>Ga0207648_10002231_pt1 | contig 20974 bp, 13 predicted proteins | sample KBSMisM32_FD_184310 | JGI IMG/M metagenome (GOLD analysis project Ga0207648, IMG submission 184310) | Miscanthus rhizosphere microbial communities from Kellogg Biological Station, Michigan, USA - KBS Miscanthus M3-2 (SPAdes) (version 2) | ecosystem: Host-associated > Plants > Roots >...
ATGCTGCTGCAAACCTGTAAAAATAAACTGGCTCTTCCGCCAAATCCTGAAGATGTGATATTGGGAGTAAGAGGCGATAGTGAATCGGACAAAGGTGCCGGCGTATTGAGTTTACCGGACGATGCCCTTATATGCAGCTGCGAAAGTGTAAGTAAAGGCGATATATGTACTGCAGTAAGCGACAAAGGTTGTGAGAGTGTTGACTCGATAAAAAAATGCACAAAGGCAGGAACAGGTTGCGGTGGTTGTGTACCAATGGTAAAAGACCTGATGCTGCACACCATGAAAGCGCAGGGAAAATATGTGCGCAATGTATTGTGTGAGCATTTTAATAATACCCGCCAGGAGTTATTTGACCTGGTAAAAATTCACGGATTAAAAACATACGATGAAGTGCTCGATAAACTGGGCAAAGGTCATGGTTGTGAAACATGTAAGCCGGCCGTTTCGTCTATACTTGCCAGTTTGTGGAATGAAATGATCTTAAAAAAAGGAAACGATACAGCACAGGATAGCAACGACCGCTTCCTTGCCAATATTCAAAAGGGTGGAACTTACTCTGTGGTACCCCGCATTCCGGGAGGAGAAATAACACCTGAAAAACTAATTGTTATTGGCAGCGTTGCGAAAAAATATAATCTCTATACAAAAATTACGGGCGGACAGCGCATCGATCTTTTTGGTGCCCACCTCAGCGATTTGCCGGATATATGGGAAGAATTGATCGCTGCCGGATTCGAAAGCGGTCATGCTTATGGTAAGGCGTTGCGCACGGTAAAAAGCTGTGTCGGCTCTACATGGTGCCGTTTTGGATTACACGACAGCGTTAGTTATGCGATAAGAATCGAAGAACGTTATCGCGGACTAAGAGCGCCGCATAAAATTAAGTCTGCTGTTTCCGGTTGTATACGTGAATGTGCCGAAGCACAGAGCAAGGACTTTGGAATTATCGCCACAGAAAAAGGATGGAATTTATATGTGTGTGGAAATGGTGGCAGCAAACCCCAACATGCATTGTTACTGGCAACAGATCTTGACGATGAAACCTGTATCCGGTATATCGATCGTTTTCTCATGTTTTATATAAAAACCGCCGATCCGTTGACGAGGACAGCAACCTGGCTTAATAAAATGGACGGCGGTATTAATTACCTGCGCAACGTGGTAATAAATGACAGTCTTGGAATGGCTGCCGGGTGGGAAAAAGAAATGCAGCTGTTGGTTGACAGTTATAAATGCGAGTGGAAAGAAGCGGTGGAAAATCCCGAGATACGGAAGCGCTTCAATCATTTCGTGAATGCACCGGAAGTAAAAGATCCCAGTGTACAATTTGAACCCATGCGTGAACAGAAAAAAGCGAAGGACTGGAAGAGCATGGTGGAGAAATAGCATAAAATTTTCGTAATCCGTATCCACGAAAATTCTTGCCTTATACTAAGTACTTGTTAAGAGTACAAATGATCTCTTCGATTGCTCCTGTTGAATTCAGTGTATTGCCCTCTTAACGGTTGTTTGCTGTGCTGCTTGCCCGGCATGAACCGTATGGAATTCTTTTATCTAAAAAAATAAACTGTAAGGACTTTTAAATGCAGACAGCAATGACTGAAGAAAAAACGAATACCTGGTTCCTGGCTTGCTACAGGCAGGAAGTACCGGCTAACGGCGGGGTGTGTGTGAAATTGGGCGACGAGCAAATTGCTTTATTCCACTTCACACGAACAGACGAATGGTTTGCCACCCAAAATGAATGTCCGCATCGTAATCAAATGGCATTGAGCCGCGGCATGATTGGTTCAGCTGGCGAGGAACCAAAAGTGGCCTGTCCTTTTCACAAGAAAACATTTTCCTTAAAAACGGGGGAATGCCTGAGCGGGGATGAATGTGCAATTAAGACATACGATGTAAAATTAGAAGGCGACAAAATTTTTATAGACGGCAGGCCGCGGGTCAACGGTATTAAACAGGATTAAACTATAACTATAATGATTAAACGGAAACCAACATTTTCAGTATTCACTTTCAGGCACTATGCATAAAAAACCCCGGTTCGAAATGGAAGCTCGGCCGGGGTCATGCGATTTTAAATTGACAAACAATCTAAAACCAAACAAAATTATGAAGAAAACCCAAAAGATCAGGCTATTGCTCTGCTTCACGACAGTTGTATCGTGCTGCGTACAGCAATTGTCTGCACAGCTTACAGTTACAGCACAGGTGCGGCCGCGAACGGAGTACCGCAATGGCCTCGGCACATTGAAACCCAAAACCAACGATGCAGCTTTTTTTACTTCGCAACGCAGCCGGCTGACATTGAATTATAAAATGAGCCGGATCATTTTCCAGGTATCCGTGCAGGATGTTCGGGTATGGGGCCAGGATGCATCAACGATCAGCAACGCAGATGGCAGCAAACTCGGATTACACGAAGCATGGGGTGAAATTATTTTATCGGATAAAAAAGATACTTCATTTAAAAGATCACCGGTTGATTATTTCGCTGTGAAGATCGGTCGCCAGGAATTACTTTATGATGACAGCAGGTTATTGGGCAATCTTGACTGGTTGCAGCAGGCACGTCGTCATGATGCGATTGTTTTTAAATTAGTAAATAAAGGCTGGCAGGTAGATCTTGGTGCTGCGTTTAACCAGAATACTGACGCCTTTAATTATAACGGCACGTATTACACGCCTGCAAACGTATCTCCTTATGTGAAAGACAGCAAAGGCAACCTGGTGGCTACACCGGCAGGATTGATACCGCTTACCAATGCTACCGGCATAAGCCTCAAAACCGGGGCGCCGGCCGTTACGATTATGCCCTCTACCAATGGCCTCAACCAGGATTATAAAAGTCTGCAGTTTTTATATATAGCTAAATCATTTGGAAAAACCAAAATAACCGGGCTGGCCGTTGCTGACCAATTTGGAAAATACATCCTTGATTCCGCCCAGAACATTTCGGGTGGGGATACGGGTTATATTTTCGGCAAGCGTTTTAACCAAAAAGGCGTGAATAGCCGTCTTACAACCGGTATCCTGGTTAACAGTATGCTGAATCAAAGCAAAACACTCGGTTTAACAGCGGGCTTCTATTATCAAACCGGTAAGGATAGAGACGCAAATAAGTTGGCGGCATTCACTTCCACATTCGGGCTATCGTTTATACAACGAAAATTCACTTATACAGCCGGCTGGGATTATGTATCCGGCAACAATGCCTTTTCAACTTCATCCATCAATCATCGGTTTGATCCGCTGTATGGAACGCCGCATAAATTCTGGGGCCTGATGGATTATTTCTATGCAGGTACGGGTTCTCCGGCAGGTGGTTTGAGTAATCCGTTTTTTAAAATAAAATATGGTAGCAGTAATAAACGGTTTTCTGCAGGACTCGACTATCACTATTTCAGTCTTGCAAAAGATCAGAAAGACGTAAACGGAGATGCAGTTAAAAAATATCTCGGTAGTGAATTTGATCTTGTCACCAATTATGCGCTTAACAAATTTGCAACTATTGAATGGGGCTTTAGCGTTATGGCCGCAACACATAGTATGGAATATGCAAAAGGCATAACACCCGGAACGGCATCGTTAACCGGCACGTGGAGTTACCTGATGATCAACATCAAACCTGAATTCATTTTTGGTAAATAACAGTAAATAAAATTTTTCGCCAATAAACTTATTTGCATGAACACGATTACCTCCCAACCGCTCGAAAAGCTAAATATCTTTAGCCTGAAAGGTGTGCAGATGAAAACCTTTCATATCACCTGGCTTACATTTTTCTTTTGTTTTTTTGCATGGTTCGGCATTGCGCCGTTGATGCCCTTGGTCGGTGAGCAATTGCATCTTACCAAAGGTCAAAAAGGAAACGCAGCAATTGCGGCCGTCAGTGCGACCATTATCGCCCGTTTAATTGTGGGACGGCTGACAGATAAATACGGCCCCCGTAAAGTCTACACATGGTTGTTGGTCCTATGCTCCTTCCCGGTCATGTTTATAGGACTGGCGAATAGCTATACTTCGTTTTTGTTATTTCGATTAGGCATCGGTGTTATAGGCGCTTCTTTTGTATTGACCCAGTTTCATACGTCCGTTATGTTTGCTCCGAATATAAAAGGCACTGCCAATGCAGTTGCAGGGGGCTGGGGTAACACTGGCGGCGGTGCTACACAATTGATCATGCCGCTGATTGCTGCAGGTCTTGTTGGTGCCGGATGGGTAGGTAAAGCGGACAGCTGGCGTTATGCTATGATTATTCCGGGTGTATTATTATTGGTTATGGCAAGGTTGTATTGGAAATACACAAAAGACACCCCTGCCGGGAACTTTGAAGAATTACCGCAAAAGACAAATGCAAAAAAGGAGAACACATTTTTACTCGCTGCAAAAGACTATCGTACCTGGATATTGACTGCGGCCTATGCCGCCTGTTTCGGCGTGGAAATTACCGTCGACAATTTTGCCGCCACATTTTTCCATGATGATTATAAAGCGACGTTGATAATGGCCGGTTTGCTCGCAAGCATTTTCGGATGGATCAACATATTTGCCCGTGCATTGGGCGGTATTGTTTCAGATAAAGTAGGTAAACGTTTTGGTTTCAATGGTAAGGTCTTACTACTTGCAATCCTGCTCCTGCTTGAAGGAGTGGGTATCATTTTATTTTCGAAATCGGGTGGCCTGGCTGTGGCCATTTTCATGATGTTCTTTTTTGGGTTGTGTTTAAAGATGGCGAATGGGGCAACGTATAGTATCGTTCCGTTTGTAAATGCAAAAGCGGTAGGAAGCGTGGCTGGTATAGTCGGCGCGGGCGGTAATGTCGGTGCGATGCTGATCGGGTTTCTATTTAAGTCTATGGACTATGATACTGCATTTCTTTATCTCGGCATAATCGTGCTTGGTGTAGGCGTTGTTGTTTTAATAGTAAGGCTTTCTATGGTGAAGACATTAAAACGTGAAGCCATCATTATACAGGATGAGATGGTGGAAATGAGAGCGTGAATAGGCAATTTGAAAAAATGTAAATGATAAACGAACGACATAAAGGGAATTACGCGGGTTCTCATAACGAGTATCGTACTACTTGCTGTTATTGCGGTGTGGGATGTGGAATTGTTGTCAGTAAGGACAAACAGGAACGGATACACGTAGAAGGTGATAAGGATCACCCGGTGAATAGAGGAATGCTGTGCAGCAAAGGGATGAATCTGCATTATACGGTTATGGATACCAGCGACCGTTTATTGTATCCCGAAATGCGCTACAATCGCAATCAGCCGAGGCAAAGGGTTTCGTGGGACCAGGCGCTTGACCGTACTGCTGCCGTATTTAAAACGTTGATTGAAAAATATGGACCCGATAGCGTTGCGTTTTACGCGTCAGGTCAATGCCTTACCGAAGAGTATTATGTTGTTAATAAACTGATCAAGGGATTTATCGGCAGCAATAACATAGATACCAACAGCAGGTTGTGTATGAGCAGTGCCGTTACAGCTTATAAAATGAGTTTGGGTGAAGATAGTGTGCCCGTATGTTACGATGATATTGAATTGGCTGATACAATTTTCGTTGCCGGCGCCAATCCTGCATGGTGTCATCCTATTTTGTGGCGGCGTATTGAAGCTGCACGGGAAAAGAATCCTGATATTAAAATTATCGTAAGCGATCCGAGGAAAACGCAAACCTGTTCAATAGCAGATGTGCATTTGCAATTGAACCCCGGTACGGATATTACACTGCATCATGCCATCGGCCGATGCCTGATCGAAGCCGGTACTATTGATTTCGATTTTATCAATGATAACACGCAGGGTTTCGAAGAATACCGGAAAAATGTTTTTGAAAGAACAATCGCAGAAGCAGCAAACATTTGCGGTGTGAAAGAAAGCGATATCCGGAAAGCAGCTTCTTATATCGGCGCCGCGAAAGGTTTTATTACGATGTGGACGATGGGATTGAATCAGAGTGTGATTGGTGTTAATAAAAATCTTTCGTTGATCAACCTGAATTTAATTACCGGTCACATCGGTAAGCCCGGTTCAGGTCCATTTTCACTGACTGGTCAGCCCAATGCGATGGGCGGACGGGAAGCCGGGGGATTGGCAAATCTTTTACCGGCACATCGTGATCTTACAAACTCAGCCCATCGGGCAGAGGTAGAAAAATTCTGGAATATTTTGCCGGGAAAAATTTCAGGTAAAGCAGGACTAACAGCAACTGAGATTTTTGAAGCGTTGAATGATGGTCGTTTGAAAGCGGTGTGGATATTATGCACGAATCCATTGGTGAGTCTGCCGGATGTGCGCATGGCAGAAGAAGGATTAAAGAAAGCAAAGTTTGTTGTGGTGCAGGAAATAAGTAATAAGCCGGAAACATTGAAATATGCCGATGTTGTTTTACCTGCGGCGTCCTGGTTGGAGAAAGAAGGTACCATGACGAATGCGGAACGCCGTATCAGCTATTTGAGCAAAGCAGTGGACGCTCCCGGCGAAGCATTGCCCGATGCAGAAATTATATGCCGGTTTGCAAAAAAGATGGGCTATCGCGGGTTTGATTTCGTTGATGCATCGGCGATATATGCAGAACATGCCGCACTGACCGCCGGTACCAATATTGATGTCAGTAGTTTAAACTATGACATTTTGAAAGAAAGAAGATCGGTACAATGGCCTTATACAAAGAAAGTAAATGGCTATGGTACAAAAAGACTGTTTACTGACAACAAATTTTATACAACTTCTCAAAAAGCCGTTATCAATTCATTTCCGGATGCCAATGAATCCGAAAAACCGGGCGATCAATTTCCATTGATACTGACTACTGGCCGTATCCGTGATCAATGGCACACGATGAGTAAAACCGGTAAGGTAAATAAGCTTAATCAACATATCAGTGAAGCCTTTCTCGAAATACATCCTGATGATGCAACCGAAAGAAACATTAAAGAAGGAGAACTGGTAGAGATTTTTAATAAAAGAGGAAATGTAAGAGTAAAGGCAAGATTCTCCGGAGATATCAAGAAAGGCGTTTGCTTTTTACCCATGCACTGGGGTAAAATATTGAACAGCGATCTAAACAGGACAAACAATCTTACCAACAATCTCGTAGACCCAAAAAGCAAAGAGCCCGATTTTAAATTCTCTGCTGTACAGGTTTGGCGATATAAAAAGCCAAAACAAAAGATCGTAGTGATAGGGGCAGGTGCCGGTGCCTGTGGTTTTGTAAAGAGTTATCGTGCATTAAACCCGGATGATGAAATAGAAATTTTTAGTAAAGAAAATTTTCCATTTTATAACCGTGTGTTGTTACCGGATTATATCAGCGGCGCATTACCCTGGAATAACCTGGTGAAGATGTCAGACGCTGAAGAAAGAGAGTATAATATTAAGCTGCATCGGGGTGTAAGCATTGAAAATATAAACCGGGAAAGGAAGTTTGTCACGGACAGCAATGGAAACAAACATCATTACGACATTTTATTGATGGCGACAGGCAGTCGTGCTGCGATGCTGCGTGATGTGCCCCCGATGAAAGGAATATTCACGATGCGCAGTCGTGCAGATGCCGATAGTTTTAAAAATCATATTGATCCTTCAAAAGGAAAAATAATTATTGTCGGTGGTGGTTTACTTGGTATTGAATTGGCGGCTTCATTGCGGGAGGTGAACGCGGATGTAACTATTGTGCAGCGCATATCGAGGCTGATGGACAGGCAGCTGGATCCTTTGGGCAGCCAGTTGCTGCACGAAGAGTTAACTGCACGCGGCATCGACATCTATTACAATGATGAGATTGAACGGTTTCTTGGTGATAAAACGGTTAGTGGTATCCGTTTGAAAAGTGGTTTGATGATAAATGCCCAGGCAATTGTCATTGCGATCGGTACAGTTCCGAATATTGAACTGGCCAAACAATGTGGCATTGAATGTAAGCGTGGTGTTGTAGTGGACGAATATTTGCAAACAAATGATCCTTCCATATTTGCAATTGGAGAGATCGCGGAATTCAAAGGTTTTCTGTATGGCATCACGGCTGCAGCAGAACAACAAGCGGAAATTGTAGCAAGGTATCTCAACGGCGACATTTCAAAATATTACAGTGGTTCTTTGCTGATGAATATTCTGAAAATACACGGCACCGATTTATGTTCACTGGGTGAAGTAGAATGCCCTGATGATAGCGCTTATGAAGAAGTTGTTTTTATTGATAAAGCAAAACGATATTATAAAAAATGCATTATTCATCACGATCGCCTGATCGGTGCTATACTGATAGGCGATAAATCAGAATTTCTTGAATTCCGTACCCTGATTGAAAATAAAATAGAACTGAGTGAAAAAAGGCTACAGTTGTTACGTTCAGGGAAAGCGACAGAACCGGTAATCGGTAAACTGGTGTGCAGTTGTAATAATGTAGGCGAAGGAAATCTTATCAATAAGATAAAGGAAGGTTGTAAAGATCATTTGCAATTATGCCAGCTGACAGGCGCCGGTATGGGCTGCGGTAGTTGCAGGCCTGAAGTAAAAGCGATATTGGATCACGAGGTTGATCTTCACCCGGTGAAACTATTTGTATAAAACGAAAAACAATAAACAAACAATATGAGACAGGAATATGCAGCGCTAAGGGAAACAACAGGTATTGAATATTTTGATTTCGAGGAAGATTTTGTCGAAAAAAATATTCGTTGTATACCTATGATCGTGCGATTCAAAATGGATGAAGCCGGAATAAAATTGAAACTATCAGAGTGGAGCTTGTTTTCGGAAGACGAAAGAATAGCATTGGCTATGATGCCCTGCGATCATGAAGGTGAAGTGGGCGTTTATCGCAGCTATCTTAAAAAACTGATAGAAAGGCATGCAGGTAAAGGAGCGACGCCACTCGCTGTTAACAAATATCCTGAATGGAACGATTTAAATAAAGTTCCGGTAGCAATACAGGAAAAGGCTGCTGAGTTTAATTGGCAACTGACATTAACCCAATGGAGGAGGTTGACAATGCTTCAGCGATTTGCGTTATTAAAATTATGCAGACCGGGTCATGAGAATAAAAATTTTCCAAAGGCGATGAAAGAATTTAATCTTCTGAATGAAAAGTGACTATACCATAAAGATTAATTTCCGCGGTGGAATAATATCGCCCGGCGACTTATTTAATATATTGGTTGCTGCATCAAACTATGGCATCCGTTCGGTAAGCTTTGGGTTGCGTCAACAATTATTTATTCCTGTTTCGGCCGTGTCCGTGCATTCTCTTTGCGAAGAGTTGAAGAAGCTGGATGTTTTCTTTGAAGCCGGAATGGAAGAGTTTCCGAATATTGTGAGCTCCTATCCGGCTGAAGAGATATTTATTAATCACACATGGTTAAGTGAAGGGGTGTACAAGGACATTCTTGATAACATGGACTATGTTCCAAAGCTCAAAATAAATATTTCAGACAGTAACCAGAGTTTCACTCCTTTAATTACGGGTAATATCAATTGGGTAGCTTCCACGCAGGCACAGCACTTCTGGCATTTGTTTATCCGGTTTCCAAAAACGAATGTTGTTCATGAATGGGATAAAATAGTTTATTCAAATGATGTGGCAGCGCTATCAAAGGAAATAGAGTCGTTGATCTTTCAGTATCCCGAAAAGTTTGTTGACAATGCGCTTGCAAACGGCAAAGACTTATTTGATCTCTTAAATCATGATAATTACATAATAAAGCATGCAGAGAAACCGGCAGTATTACCTTCATTTAACCTGCCTTACTATGAAGGATTAAACAGGTATAATAATAAATACTGGCTGGGCATTTACCGCAGGGATGAGTTATTCGATGTTGACTTTTTAAAATCATTATGCTTGTTATGCCTCGATACAAAAATCGGACAGCTTTGCTCCACGCCGTGGAAATCTATAATTGTAAAAAGCATTGAAGAAAAAGACCGTATCAAATGGAATTATCTTTTAGAAAAATACCAGGTCAATATGCGGCATGCGGCGAATGAATTGAATTTCCAGGTGGAAGATAATTCTGACAAAGCACTTGAAATAAAGAGATTCATTGTAAAGGCATTAAGCAACAACGATACCCGCACATTTGGGTTATGTATCGGCATTAAAACAAGAAGAAAAAGCGAGATATTCAGCAGTATCCTGGTGCGGCGGAAGCCACTGATAACTATTTTCGGGGTAGGCCTGCTGCATGTTTACGATATTTTATGTGCGCATGATTTTAATCCCAATGAAAGAACGGGTTTTATTTTCAGCAGCAATAACCCGAAAATATTATTGGCGGAACAATTGCGCCGTTCGGTTGTTGCCTTTTATAATCACCGGGCGATTTTGAATAAACACAAAGAAAAATCACCAAAACCCGTAAAAGAATTATTGGTTGAAAGGCAGCCTGAATTTGTTTACCAATGCAGTCATTGCCTTACTATATATGATGAAAAGGCCGGTGAGCCCGACAGAGATATAAAGGCAGGAACCTCTTTCTATAATTTACCTTCTGACTATAATTGCCCTTTATGTGAAGGGTCTAAAGATGATTTTCAGAAAACAGATAAAGTAAAGTTAAGCCTGCAATCCGTTTCGGCTTAATTCAACAATATTATTGTTTCCACGTTTCCTGAATGTATACTTATCGATAAGGTACCGGTATCATTTTTCATTTTAGTTTAACACGAATGCTGACATCATAAAATAATCTTAATTTATTTTTGCGATCTTTAAGTATAGTTCAAATCAAATCCGTTCATTTGTTATCTCCCGCCGCCTGCGAAATCAATTTAACGTTTGCATTGCACGAATAGTAGTTTTAAGTTTTATTCATGCGGTACAAGATATTTATTTCCTGCCTGTATGAACTGGCAGGTACAGCATTGCTGGTATTTATCGGTTTGTCTGTTGTTATTTTCATTAACGGCGAAGGTTCTTTTATTAAATCATTGATACCATCAGCCGAAGCAAGAAGATATATAACCGGTTTTTTATTTGGTTCCACAGGTTGTGTTATCACCTTGTCTCCTGTTGGCAAAGTAAGCGGTGCACATATAAATCCAACTGTGAGTCTTGCATTTTATTTGAAAGGAAAAATGAAAATCGATCATGCAGTCGCGTATATAATCAGCCAGGTGACGGGCGCGGTAATTGGTGCCATGCCATTATTATTGTGGAGAGAACAGGGAGCAAGTATTGATTACGGTGCTACATTAGCCGGTGATGACGGTGTATGGTGGGCATTTATCGGAGAAATGATCACCAGTTTTTTTCTTGTCGCTTCTATATTCTTTTTTACCGGGCATAAACTGCTCAGGCGATTTACGCCATACATGATACCTTTTTTGTTTTGTATAATGGTTGGTGTTGAAGGTGCTGTATCGGGAACGAGCACCAATGCAGCGAGAAGTTTTGGTCCGGCTGTAATCGCGAATATATGGAGCAGTCATTGGATATATTGGACAGCTCCCTTTGCAGGCAGTATACTGGCTGTTTTATTTTTTAATACGGCGTGGGCAAAAAGAAGATTTCATGTCATTGAAGCAAGATTGGCATATTTCCATCAACATTTTTTTATTCATACTAAAACAATATAATCACAAGTAAATCTTATCACCAGTAAATTCATTTTATGACAGAGCAGGTTCTTAAAGGACAAATAGCTATTGTTACAGGCGCCAGTAGCGGCATTGGTACCGGTTGTGCCAAAGCGTTAGCCAGGGCAGGCGCAACAGTGGTTGTGAATTATCCATTTGATGGTGCAGCTGCGGCCGCGCAGGCTGTTGCCGATGAAATAAAAAACGACGGGGGAGCGGCAATCATTTATAAATGTGATGTGAGTAAGGAAAATGAAGTGATCCGCATGTTTGAGGATACCGTAAAACAATTTGGTACAGTAGACATATTGGTTAATAACGCAGGTGTACAAAAAGATGCTCCTTTGCTGGATATGACGATTGATCAGTGGAATACAGTCATCGGTATAAACTTGACCGGTCAATTTCTGTGTGCAAGAGAAGCGATAAGGGAATTTCTCCGGCGGGGCGTTCAACCGGAACGTTCAAAGGCTGCGGGTAAAATTATTTGTATGAGTAGTGTACACGAAATTATTCCCTGGGCGGGACATGTAAATTATGCGGCGTCAAAAGGAGGAATTATGATGATGATGAAAAGTATGGCACAGGAATTCGCTCCGCGGAAAGTACGTATAAACAGTATTTGTCCCGGCGCTATACAAACACCAATTAACCATGCTGCATGGGGCACGCCCGAAGCATTGAAATCATTGTTGACACTGATTCCTTATCAACGCATCGGTGAACCGGAAGATATTGGTGAACTGGCCGTGTGGCTGGCAAGTGATCAGAGCGATTACATCACAGGGCAATCCATATTTATTGATGGCGGAATGACATTGTACCCGGGATTTGCAACAAATGGGTAAACGACTTGCGGAAATGCCGGATAAAAGCCAGAACATATCCCGCAAAATACGGGACGATGCAATGAAAGCTTAATGGCAGAAAATTCAGCCTTGCAAATAAAATCAGATCTATGAATAATGAACGGAAACGGCTAACCGAAGATGGATGGAAAAAATGGGGACCTTATGTGAGCGACCGGCAATGGGGTACGGTGCGTGAAGATTATAGCGCAAATGGTGATGCGTGGAATTATACAACTCACGATATGGCAAGAAGTAAGGCATGGCGATGGGGCGAAGAAGGAATAGCTGGGGTATGTGATGACCAGCAGTTATTGTGTTTTGCAGTCGCATTATGGAATGGTAAGGATCCGATCATCAAGGAAAGATTCTTTGGGCTGACGAATGAAGAAGGCAATCACGGGGAGGATGTCAAAGAATTATATTATTATCTCGATAATACACCCACGCATTCGTATATGCGTATGCTGTATAAATATCCGCAACAGGAATTTCCTTATCAATCATTGATTGAAGAAAATAAAAAGCGAACAAAGAACGATCCGGAATTTGAACTGATAGATACCGGTGTGTTTAATGATAACCGGTATTTCGACGTGTTTGTTGAGTATGCAAAACAAGATAAGAATGACATTTTAATAAAGATCAGCATTGATAACAGAAGTGCTGAAAATGCGTTGCTGCATGTGTTGCCGACCATATGGTTTCGCAATACATGGGCCTGGGGCTATGATGACTACAGGCCTCAGTTGAATGGTACATCGCATGGCGTAGTTGAAATTTGGCATCAACAGTTGGGTGAGTACTGGTTTGTCTGCGAAAATTCACCGCAGTTGTTGTTCTGTAACAATGAAACGAATTTTAGCCGGCTTTATAATGATCAAAACCCAACCACCTGTTGCAAGGACGGAATAAATGATTATGTAGTTCATGGCGCCGATACAATTAATAAAGCGCAGGAAGGAACGAAAGCTGCCGCTCACTATGTGTTGAATTTTGAACCCGGGGAAAAGAAAATCATCCGGCTTCGCTTGTGCAATAACGGTTCTGCTTCCTTCAATGATTTTGATTCGATCATAGATACCAGGAAAAAAGAAGCCGATATTTTTTACAATGAATTACTGGAGTCCGATGACATCGATGATGTGAGTAATACAACAAGGCAGGCGTTTGCCGGTATGCTGTGGAGTAAACAGTTTTATTATTACAATGTACATCAATGGTTGAAAGGTGATCCTGCTGAACCGGCGCCATCACCGGAAAGATATAAGTTAAGAAACTACGAATGGCAAACATTGAATACAAAAGAGATCCTTTCCATGCCTGATAAATGGGAATATCCCTGGTTTGCTGCATGGGATCTCGCCTTTCATTGCCTGCCATTATGTTATATAGATATGGAATTTGCAAAGAGCCAGCTTTTATATCTTACCAAGGAATGGTATATGCATTCCAATGGAAAGCTGCCGGCGTATGAGTGGGAATTCAATGATGTTAATCCGCCTGTTCATGCATTGATAACATGGGAAATTTATAAAAAAGAAAAGCAAGATAATAACGGTAAGGGAGATGTGATTTTCCTGGAAAAGATATTTCATAAACTGATGCTCAATTTTACCTGGTGGGTAAACCGGGAAGACGAGAAAGGCGATAACATTTTTGAAGGTGGTTTTTTGGGTATGGATAATATTGGTGTGTTCGACCGGAATGCGCCGTTGCCAACCGGCGGTTATATTGAACAGTCTGATGGAACGAGCTGGATGGCCATGTATTCACTCAATTTATTACGTATCGCTAATGAACTTGCGATTTATAACAAAGCATACACAGATATTGCTGCTAAATTTTTTGAACATTTCCTGTATATCGCCGGTGCAATGGCCGGTATTAATAGCATAGAAGAAAATTTGTGGGATGAAGAGGATGGTTTTTATTACGACCGCCTTCATCGTACCGACAATGGTACTGTGCCTTTAAAAGTAAGGAGCCTCGTGGGTCTTATCCCTTTATTCGTTGTGGAAATATTTGACTGTGTAACTATCGAAAACCAACCTGCTTTTCTCGAACGCATGAAATGGTTTTCTGAAAACCGTCCCGATCTCGCAGATCTTGTCTCGCACTGGAATATTCCTAATAAAGACAATAAAAATATGATCAGCCTGATGCGCGGGTACAGGATGAAAAAAACCATACAGCGATTATTTGATGAAAATGAATTTTTAGGCGACTATGGTATTCGTTCTGTTTCAAAATTTCATCAGAGTAACCCTTATTCGTTTTATATCGGCGGGCAAACATACAGCGTAAAATATTCGCCGGGTGAAAGTGACAGCAATATGTTTGGGGGCAACAGTAATTGGCGGGGTCCTGTATGGTTGCCGATCAATTATCTCATCATCCAGGGCTTAAGAAAGTTTTATGAATATTATGGTGAAGAATTCAAGGTAGAGTGTCCAACAGGATCTGGAAAATATCTCAACCTCAATGAAGCAGCGGATGAATTAGGTAATCGCCTTACGTCAATATTTTTGAAAAATGAAACTACCGGCCGCCGGCCGGTGGCCGGGAACTATGAGAAAATGCAAACAGATCCACATTTTAATGGTTTTGTTCTTTTTCATGAATACTTTCATGGTGACAACGGAAAAGGATTGGGTGCCTCTCATCAAACAGGCTGGACGGGCCTCATCGCTATAGCGTTGTTGAATAAAATCAAAAAGGGAAAAAACCAAATGGCAGTTTGATTGTTATTCTTATCAACTGCAAAAAATTTTCAAAATGGATTTACAATTAAAAGATAAAACCGCATTGGTTACCGGATCTTCTGCGGGAATAGGGTTTGCAATTGCGAAAGCATTGCTGCAGGAAGGCGCGACTGTATATATCAATGGCCGTTCAAGATCATCGGTTGATAAAGCGATAAAGAAATTACAGGTCAACGTGCCTGGAGCAAATGTGAAGGGCATACCGGCTGATTTTTCAAAAGCAGATGATGTATACGACTTAATTAAAGAATTACCGCATGTCGATATTTTAATTAATAATATAGGCATATTCGAGCCAAAACCGTTTACGGAGATCAGTGACAAAGAGTGGTTTCTTTTTTACGAAGTGAATGTATTGAGTGGTGTGCGTCTTGCAAGAGCTTACTTTAATAAAATGCTTGAAAAGAATTGGGGGCGAATTATTTTTATTTCAAGTGAATCTGCATTGCAGATACCTGAGGAAATGATCCATTATGGAATGACGAAAACAGCGCAGCTTGCCGTCAGTCGCGGACTTGCCGAGCTAACCAAAGGAACAAATGTAACGGTGAATACAATACTGCCGGGGCCGACAAAATCGGAAGGATCTGCAGAATTCATTGAGCGGCTCGCTACCCAACGAAACATAAGTACTGCCGAAGCCGAAGCTGATTTTTTTAGAACAGGTCGACCTACTTCAATATTGCAACGGTTTACTTCGGTAGATGAAATCGCACATACGGTCGTTTATTTTTCAAGTCCTTTATCGTCAGCTACTAACGGCGCTGCTATCCGCGCAGACGGTGGCGTAGTGAAGACTATGGTATAAAAGAAGATTTCATTCAGTATCTTTGCGCCAGTTCTGAATGATTGCTGCCGTTTATTTTTTAATAATAAACAGCAAGCGAATGATTAACCTTCCAATTTCATTGCCTACGCAACGTTATTACCGCATTGGTGTCAGTGTTTTCTTCTTTATACAAGGGTTAACCTTTGCATCCTGGACAAGCCGCATCCCCGATATTAAAAGCAAACTCCACCTGAGTGATGCTGCGTTAGGTGGCGTATTGTTTGCATTGCCTGCCGGTCAGTTAACTGCAATGGCATTATCAGGTTATCTCGTCAGTAAGTATGGAAGTAAAATGATGGTGCATATTGCAGCACTTTTATTTCCTGCAATACTTGTATTGTTAGGTTTGGTTGACTCTACCTGGCAATTGGTAACCGGGTTATTTGTTTTTGGCATTTTCGGAAATCTCAGCAATATCGCCGTGAATACACAGGGAGTTGGTGTTGAAAGAATATACGGAAGAAGCATTATGGCATCATTTCATGGTTTGTGGAGTCTTGCAGGCTTTACCGGTGGTTGTATAAGTTTCTTTATCGCTGGTATTCTTCCCCCGTTCACCCATTTCCTGATTATCTATGCAATTACTTTCCTGTTATTACTGTTTGCAAGAAATATCATCGTTCCGCGTGATATACACAAGGCCGCTACCGAAGGAAATAAGATGTTTACAAAACCAGACAGGTATATTATATTGTTAGGACTGATTGCATTTGCCTGCATGATTTGTGAAGGAACTATGTTTGACTGGAGCGTTATTTATTTTGAGAATGTTTTGAAAGTTCCGCAAAACCTGGTGCGGCTTGGATTTGTATCGTTTATGTGTACCATGGCAGGCGGCCGTTTTGCAGCAGATTGGTTTGTGATGAAATACGGCGTAAACCGGATTTTAAAACTGAGCGGCATCGCTATTTTTTCTGGCCTGATGCTCGCCGTTATACTTCCCAATATAGTTGCTGCAACACTGGGATTTTTATTCGTGGGCATCGGCGTCTCGTCTGTCGTACCGATGGTCTATAGCCTGGCGGGCAAATCAAAAAAGATGTTGCCCGGTGTTGCGTTGGCAGCTGTATCTTCTATCAGTTTTCTTGGTTTCCTGATCGGTCCACCTATTATTGGTTTTATTGCACAGGCGTCGAGCCTTCGCTGGTCGTTTGCATTGATTGCTTTATTGGGATTGGGTACTACATTATTATCCGGCCAGGTAAAACAGGAATAAATTATTCGGGGCTGTCGGCTTTATCGAATAGTTGAGCAACAGTACCGGATACCCGTGAAAGTCATTGGACATTGGTGTTCAATTCAGCAAGTGAATACCAGCCCTGGTTTCTATGACAGTTTTATCAGGCCCTTACTGTCATCCAGCACCACCTGGCATCGTTTTAATGCTGCTTCAAAAGAATCTGTCACGTTTGCTTTTCCAATCGCGAATAATAACCGGGTTTCCTGCAGTTGTTTCATCACCTGTTCGCTATGTACTTCTGATAGAATCAGCTTTGTACCTCTCTTTTTCGATTCACTATATACTTCGCTGATTGTTTTAATTCCTGTTGCATCAATCATAGGTACCTGGCGCATTCGCAGGATGAGTACTTTGGGCGTTACTTCAATAAACCGTATGGCGTCTTTAAATTTATAAGCGGCCCCAAAAAACAAAGGACCGGTAATTTCAAAGACTTCTGCTTCTGCCGGAATAGAAAAATTGGCAATGGACGCATCATCCTTTTCACTGCCCCGATCATCAATATCTTTTGTCAAAATGCTCACATCACTGAACTGGATCATCTTTCTCATAAATAAAAATGCCGCGAGTACCATACCTATTTCAATCGCCACGGTTAAATCAATTAATACAGTCAGAAAGAAAGTTGTAAGCAGTACGGCGATATCACTTTTTGATCCTTTTAATACAGCACGGAAATTTTCCCATTCGCTCATATTGTAGGCAACAACTACCAATATGCCTGCAAGTGTTGCCATAGGTATCAATGCAGCCCACTTGCCCACAAACAGCATAATAATTAACAGCGTAATCGCATGCACTATTCCTGCTACGGGTGTACGTCCTCCATTTTTTACATTCGTCGCGGTTCGGGCTATAGCACCGGTTGCCGGTATTCCACCAAATAAAGAAGAGAAAATGTTTGCCACACCCTGCGCGATCAATTCCATATTTGAACGATGATTGCCCCCGATCATACCGTCTGCAACCACCGCGGATAACAATGATTCAATGCCACCCAGTAATGCAATGGTAAATGCCGGCTGAATCAAACTCTTAATGGTTGCAAAATCAAGATTGGGAACAGTTGGGTTGGGTAGCGAAGAGGGAATATTTCCAAACTTACTTCCGATTGTTTCAACCGGGAGATGCAGTAATTGTACTGCAATAGTTGAAGCGAGGATTGCAATTAAAGAGCCGGGAATTTTATACGTTATTTTTGGCCATAAAAAAATAATAACAGCCGTTGCTGCGGCGATTAAAACTGCATAAAAGTTTATTGAACCGAAATGATGAAAGTATATTTTCCATTTCGTCAAGAAATCTGCAGGTACTGCGTCCATTTGCAGCCCGAAAAAATCTTTTATCTGTGACGAAAAAATAATCAAGGCAATGCCGCTGGTAAAACCGGTTATCAGCGGATGGGGAATAAACTTGATCACGGCACCGAGCCGTGCAAGCCCCATAATGATGAGCATTATACCGGCGATAAATGTGGCGATGATCAGCCCGTTTATACCGTGAGTTTGCACGATACCATACACGATAACAATAAACGCACCGGTAGGGCCACCGATCTGTACACGACTGCCACCCAATGCCGAAATGATGAAACCTGCGATAATTGCTGTGTACAACCCCTTTTCAGGCGAAACACCGGATGCAATACCAAAAGCAATAGCAAGCGGTAACGCAACGATACCGACGATCAACCCGGCCATCAGGTCTTTGGTAAACTGGCGGTAAGTGTAGTTCTTTAATGTGTCAAACAACTTGGGTTTAAACATAGATTGAAATTGCGGGCCAATGTAAATTTTTTCCCAGACAGAATTCCTGATTTATCTCATTGGAAAAAAGAGTTTTTATAATAATAGAATCAAGAGTCCGCAGACTTTACATTTGCTAAAAATTCTAAATGGTGTAGAACTATGAAAGTATTTGTATCCCGTAAAATACCCGAAATAGGATATCAGTTATTAAGAAATGCCGGCCTGGAAGTGACCGCCTGGGGCGACGATCGTATGCTGACAAAAGAGGAACTTATTCATTATTCAAAGCAACATGATGCAATTATCTGCATGAATGGCGAAAAAATTGATAAAGAGTTTTTGAATGAATGCAAGCATCTCAAAGTAATCTCTCTTTATTCTGTTGGTTATGATAATATGGATGTTGCTGAGGCGACACGATTGAAAATTCCATTGGGCAACACGCCGGATGTATTAAGCGATGCGACAGCTGATGTAGCATTTACATTATTATTAATGACTTGCCGCAAAGCGATTTTTCATCACAAAAGAATTTTGAATAATCAATGGGATTTTTTCCGGCCAACTGCTAACCTTGGCATAGAGCCGAAAAATAAAACGCTCGGTATATTCGGTCTCGGCCGCATCGGCATGGAAATGGCGAAACGATGCAAAGGTGCGTACAACATGAACGTCATTTATCATAACCGGTCTGAAAACAAACAGGCGGAAAAGGAGCTGGGTGCAAAAAAAGTTTCCTTTGATGAATTGCTTGCACAAAGTGATATACTTTCCGTGCATACAGCGCTAACTGCTGACACAAAGGGCACCTTCAACTATGCAGTATTCAGCAAAATGAAAAAGAATGCCATTTTTATTAATACAGCGAGAGGTGGCATTCACAATGAAGAGGATTTAATCAAAGCTTTGAATGAAAAGCTGATCTGGGGTGCAGGATTGGATGTTACGAATCCTGAACCGATGAAACCGGATAGCCCGTTATTAACTATGCCGAATGTTTCTGTGCTGCCACATATCGGTTCTGCTACGGAAGAAGCAAGAAATGGTATGGCGAGAATTTCGGCGGAGAATGCAATAGCGGGGTTAAAGGGAGAAAGATTGCCGCATCCCATCAATCCGGAGATTTACAGTTAGATAGTTGTTAACCATACAAGAATTACAAGGCATAAAAGAATTACAATAAGCAAGAAACTCCTGTATGTCTTAAATGACTTGTATGGTCCAAAAAATTTCCATTAAAAAATTGAAATGATGTAGTAATGATGTGGTAATTTTCATTGAAATAATCTAAGCAGGCAACCAATCCTTTTTGTTTTTAGTCTACCTTCATACACCATATGTAAAAAAAATTATTATGACCTCAAGACGTTCATTTATCAAAACATCCGCAGTTTATTCTGCCGGCGCTTTAATTGCACCTTCATTAATCAATTTTAAAGAAAAATATATTGGTCTTCAATTGTACACGGTACGGGATGATATGCAAAAGGATCCTGCGGGTACATTGGCAAAAGTGGCAGCTGTTGGTTTTAACCTCGTAGAAAATGCAACTTATACAGGTACACAAAATTTTTATGGACTTGATGCAAAAGCGTACGCAAAGTTGCTAAAGGACAGCGGACTTGTTAACTACAGCGGTCATTATCGCTGGGGACTGGATGAAAAGGGCGGCGTAATGAAAGGTACCATGCTTCATGAATGGGATAAAGCGGTGGATGATGCAGCAGCGGTAGGTATAAAATATATGGTGTGTGCATGGCTATCACCCGACGAAAGAGGAGGTGTTGATCAATATAAAAAGTTAGCGGCTGCCTGTAATGCGGCGGGCGAAACCTGCAAAAAGGCGGGCATCCAGTTCTGCTACCACAATCATGACTTTGAGTTTGAAAAAGAAGACGGCAAATATAAATGGGACGTATTGCTTGCAGAAGCAGATAAAAATCTGGTGAAACT
>Ga0207648_10002232_pt1 | contig 20973 bp, 19 predicted proteins | sample KBSMisM32_FD_184310 | JGI IMG/M metagenome (GOLD analysis project Ga0207648, IMG submission 184310) | Miscanthus rhizosphere microbial communities from Kellogg Biological Station, Michigan, USA - KBS Miscanthus M3-2 (SPAdes) (version 2) | ecosystem: Host-associated > Plants > Roots >...
CGTGGTAGTCGAAGTCGCCGGAGGTCCCGTAGAGCCCGAACTCGCCCGTCGTGGGGAGCCACTGCAACATGAACGACGTCGTGTCGAACGTGTTGTCGAGCTGGGAAGCGCTCACACCCAGCGTGCTGAGGTTGTTGCCGATCATCGCCATGTACTTGACCTTCGTGGACACCTCGCCCTTGAGCCACAGACCGCTGGTGTAGGAGCCGCGAAAGAACTCGTCCGCGATCAAGCGGTCGTCGACGTTGAGCCAGTAGGGAAACTGGCCCTCGGTGCTCCGCACGGCCGGCAGGCTGGTGATGCCCCCACCGACGGTCACGTGCCGATTGAACGAATAGCTGAGGTTGCCGCCGCCGACGACCTGCGCGGGATCGCCCTGCGAAGCGTTCGACGACCAGACGTAGAGGTAGTAGCGGAACTTCGGGGTCAGGAACCAGCCGGCGAAGGGGAGGAAGAACTTGTTGAGCTGGACGTCCTCGCGCTGCTTGACCGTCTGGGTCCGGCCGAAGGCGTCGACGTACGTCGCGTCGAGCCCCTTCTGGTTGAGGTAGCGCACGTAGCTGAGGAGCCGCATGTAGATCTGGCCCTTCTCGCCCTCGTAGATCCGGAAGCCCAGGTTGGGGATGTGCTCGGGCGATTTGATCTTCGTCGCGCCCGTCTCCGCCCCCTCCGGCAAGGCCTGGCCGACGACGAAGTCGCCCTCACATCCGTCCGACACCCAGACGCCCTTGTCGTCGTAGCCCCAGGTCTTGCCGAGGAGGCACGCGGACTCGCCGCGAGAACGCGCGATCACGACGCCGCGGGACGTGTCCGCTGGGCAGTGCTCGCGCTGGCCGGGCTTCGACGAGCAGGTGATCCTCACGGGGACGGCGGCGGACGGAGGCTCGGGCGATGCCGTCGCGCGCGGAGGGGCCCCTTCGTCCTGGGCCGCCACGGGTGTCGCCAGCAAGACTGCGCCCAGCACCACCGCCGACATCGCCCTCAGCACACCCACCCTGTGGTCATTCGTCTTTCCTCCCCGCCTCCGTTGTGCACGCGCGGTGCCGCCGCGCCGCGCGCGGCGTGAACAGGACCGAGGTGATTGAACCGGCAGGGCTCAGCGCGTCCGGACGTGCCGCGGCCGCCGTCGGCGCAACCCCGAGAGGCTGCCCGCATCTGGGCAGCCGTGCCAGCGGGCGAACAAGCCGCGTGCGTGCGCGCCTCAGGTCGCGGCGTTGGAGCCGTCGCCGGGCCCGCCGGTGCCGGAGCGGCCGCGGAGCAGGAGGTCGATGTAGGGCGAGGCGCCGGTGAGGCGGGCGCCGCGCGCGCGCTGCTCCTTGAGGGCCAGGATCCCGTCCGCGCTGGCCCCGGACAGGTTCTCGAGCTCGATGCGCAGCGGTGGCGGCTGGTCGGCGCACGTCTGCTGGAACTCCGCCACCTCGGGTCCGCTGAGCCGGCCGTGGAGCTCGATGCGGACCTCTCCCTCGGCCCGGACGCAAACGATCTGAAGCGTCACTCTCCGACCCTCCGCGCAGAATTGCTGGTCACGCCGCCGCGCGTGCAGACTCGATGCCACGAAGGCCTCGCGCTTGGCACCGGGTCGCACGTGCCGCGCCCGCCTCGCCTTTCCGACCTCTCCGCGCGAAGGGAGCGGGGACGAGACGCGAGCGCCGGTGCCGGGATTCCGGCAGCGATGACCACGCGCTGGCAGGGCGGCCGGTCAGAAACGAAGCACCAATCCACCCATGAACTCGAATTGATGGAGCGATCCCTGGCAGAACCCGAAGGGATCGCAAACGTCGGAAGAGGAATCGCCGAGGACGGTGGGGGCGTACCGGGCCTGGACCCTCGCTCCCACCCGTTTCGAAGGAAACCACTTGAGGCCGGCGCCCGCCGCCCACGACAGCTTGGTCTCGCTCTCGAGGTCGGTCGCGCTCAGGAAGGTGGCGCCGAGCCCGGCGAGCACGAAGGGTCGGACCCGCGCGTCGGCGCCGCCGAACTGATAGACGAAGCTTCCCTGCAGCAGGCGGAGCTTCATGTCGAACAGGTCCGCGCTTCCGGCGGACGTGCCGATGGCGAGCGCGGCCTGCTGCTGGGTCCAGGAGGCCTCGATGCCGGCGTGGTCCGAGAAGAAGTGGCCGGCCTCCACGCCCCAGGTGAAGCTGCCCTTCACCTCGAGCTCCTGGATTCCGAGCGCCTTCTGATCGATGTCCCCGGAGGTCGTGTAGCCGCCGAGCAGCGCGATCTCGGTCCGCTGGGCGAAGGCGGGCGCCGGGAGCAGCAACAGGAGGAGCGCGATCGGGGCCTTCACTTCGGGGCCAGCTCGGGAAGGACGACCATGAATCCCTGGAACGCCCGAGGCCCGGCTCCATAACCCACCAGCGTCCGGCCGTCCGGAGTGATGCCCCTGACGAAGCCGGTGTTGACCCATCCCTCGAACGCGCTGGGCACGCCGTTCGCGCGCAGGTAGTCCTTGAGGTAGAAGGCCTCGCCGTCGAACCAGACGAGGGATTCGCTCTCCAGGCCGAACGACATCGCTCCCCCGAAAACGCGACCGTCGTCGCTGGTGGCCTGGATCAACACCTGACGGGGCACGTTCGGTAGTCGCGGCGGCGTGACCGGGTAACACGTCACCCCGCCCGCGGCCGTCCAGGACCACCCGCTGGGAGTGTTGACGTTGAACGGGTCGCAGTTGCCGCCGACGATCAGCGAGCCGTCGCGGTTGGCGGCGAAGGCTTCGCCCAACAAGCCCCGGGGCCCGCGGATCAGCTCCTGGACGCGGTCCACCCACTTCGCGCCCTGGCGGAATCCGGTGACGTCCTCTTGCCAGCCCACCACGACCCGCCCATCGCCGGAGACGTTGTTGGCACGGGTCGATTCCCCCGGGACCGAGGTGCCGAGGTCCACCATGCCCGTGGACTCCTCCCAGCGGAACGCGTGTGCGATCCGGCAGCCGTTCCAGCCGAGCCCCACCAGCACCTTGCCGTCGTCGCTGGCGCCGAAGGTGGCGCTGAGGAGCAGGTCGCACGGCTGGGCGTTCGGGGTGAAGGACCCAAGGGTGCGCCAGTCCCGGCCGCCCGTCCAGATCGCCGCGTTCTCGAGCCCGCGCGCGTCGAGTGCGTTACCGGCGATCGTCTTCCCGTCCCGGCTGATGGCGACGCCGCTCCGGCCGCCGATCGGGATGACGCCCGAGGTCGGCAGCCACATCAGCCCGCCGCCCGAAAAGAAGCTGCCGAGCACGACGAAGCCGCCCGCACCCAGGTCGCTGGGGACAACTTCGGAGGGCAGCTCGATGAACAGCGGCGTCCCGCGCGGCGGCGCGGCCTCCGCGGTCCCGACGACGAGGGTCAGGCCGACGGCACACAGGATGCGGGGGAACGACATGCGCTGAGGGACTGCACGGTGCGTGCCTCGATACGCACGCGCGCGCCCCGCGGGCTAGGCGGCGCTGCGGACTGACGTTGCGGGTGGGCTCGCGGGCGGAGCGGTGTGGCCGGATGCCGCGATGTCTGCTGTCATGCCGGCAGGATGCCAGCCCGTGGGCACCGCGCGTCCGCCGTCACCAGTCGAACACGGCGGCGGCTCCGTCGGACGCGACCGCCTCGTCGGCCCGTTGCAGCACGCGCTCGCGCCGCTGGCGCAGGGCCGCGATCTCGTCCGCGTCGAGGTAGCGGTCGAGCGCGGATTCGAGCGCGCGCGCGTCCAGGCGCCGCAGGCGGTCGAGAGGATCGCGCGGGAAGCGGTACAGCGGACGGAAGGGCCGGAGAAAGGCGTGGAACGCGATCGAGTTGTCGATGGCCACCGGACGCCAGTCGGGGGTGAAGACGACGTTGCGCACGTGCCGGTCTGTGTTGAAGATCAGGTAGTCGAACAGGCGCATGGCGTGCATCTCTTCGTTCGCGCGCCCCATGTCCGAGGGCGGCGTGGCGGGGGCGAAGCGCGCGAGGCTCCGTTCCACCCAGGCCTGCAGCGAGCCCCTCTTGCCCTCGATCTTGCGCTCGACGACGGGCGGCACGAGCCCGAAGCCGAGGAGCGTGTCGAGCACGTAGGCCGCGACCTCGTGGCGATAGGTGTCGCGGTAGAAGCCGACGGTCTCGGTGCCGAAGCCGAACTTGCTCTTGAGGCGGGTATCGGCGGTCTTGAAGACCGCGCGGACCGTGCGCGGTCCGTCCCGCAGCTCGACCTTGCTCGAGTTCGTGATGCCTTCACCCAACGGGACGACGGAGACGACCCGGCCCTGGCGCAGGACGCGCTCCACCGCCAGCCTCTCCACATCCGCTTCCGCGGGGAGGGCGGCCGTCGCCAGCAGGAGAGCGAGGAGCATCGCTCTACGGCTCCGCCGCCGGATCGAGCGCGAGCTGGTCGAAGACTCCGTGGAAAAGCGGGAACAGGACGCCCGGCAGGTTCAGATACCGGGTCTTGGAGAGCTGGCGGAAATCGAGGAGCACGGTGTCTTCGATGCGTCCGGAGCGGAGGTCCTCCGCCAGTTGGGCGAGGACCCGCTGCTGGGCAACGTCCTCCTCGCGTGCCCGTTTCTCGTCCCCCGTCTGCGCGTGGAGCAGGCTGAGGTCGTCGAGCAGGACGACCTGCAGGTGACGATCGCCGCTCGCGCGGACGCCGTCCAGCCCCTCTTTGAACGCGGCCTCGGCCGGGCCGAGCTCGCCGCGGCGGAAATGCGCGACGCCGACGTCGTGCGCGGCATACGCGCGGAGCTCCGCGTCACCTTCGGCCGCGGCGAGGTCCTGCGCCTCGCGGTAATGCGCGAGTGACGTCTCGGGGTCGAAGAACGTCTCCGCCCAGCCGAGGGCGAGCAGGGCCCGGAGGGTCTGCTCGCGATTCTGCCCGTCCCGCGCCCGCTTCAGCAGGACGCGGAGGCCTTCATAGGACTTCTGGGAGCTGGGGTCCACGTAGAGGCCGACGGTCAGTCGCGCGAACGCGAGCGCCCAGTCGTCCTTGTCCAGCCAGGTCTCCGCCTGCGTGAACGCCTTCGCTCCCTCTTCACGCGCCCCGTCCGCGTAGCGCATGAGGGCGCGGGCGGCAAGGAGGCGTCCCCGTGGCTTCCGTGCTCCCGCCGCCACCAGCCGCTCCTCCGCCTTCCCGGACCATTCGAGGGCCTCCGTGAACCGGCCTCGGATGGCGAAGGAGGCGGCCAGGTTGGCGGCCGCCACTCCGGCCTGGCGCGCGTCCCCATTCGCGGAGGCGGCGGCCCACGCCTCACGCGACGCCGCCTCCGCGGCCGCGAAGTCGCGGGCGCGGAAGGACGTCCAGGCCCGGGTGTTGGGCCCGATGGCGTCCGCGCCGGCCGCCGCGGCCGCCACCGACCACGCGAGGAGAGCCCCGGCTACGATCCGCGTCATCCACCTCCGGCGTCCAATCTTCCTCACTCCGCGGCGCCAGGCAAGGGGAACCTGCCCGATGCAACCGTAACTTACGGGGTTGCTACTTCCCCCCGGGACCCCTGTCCACCGATGCTCTCCCCGTCGAATGACCACGGCCTGCTCGAGACGATATCAATGAGCCAGACGCACGACGGATCGGCGCCCATGCAGATGTCCCTGCGGCTCGTGAGCGAGCGGTTCCAGCAGGTCCAGAAGCGGGCGCGGCGGCTGTTCGACCTCAACGCCGACTTCCGTGACCTCTGCGACGAATACGAAGCCTGCACGGAGACGCTGGCCCACCTCGAGACGGGTGAGCCCGGGTCGAAGGGCCTGCGCAACGAATACGCCGCGCTCCTCCTGCGTCTCGAACGCGAGCTGCTGCGCTGCATGGAGGAGCATCCGGATCGCGAGGAGTCATGAGGGGGGTCGGGACCGGGGAGGTTTTCGAGTGAGCCAAGCAGATCTCGTGACCGGCGTTCGGACGGGGACCGGGGGGAGCGTCTGCACGCCAACCTTCGGGGCACGGGCGGACGGCGCGGCGGCCCGCCCCGTCCTGGTAGATGAGGACCCGAGGCATCTCCGGGGCGCCTTCGCCGAGCTGGCCGACGGCCTGCTCGATGCGGAGCCGAAGCACCTCGCGGCGGCCTTCCAGCGCTCGCTCGAGCACCTGGCGCGGGCGCTGGACGTCGACGGCTGTACTCTGGCCGAGTTCGGGGAGGACGGCCGTTCCCTCCTCCGCACCGCTTCCTTCACGGTGGCGGGAGTACCGTGCTGGCCGGCCCCGGACATCGCCGCCGTCCTTCCCTGGTGCACGGAGCAGATCCGCCAGGGGCGCACCGTGGTCCTGCGCCACCTGCCCGAGGGCCTTCCCCCCGAGGCGGCCGCGGAGGCGGAGTTCATGGCCGCCCTCGGCCTCAAATCGCAGATCGTGCTTCCGTTGAAGGCCGGAGGGGCCGTCGTGGGGGGACTCGAGATCGGGAGCTTCCGGGCCTTCCGGAACTGGGCCCCGGGGGTCGTCTCGTCCTTGACCCTCCTCGCCGCCGTGTTCGCCAGCGCGGTGCGGCAGCGGCGCTCGGCCGAGGAGCTGCGCGCGGCCGGAGAGCTCAATCACTCCCTCGGCGAGGAGGTCCGCGAGCTGAGGGACCGCCTCGACGCCGAGACCGTCCTCTTCCACAAGGCGGCGCTGCGCGCCCAGGGCTTCGACGAGATCGTGGGCACGAGCGCGGCCTTGTCGAAGGTTTTGCACCAGGTCGAGCAGGTCGCGGGTGCCGAATCACCGGTCCTGATCCTCGGAGAAACGGGGACGGGTAAGGACCTCGTCGCGCGCGCCATCCACGAGCGCAGCCGCCGGAAGAGCCGGCCCCTCGTGGCCGTCAACTGCGCGGCCCTCCCCGAGGCCCTCATCGAGAGCGAGCTGTTCGGCTACGAGAAGGGGGCCTTCACGGGAGCCGTCGCGCGCACGGTCGGGCGCTTCGAGATGGCTCACGGCGGCTCGATGCTCCTCGACGAGGTGGGCGAGCTGCCGCTGGGCGTGCAGGCCAAGCTGCTGCGCGTGCTCGAGGGAGGGACGTTCGAAAGGCTCGGCTCCCCCCGGACGATCAAGGTGGACGTGCGGGTGATCGCGGCCACCAATCGCGATCTCGCGCGCGAAGTACGCGAGGGGCGCTTCCGCGCCGACCTCTACTACCGCCTCAACGTCTTTCCCATCACCCTGCCGCCCCTGCGCGAGCGCGCGGAGGACGTGCCTCTCCTCGTCTGGCACTTCATCAACGAGAGGCAGGGGACGCTGGGCCGTTCGATCAAGCGGGTTCCGGAGCGGGTGATGCGCGCCCTCGAGACCTACGCCTGGCCCGGGAACGTGCGGGAGCTCGAGAACGTGATCGAGCGCGCGCTGATCGTCAGCACCGGCACCAGCCTGGCGATCGACGCGCCGCTGGTGGACGCCGCGGGCGAAGACACGCCGTCGGGGACGCGCCTGGACGACGTGCAGCGCGCCCATATCGAGGCCGTGCTGCGCCAGTGCGGCTGGAAGATCGCGGGCAAGGGCAACGCCGCGGAGCGCCTCGGCCTCAAGCGGGGCACGCTCCAGTTCCGGATGAACAAGCTCGGTATCCGCCGGCCGGCGCCAGGCCTCTAGTCCTGGCCCCTTCAGATAGTGGTGACGTCGAGTGCCGAACGATGGGCAGGGCGTGCCGGGATGCGAGCAGCCCGGCCTGGCCGGCGGTGCGGCGGAGGGCCGGTTGGCAACGCCAACTTCAACTACGCCCGGCCGTTCGCTCCTCGCGCGCGTTCGGAACGGACCGGGCACCGAAGCTGCTAATCACCCCGTGAGGCCACGGCCCGTATGCGAACCACGACATCGGCCAGCGCAACCCGTCGTGAGAACACCAACCCCGTCCCTGCCGGCGCGTGGGGGCGTCCGGAACGGACATGCAAAGGAGAAGACGCAATGATCGGACGAATCACGGCCATGGTCGCCATGGCTGCCCTCTTCGGCTCCTCGGCGTGGGCGCAGGATCACCGGTTCGAAATCAGCGGCCTCGCGGGCTACACGCTCAGCGACGGCGTGAGCAGCGACGTCACCGTCCGCGGCGGTGACGGCAACCTCTACAACCAGATCGACCCCAAGGACTCATTCGGCTGGGGCCTGACCCTGGGCTACTTCTTCACCGAGCAATCGGAGCTGGAGTTCATCTACGGCCAGCAGCCGAGCACCCTCCAGGTGAGCGGAACGGCGGTGAGGGACATCGGCGACTTCAGCATCAAGACGTATCACGGGGCCTACTCCTACAACTTCGGGGAGGCGGACTCCAAGACGCGGCCCTTCATCTTCATCGGCGCCGGGGCCACGAGCTATCCGGGCGTGAGCTTCACGGCCGTCAACGGCCAGCAGAGGGAGATCGGCGGCAACACCAAGTTCTCGGGGACGGCCGGGCTCGGGGTCAAGGCCTACCCGGGGAAGAACGTCGGCATCCGTCTCCAGGCGCGGTGGACGCCCACGTACATCAAGTCGGACAGCGAGGGCTATTGGTGCGATCCCTACTGGGGCTGCTACGTGGTGGGGAACGCCCAGTACTCGAACCAGTTCGAGTTCACGGGCGGGATCAGCCTCCGCTTCTAGGGTCCCTCGGCTTGACGTCGGCGGGGGGAAGACTCCCGCCGACGATTTCGACCTCGCATCCACCGCCGCCCCACGCATGGGACCAAGGTCCCATGGTACCGTGGGCGAGATCCGCTCCATAGTTTCGACCGAACCAGCGATCGTCGAAGGAGGATGTCCATGACACGCAGCTCGTGGCGGGGAATTCGCGCGTGCGCCGGCCTCGCCGTGTTCGTGATGGCGGGAGCCCCGGCGGCATCGGCCCAGGGCAAGACCGAGGTCTACAACGCCACCGCGGCGATGAAGACGGCCGGCGGGGCGTCGGTGACCGCCCCCGTGGTCGTCACGATCACGCGCTGGACAACGGATGCGGAACGGGACAAGGCGGTCGCCGCCCTCAAGAGCGGAGGCACGGCCGCGGTCCAGAAGCAGCTCACCGCCGCCACCGACGTCGGCACGCTGCAGGTGGGGCAGGTCAAGACGCCGATCCGCTTCGCGCGCGCGTTGCCCGTCGAAGGGGGCAAGGTCGTCACTCTCGTCACCTCGCAGCCCGTCTTCTACGTCGGCGCCGGCCTCCCTGAATCCAAGCCGACGGACAAGGCGGGATACGACGTCGCGGTGGTCATCTTCCAGGTGGACGCCGCGGGGAAGGGCGACGTCGGGGACTTCGCGCCGGCGGCGAAGATCAAGCTCGACGAGCGGGGAGCCTTCGTCGTCGAGGACTACGCCGCGGAAGCGGTGCGCCTGACCGGCATCGCGCGGAAGTAGCCTCTTCGAAGGTCCGCGCGATGGACGTCGCCGAACCGTTCCTGGCCCTGGTGGTCTACCCGACCACGCCCGAGGCGCAGGCGCGCCAGGCCGACAACCTCGTCCGCATCGCGGCCGAGAAGATCCGTCTGCTCCCCGGGTTCCTGGAGGCAAGGGTCTTCGTGTCGGAGGACGGCGGGAGCCTGGTCACGCTGAGCCAGTGGAGCGACCGGGAGTCGTTCCAGCAGTTCCGTGAGAGCGAGTTCGGCCGGGCGGCCGTCCTCCTGGCGGCGGACCTGCACCCGCAGTCGTATTGGCTGAGGCAGCACGGCGCCATCGAAGCTCCCTGACTCACTCGGGGAGGCGTGAGCCTTGCCCGCCCTCAAAGGCCCCACCCAGGGTCACTGATGCTTGCGAACCTCCGCCTTCGCCGCGGAGCGCCGCTCCTCTTGATCGGCCCACAGCTTGTAGGCGATGTAGTACTTGTAGATGTTGCTGACGTAGGTGACCGTCTCGCGGCCGATCCGCTCCGAGGCCACGCGCTCGACGTTGCCAAACCACAGGTTGGGATCGAGGCCCCTCTTCTCCGTCTCGCGCCGGAGCTGCCTCAACCGTCCCGGCCCGCAGTTGTAGGCCGCGAAGGTCATGAGCATCTTGTTGAGGTTGTCCATGGGCTCGTCCTTGAAGTACTGGTCCTCCATGAACCGCATGTACTTCACGCCGGCGTGGATGTTCGGCTCGATCTTGGTGATGTCGCCGACCTTCAGCTCCTTGCCGGTGGGGGGCATGATCTGCATCACGCCGATGGCGCCCACGGGGCTCTTGACGTTCTGGTCCAGCGTCGATTCCTGGTAACCCTGTGCCACCATCAAGAGGTAATCGACGTCGTACTGCTTCCCGTACTTCTTGAACAGGTCGAGCACCGCCCGCAGCTTCCGGCGCTCGCTTTCGGCCGCGGCGTTCTTCGCGTACTTGACGCTGTCCAGGTAGCGGCGCTCCACGACGTTCCGGAAGGCGTCGCCTTTCCCGTGCTTCCGGAGCCAGCCATCGACGGCCGCCCGGAGCTTGGGATTCTCCTTGCGAAACGCGATGGCCAGGTTGCCGCCGGAACGCAAACTGACGTCCCCGTGCACCTTGATGTCGGTGAAGACCTTGCTCCAGAAGTCGGCCAGATAGTCGTCGACGACGGTGATGGGGGCGAGGCCGGCGTTGACCATCTCGAGGATGTCGTCGTCTTCCAGCACTCCCGGGGCCTCGTCGATGATCACGGCGGGCTTGCCGCGCGCCTTCAGCTGTTCGTTCAGACGGTCGAGGCTCTCGTTGTAGATGCTCCCCTTGCGGACGAACACCTCCTGGCCGGCCAGGTCGTCCACGGTAGCGATCGGCGGCGCACCCGGCCCTGTCACCACGACCTCGCTGACGTTGGTGCGCGTCGGCTGCGAAAAGGCGACGAGCCTCTCCCGCTCAGGCGTCACGGTCACCATGGCCGCGACCATGTCCACCTTGCCGCTGGCGAGGGCGGGGTACAGCTGCTCGCGGGTCATCGGCACCATGATCACGTGAACCTTGAGGTTTCCCGTTTTCAGTTCCGTGTTCAGATCGGTCTCGAACGCCTTCAACGACTCGTACGCGAGCCCGCGCTCCTGTCCGTTGTCGATGAAGTAGTGGGTGCGGTTGAAAGTCACGCCCACACGGATGGCGCGACGCTTGACCAGCGCGTCGAAGTCACCCGTGAAGGGCTTGTCCATCACGAGCCGCACGGCCTCCGGAAGGGCGTCGTACGGCGACGCGGCTTCGGGCATGTCGGCTTCGGCCGGGGACGGTATCGCCGCCGGCGTCGCCTCCGGCTTGCTGGAGCAGGCGATGACCGCGGCCGCGATCCACACCGCCACACTGGCGCGACCAACCAAAGATGGCGTGCGTCGGGCTTCCATGATGGTGTCTTTCCTCTGCGCTTCCGCGCTTCTGTTCCCGCGCAATCCTTGCACAAGTCGCGGAAGATCGCCGGCTCCCTCCCCGCCACCGGAAGGCCTGCAGCTTTCGGATAGTGGACGTGGACCCGGCCGGCCCATCATCGTCGCGCCGGGGCGGCGCCAATCATGATTCCCACCAGGAAGCGAACGCGGCTGGTTCTCCGGCTCGGGCTGGCGCTGCTGGTGATTCTCGCGGCGGCCGCTCTCACGGGCACGGGGCCCGTTTCGGCGCGCGTCCCCACCAATGTCTTCGCGCCGGAGTCCACGCACGCCTGGGTGATCTACAAATACACCCTGCTCGTGCTCGCGATCACGGGCGCGATCTTCGTCGTGGTGGCCGGCCTCCTCGCCTATGCGATCGTGCGCTTCCGGCAGCGGAAGGGCGACGACACGACCGAGCCGCCCCAGGTCTACGGGAGCGAGCAGGTCGAGATCGCCTGGACGGTGATCCCCGTGATCATCGTGATCGTGCTCGTCCTCACCACCGCCCGCACCATCCACGAGATCCAGGACGCGCCCCGGCCTCCGGGCTCCCTCGAGGTCACGGCCATCGGGCGCCAGTGGTGGTGGGAGTTCCGTTACCCGAGCCTGGGGATCGTGACCGCGAACGAGCTGCACATCCCGGTGAGCGATCGCGCGAATCCGACCCCGACCTTCCTGCGGCTGCTCTCCGCGGACGTGGCCCACAGCTTCTGGGTCCCGCGGCTGGCCGGGAAGACGGACCTCATTCCGAACCGCGTGAACCAGATGTGGATGGATCCGTCGCAGCCCGGGCTCTATCTCGGCCAGTGCGCCGAATATTGCGGCACCCAGCACGCCAAGATGCTGCTGCGCGTCTACGTGCACAAGCGCGAAGACTTCGACCGCTGGGTGGCCGAGCAGAAGGCGCCGGCGGCGGTTGCCGCGGACGTGGCGATCGCCTCGGAGGTCGCCAGCGGCAAGCGCATATTCGAGACCACGGCCTGCTTGAACTGCCACGCGGTGGCGGGCACGGTGGCGAATGGCCGCTTCGGCCCCGACCTCACCCACCTGATGAGCCGGGACACCCTCGCCTCCGGCGCGGTGAAGAACACCGCCGAGAACTTGAAGCTCTGGATCCAGGAGCCGGACGCCCTCAAGCCGGGATCGCTGATGCCGCCGATGCATCTCGAGGACCGGGAGCTGAACGCGCTCGTGAGCTATCTCGTGACGCTCAAATAAGGACGGGTGGCCATGGCCTCAGAGAGCCTGACGCTGGAGCGGGCGGGGGAGAGAGAGGGGGGCGGTCCCACCGTCCTCGAGATCCTTCATGACTGGGCGGTGACCGTCGATCACAAGCGACTGGGCCTCCTTTACATCGTCTACGGGGTCCTGTTCCTCGCGATCGGCGGCCTCGAAGCCGCGGTCATGCGGATCCAGCTCATGGTCCCGAACAATCACTTCGTGACGCCCCAGGTCTTCAACCGCATGATGACCATGCACGGCACCACCATGGTCTTCCTGGTGGGCGTGCCCATCCTCTTCGGCTTCGGCAACTACCTGGTGCCCCTGATGATCGGAGCCCGGGACATGGCCTTCCCGCGGCTCAACGCCCTCGGGTTCTGGCTCACGGCCTTCGGCGGCCTTCTTCTCTACTTCAGTTTCATCGGGGGCGAGGGCCTGGCCGGAGCGGGCAGCGCGCCCGACGTCGGGTGGTTTGCCTACGCGCCCCTCACCGCGAAGGCGTTCTCCCGGGGCCACAGCACGGACTACTGGACGCTCGCCATCCTCCTGGGCGGCTTCGGCACCGTGGGCACCGCCATCAACATCGTCACCACCGTCCTCTGCATGCGGTGCCCGGGGATGACCCTCGGGAAGATGCCGCTCCTCGCCTGGATGTTCTTCACGATGTCGGCCATGACGCTGATCGTCATGACTCCGCTCGCGGCCGCCCAGATCATGCTCACCATCGACCGTTACCTGGGAGGCCACTTCTTCGATACCCAGGCCGGCGGCTCCGCCCTCCTCTGGCAGCACTTCTTCTGGATCTTCGGCCACCCCGAGGTCTACGTCCTGATCATTCCGGGGTTCGCCTTCGTGTCCGAGATCCTTCCCGTGTTCTCGCGCAAGGCCATCTTCGGATACCCGGCCATGGTGGCGGCGGTGGTGGGCATCGGCTTCGTGAGCCTCGGCGTCTGGGCCCACCACATGTTCACGGTGGGCATGACCTCCGGCGCGAACTCCTTCTTCGCCCTGGCCACGATGGCGGTGGGCATCCCCACCGGGATCAAGCTGTTCAACTGGCTGGCGACGCTCTGGGGCGGCAAGATCCGCCTCCGAGTCCCCATGCTCTGGTGCCTCGGCTTCCTGTTCCAGTTCCTGATCGCGGGGCTCACCGGCATCATGCTGGCGGCCGTGCCCTTCGACTGGCAGGTCAGCGACTCCTATTTCGTGGTCGCCCACTTCCACTACGTGCTCGTCGGGGCGCTCGTCTTCGCCATCTTCGCGGCGATGTACTACTGGTTCCCCAAGGCCACGGGAAAGATGCTCTCCGAGACGCTCGGGAAGTGGCATTTCTGGCTCTTCGTGATCGGCTTCCACATCACGTTCGACACCATGCACATCCCCGGCCTCCTGGGCATGCCGCGGCGCATCTACACCTACGAAGCCGACCGGGGCTGGGCGCTCCTCAACATGATCTGCACGGTGGGCGTCCTCTTCCAGGCCGTGGCCATCGTGATCTTCCTGTGGAACGTGATCCGGTCCCTCGCCTGGGGAAAGACGGCCGGGAACGACCCCTGGGACGCCTGGACCCTGGAATGGGCGGTCAGCTCCCCGCCTCCGCACTACAACTTCGCGCTCCTCCCCGTGGTGCGGAGCCGGCGGCCGCTCTGGGACTTCAAGCACCCCGAAGATCCGGACTGGAAGTACCAACAATGAAGATACGGAAGGCGAGCCCCCGATGACCGCCGCCCTGCCCCTGGCGGCGACCGTTCCCGAAGACTGGCGCCTCCCCGACCGCGGCGTGGTCGGGATGTGGTGCTTGATCATCGCGGAGTCCGCGATCTTCACGATCTTCGTGGTCGCCTACATCTACTACCTGGGCAAGAACCTCTCCGGTCCCGAGCCGCGCGACGTGCTGGAGCTGCCCCTCTTCATCTCCCTCTGCCTGTGGGCGAGCAGCGGCACGTCGGAGATGGCGGTGCGCGCCCTGCGCCGCGGGGAGGAGCGGACCTTCACTCTCCTGTGGCTGGCCACGATCGTCCTCGCCCTCGTGTTCATGGGCGGCACCGCGCTGGAGTGGCGCCACCTCATCTACGAGAAAGGTCTCACCGTCCGCACCAACCTCTTCGGGACGGCCTACTACTCCCTGGTCGGGCTCCACGCCTTCCACGTGATCGTCGGGATCGTGTGCCTGATCGTCGTCCTGATGCTGGCCCTCAAGGGCAAGGTCCATCGCGAGCACGCGCACCGCACGCACGTGCTCGGGCTCTATTGGCACTTCGTGGACGTCGTCTGGGTGATCGTGTTCGTTGTGGTCTACGTCATCGGACGGTGAGAGAGGAGAACGGGTGAGCGCAGAGCCGCAGGGTGTGGACGAGGTCCTCTCCGCAAGGCCGAAGACCGTCGTCCTGCCCGCCCCCACGGCCGCGCCCCTGGTCCTGGCCTTCGGGGCTACCCTGCTCACGGCGGGCCTCGTGACCCACATGGCGATCAGCGTGACGGGAGCGCTCCTGATCGCGGCGAGCTGTGTCGCCTGGTTCCTCGAGGTCCTGCCCCACGAGCATCACGAGACGGTGCCCGTCGAGGCCGTCCCCGAGTTCCCGAAGACGATCGCCCTGAACGTGGCGCGCCTGGAGCTGGGGGAGATCGGGCACCGGGCGCGCCTGCCCATCGAGATCCACCCGGTGTCGGCCGGCATCAAGGGAGGCCTGGCCGGCAGCGCCGCCATGGCCGCCCTTGCCGTCCTCTACGGGGTCCTTCTCCAAGGCAGCATCTGGTATCCGATCAACCTCCTCGCCGCCGGCGCCTCCGCGAGCATGGCCCGCCTCTCTCCGGAGGCGTTGAAGGCCTTCAGCCTCCAGGGCCTGCTCCTGGGCACCGTGATCCATGCCTTCACCTCGGTCATGGTGGGCGTGCTCTACGGCGTGATGCTCCCGATGTTCCCGCGGCGGCCGATCCTCCTCGGAGGCGTGATCGCGCCGCTGCTCTGGACGGGCCTCCTACGCTCGGTGCTCGGGGTCGTGAACCCGACCCTCGATGCCCTGATCGACTGGCGGTGGTTCACCGCGTCGCAGATCGCCTTCGGCATCGTGGCCGGCATGGTGGTCCAGCGGACGGCGATGGTGCAGACCTGGCAGTTCGAGAGCTTCGCGGTGCGCGCGGGGTTCCTGGGCTCGGGCACCGCCGACACGGGCAAGCCGAAGAAATGAAGAGCGGGGCTCGTCGGTTCGCGGCCGTGCTGATGGGGGCGATCGCCCTCATGGGCTGCGACTCGCTGCCCGGGCGGCCCCAGCCCGCGCATCGCGAGGTGCGGCCCGACGAGGTGGAGAGCTTCGCCGTCCTCTTCTCCCAGAACTGCGCGGGCTGCCACGGTTCCGAAGGCAAGGGCAACGCGGCGCTCGCCCTGGCGAATCCCGTGTACCTGGCCCTCGCCGACGATGCCGTCCTGCAGCGCGTGATTGCCCAGGGCATCAGCGGCACGCAGATGCCGGCCTTCGCCCAGACCGCGGGGGGGATGCTGACGGACAAGCAGGTCGAGATTCTCGTCCACGGCCTCCGCGGCTGGTCGCCGCCGGACGGGCCGCCCGCCTCGCCTCCGCCCTACGCGGCGTCCGGCGGGGATGCGGCGCGCGGAGCCCAGGTCTTTGCCGCGGGTTGCGCGTCGTGTCACGGGCCCGAGGGGAAGGGCGGGCCCAAGGCGGGCTCGATCGTGGACGGCTCCTACCTCGCGCTCGTGAGCGACCAGAGCTTGCGCACGACCGTCATCGCGGGCCGTCCCGACATCGGCCAGCCCGACTGGCGGGGTGCCGTGCCCGGCCGCGCGTTGACCGGCGAGGAAGTCACCGACGTCGTGGCCTGGCTGGGCTCGCTGCGCACCGCCACTCCGGGCCAGCCTTATCCGAGCCGCTGACGGGAAGGAGCCTCATGCCTGAAGACATCGCTCGCGATCCCGACGCGCCGCAGTCGAAGGAGAGGCGCAGCGTCCTCCTGACCATCGGCGTGGCCCTCAATGCGATTGCGGGCGTGCTGGTGGCCGCTCCCATCGTGGGCTACCTGTTGTCGGCCGGCAAGCGCGAGAGGATGCTCCAGTCGCTGGACTGGGTGTCGCTGGGTGCTCTCGACACTTTCCCTGAAGGGCAGACGCGGATGGCCACTTTCCGGAACCCGACCACCCGTCCCTGGGACGGCGCCACCGGGACGATCCCTTGCTGGGTACGACGCACGGCGGCGGATCAGTTCCAGGTCTTCGCCGTCAACTGCGCGCATCTGGGCTGCCCCGTGCGGTGGTTCCCGCAGTCCGGCCTCTTCATGTGCCCCTGTCACGGGGGCGCCTACTACGCGGATGGCGCCCGCGCCTCGGGCCCGCCCCCCACCGGGCTCTTCAAGTACAAGTACAAGATCGAAGGTGATCAGCTCTGGATCACCGCCGGCATGATGCCGACACCGGGGCGCTACTGGACGAGCCTCCTCGGGGGACGCAAGCCGTGCGCGTGATCCGCCCGGTCTGGACGTGGCTGGACCAGCGCCTCCAGGTGGGCGCGACCATCCACGAAGCCGCGACCCACCCCGTGCCCAGTCGCACCGCGAGCTGGTGGTACGTCTTCGGGTCCGCGAGCATGGTCTTGTTCCTGCTGCAGATCGTCACCGGCATCTGTCTCGCCCTCGTCTACGTGCCCTCGGCGGACCAGGCCTTCCAGAGCCTCGAGGCCCTCAACTACGAGCAGCCGCTCGGCTGGTACCTCCGCGCCATGCACGGCTGGGGCTCGAACTTCATGGTGGCGGTCGTCCTCCTCCACATGGTCCAGGTCGTGCTGTTCGGCGCCTACAAGTTCCCGCGCGAGCTGACCTGGATCGTCGGAGTCTTCCTGCTCCTGTGCACGCTGGGACTGGCCTTCACCGGACAGATCCTGCGCTTCGACCAGGACGCCTATTGGGGCCTCGGGATCGGAGCGTCCATCGCCGGCCGCACGCCCGTCCTCGGACCGCAAATCGTGCAGGTGATGCTGGGCGGTCCCATCATCGCCGGGGCAACCCTGACCCGCTTCTTTGCGCTTCACGTCTTCGTCATTCCCGGCACCCTGATCGGCCTTCTCTGCGTTCACCTGCTCATGGTCGTCAAGCTCGGGATCAACGAGTGGCCGATGCCGGGCCGGCTCGTCCGCCGGAAGACCTACGTGAAGGAGTACGACGCGCTCGTCCACAAGGACGGCGTGCCCTTCGTGCCCGTGGCCTTCACGCGCGACCTCGTCTTCGGGGGCGCGATCATCCTGGCCGTGATGGCCTGCGCGGCCTATTTCGGGCCCTTCGGGCCGAAGGGCTTCCCCGACCCCACCATCGTGGACACCCTTCCCCGGCCCGACTACTTCTTCCTCTGGCTCTTCGCGGTGGCCTCGCTTCTACCCCCGCATCTGGAGACACCGGCGCTGCTCGTCGGACCTGTCATCGGCATCGGCCTCCTCCTGGCCCTGCCTTTCATCGCGGGTGAGGGCGAGAAGAGCTGGCGGCGGCGGCCGATGGCCGTGCTCACGATCGTGCTGGTGGCCGTCTCTCTCGGCACGCTCACGCGGCTGGGCACCACCGCGCCCTGGTCCCCGGTCATGAACGCCTGGAGCGCGGCTCCGGTGCCGGCCGCACACCTGCAAGGCCGAACCGCGCTCGAGCGGCAGGGCGCGCTCGTGTTGCAGGCCAAGCAGTGCCGCAACTGTCATGAGCTCGGCGACGAAGGCGGCCGGCGCGGACCGGCTCTGGACGACGTCGCCGTGCGCCTCACCCGAGATCAGCTCATCCGCCAGGTCCTGCAGGGCGGAGGCAACATGCCGGCCTACGGCAAGAGCCTGAGCCCGGCCGAAACCACGGCCCTCGTCGCCTTCCTCGAGTCCTGCGCTCCCAAGGGCCAGAAGCCGGCCCGGGACTCGGCCGAGCCCGGGACGCCTGCTCCCGGGGCTTCGCCCGCGACCCTCTCGTCGCGCTGAGGCGGCCGCGGATCCCTCACCGCTCGCCGCGGCGCTTTCATCCTGGTCGCTGAGGCCAGGGGCCCTGGCCGCGCTCGTCCTGCTGGGCGCCGTCTACGTGCGCGGCTGGCGCCGCGCCCGGCGGCTCCGCTCCACTCATTTGCAGAAGGGGCGCCTCGCCGCTTTCGTCGGCGGTCTCGCCCTTCTCTGGATCGCGGTCGCCTCGCCTCTCGACGCCTTCGCGGGCCTCCTCCTGAGCGCGCACATGGTGCAGCACCTGCTGCTCATGGTGGCGGCGCCGGCCCTCGTTCTGGTCGGCGCTCCCATCGTGCCGCTGCTCCTCGGACTGCCGCGCTGGGCGGCGCGCGATGCGCTCGGGCCCTTCCTCGCCTTCGCGCCCCTGCGCCGCTTCGGCCATGCGCTGACCCATCCCGTGATCGGATGGCTCGCGCTGTCGCTGGCCATGATCGGGTGGCACCTGCCCGGACCGTACCAGCTCGCGCTTCGATCCACCTCCTGGCACGAAGTCGAACATCTCTGCTTCTTCACCGGCGGGCTCCTTTTCTGGTGGCCCGTCGTGCAGCCCTGGCCGACGCGCGCGCACTGGCCGGCCTGGAGCCTTCCTCCGTATCTCCTGCTCGGCGACCTCGTGAACACCGGCCTGGCCGCGCTGCTCGCCTTCTCGGATCGCGTGCTGTATCCGGCCTACGAGACCGCGCCTCGGCTCTTCGGCCTCTCCGCTTCCGCCGACCAGGTGCTCGCCGCGGCTCTCATGTGGGTCCCTGGCTCGCTGGCGTTCCTGGTTCCCGCGATGGTGATCACGTGGCGCCTCCTCTCGCCGCGTGCGGCCGCGCCCAGCGTTCCCGCCTCCCGGTCCGATGGGGAACCGACCCGCGCGGCGCGTCCGTTCGATCTCCTGCGCCTTCCTCTCGTCGGCCCTCTGCTCCGCGCGCGCCACGGCCGCCGCGCGTTGCAGGCGGTCATGCTCCTGCTGGCGGCGGCGGTCGTCGCGGACGGGCTGCGCGGCAATCCGATGAGCGCGATGAACCTCGCGGGCGTGCTTCCCTGGACCTACGGACGCGGGTTCGCGGTGGTGGCCCTCCTCGTGGCCGGCAACGTCTTCTGCATGGCCTGCCCCTTCATGCTCCCCCGTGAGCTGGGCAAGCGCCTCGGGCTCGCCACGCGCCATTGGCCGCGCGCCTTCCGCTCGAAGTGGCTGGCTGCCTTCCTGCTGGCCGCCTTCTTCTGGGCCTACGAGGCGTTCTCCCTCTGGGACAGCGCGTACGCCACGGCCGGGGTCCTCGTGGGCTACTTCGCGGCCGCGTTCCTCGTGGACACCTTCTTCCGCGGGGCCAGCTTCTGCAAATACGTCTGCCCGATCGGGCAGTTCCAATTCGTCGGGTCGCTGGTCTCGCCGCTCGAGGTGACGGTGCGGAAGGCGGACGTGTGCGCGGGCTGCACGACCCACGACTGCCTGCGCGGGAACGCGGCGCAGCGCGGCTGCGAGACGGGCCTGTACCTGCCGCGCAAGGCCGGCAACCTGAACTGCACGCTCTGCCTCGACTGCGTGAAGGCCTGCCCGCACGACAACGTCGGCATCACGATCGGAGCGCCCGGCCGCGACCTCGTCGGCGATCCCATGCGGTCGTCGCTGGGCCGGCTCTCGCGCCGTCCCGACGTGGCCGCCCTCGCCCTCGTGTTCGTGGTCGCGGCCTTCACGAGCGCCGCCGCCATGGTGACCCCCATCGGGCCGGGCCTGGCCGTTCCGGTGGCGGCGCTCGTCTTCGTCCCCTGGGCCGGCACGATGGCGTGGGCGGCGAGAGGCCGTGCGCGATTGCGGGCGTCCGGGCAGGTCTGGTGCCGCCTGGCCCTCGCCCTCGTGCCGTTGGGTCTGTCGATGTGGTCGGCCCATGTGCTGTTCCACCTGCTCACCGGATGGAGCTCGCTCTGGCCGGTCGCCCAGCGCGCGGCCGCGGACCTCGGCCTGCACGCGCTGGGGGAGGCGAGCTGGAGCATGGTTGCGCCGCTCGTCTCCGCGGACGGGATGTTGCGGCTGCAGATCCTGCTCCTGGACCTTGGCCTCCTGGTCTCGCTGTACGTGGGCTGGCGGATCGTGCGCGGCGCTGGTGCGGGGCTCCGCCTCACGCGCGGGCCGCTCGTGCCGTGGGTGACCGTCGCCGTGTCGCTCTACGCGGTGGGGGTGTGGACCTTCCTGCAGCCGATGGCCATGCGGGGGATGGTCCATTGAGTACGCAGCGGCGCGCGGCGGCGCTGGCGGCGCTGTTTCTCCTGGCCGTGCCGGCGGCCTGGCCCGACGGCGGCGTCGTGCGGTTGCGCGAGCGCCGGGGCGCGCTCGTCGTGACCGTCTTTACCGCGCCCGATCCGCTACCGGCGGGGCCGCAGGACGTGAGCGTGCTCGTGCAGGATCCCTCGGGCGCGCCCGTCCTGGACGCGGAGGTCACGCTTCGCTTCGACCCGCCCTCGCCCTCGAGCACCGGCTTCGCCGTTCGCGCACTCCGGTCCCAGGCCACCAACAAGCTGCTCCAGGCCGCGCAGGTGGACCTGGGCCAGGTGGGGGAGTGGCGGCTCGGCGTCTCGGTGAGCCGGGCCGGTCAGGCCAGCGACCTGTCGTGCCCTCTTCCCATCGCGCCGGCAACGCATCG
>Ga0207648_10002233_pt1 | contig 20970 bp, 15 predicted proteins | sample KBSMisM32_FD_184310 | JGI IMG/M metagenome (GOLD analysis project Ga0207648, IMG submission 184310) | Miscanthus rhizosphere microbial communities from Kellogg Biological Station, Michigan, USA - KBS Miscanthus M3-2 (SPAdes) (version 2) | ecosystem: Host-associated > Plants > Roots >...
GATGAAGTTGCGACGGGCCGTCCGAGGATCGCGTCTACGTCGTGTCGCCGCGCGGTTCCTACGGCACGATGCCATGGACTACCACGTTCGATGCCAGCGCGTCCTATCTGATGAGCCTCGGCGAGAAAGGCCGGCTGCAGGTGAAGTTCTCGGTGTACAACCTGTTCAACCAGCGCAACACGATCGCGGTGGACCAGGACCTGCAGACGGATATCTCGAACGAGACCAATCCGAACTTCCTGCAGCCGGTCCGTTTCCAGCCGCCGCGTTCGGCGCAGCTGACCGTGACCGCGACGTTCTAGTGGACAGTAACATTTGATTCGGGAGCAGTATGTGAGCCTTTAGCCCCGATTGCCCCCATCCGCCTTCGGCACCTTCCCCCGCTTCGCAGGGGAAGGAAAAGCACGAGGCATCAGCCTGGAATCCTTCCCCCGCCTGCGGGGGAAGGTGGCGGCAGCCGGAAGGGGGCGCTCCGCGAGCGACGTACTGCTGCCTCAGACGTTACAAGTCACCAGTCGGTCGCTCCCTCCAGCAATGCCCGGCGATATGCGGCCAACATTCATGAAACCCGATTCTGTTCCGCCCGTGATCCGCAGCAGCACGGAGGATGCACAGCTGCAGCGCTCAGGCGATTCGCATTTCGACGGCGTCGACCTTGCGGCGCTCGCGCTGCGCGTCGGCACACCCTGCTACGCCTATTCCGCGACGGCGATCCGCGAGCGCATCGATGCCCTGAAGTCCGCGCTCGGCGGTCTGGACGCGCTGATCTGTTTCGCGGTCAAGGCCAACCCGAACATCGCCGTACTGCAGTTGATGGCGCACGCCGGTGTCGGCGCCGACATCGTCTCCGCCGGCGAGTTGCGCCGCGCCTTGCGCGCGGGCATCGCGGCCGAGCGCATCGTGTTTTCCGGCGTCGGGAAGACCATGCAGGAAATCAACGAAGCGCTCGTTGCCGGGGTCGCACGCTTCAATCTGGAATCACGCGACGAACTCGAATGCCTGCAACGCCTCGCGCGCGAGCACCACGTGATCGCGCACGCCGCCGTGCGCGTGAATCCCGACGTCGATGCCGGCACGCACGAGAAGATCTCGACCGGCAAGGCCGAGAACAAGTTCGGGGTGAGCCTGGCCGAGGCGCGGCGCTGGTTCGCCGCCAGCGATCATTTTCCACATGTGCGCATGGACGGCCTGCACGTGCATATCGGTTCGCAGATCATGAGCGTCGAACCGCTGCGCGAGGCATTCGCGCGCGTCGCTGAATTTCGCCGCGAGCTCGCCGCCGCCGGGCACGCCATCGCCAGCATCGATGTCGGCGGCGGGCTCGGCGTCAGTTATCGCGCCGGACACGACCGGCCGATCGCGCCGGCCACATATGTCAATGCGATTCGCGCCTCACTCGGCGATTTCGCCGGACGCATCGTGCTCGAACCCGGGCGCTGGCTCGTGGCCGAGGCCGGCGTGCTGCTGACCCGCGTGATCCGCATCAAGCGCGGTGTCGAGCGCGACTTCCTCGTGCTCGATGCGGCGATGAACGACCTCGTGCGGCCAGCAATGTATGACGCGTGGCATGAGATCGTCCCGGTCGGGCCAACGACAAGCGTAGCCCGCGCCGGCCTGCTCAAGACCTACGACGTCGTGGGGCCCGTCTGCGAAAGTAGCGATATTTTCGCGCGTGCGCGCGAGCTGCCGCCATGCGCGCCCGACGATCTGCTGATGATCAAGGCGACCGGCGCCTACGGCGCCTCGATGGCATCGACATTCAATTCGCGGCCGCTCGCCGTCGAAGTCTTGCTCGACAATGGCCGCTACTCGATCGTGCGGCGACGCCAGACGTTCGAGGAACTGATCAGCGGCGAGACGCTGGCGACGGATTGGCAAAGCGCATGAGCGCAAGGAACAGACCCAGCATTGCCGATGTGTCTGCCAGGTCTCGCATGGTCTCACCTCTCCCGCTGGCGGGAGAGGTCGGCGCAGCAAAGCTGCGCCGGGTGAGGGTGGCATATCCGAAGACCATCGCCCTATCCAGCGCCACCCTCACCCCGGCCCTCTCTAAGCTCGGCAATCCTGCCTCGCTAAGAGACCCGGCCTTGGCCATCCTTGGCCAAGGCGTTCGCAGGCGCGAGATGCGCTTCAACGCATCTCGCGAAAGCCCCTGCTCACCCCGCCAGCGGGAGAGGGGGAAGTGCGGCGCTGGTAGTCAGCACGCACTCGCATTCGTGCTCGCCTTTCTTGCAGCGTTGGCGCACGCCGGTTCACCCTACGACAAGACCTTCGACGACGTGATGGCCCGCTATCACCTGCCGGGCCTCGCGCTCGGCGTGATCGAGGACGGCAAGGTTACTTATGTGCGCACCGACGGCGAACTCGTCGCCGGCTCGGGCCACAAGGTCACGCCCGACACGCTGTTCAAGATCGCCTCGAACAGCAAGGCGATGACGACGGCGTTGCTCGCGCGCCTCGTCCAGGCCGGCAAGTTGAGCTGGGACGACCCGGCGACGAAGTACCTGCGGCAATTGCGCATGGCAGATCCGTGGGTCACGCAGAACCTGCTAGTGCGTGATCTGCTCGTGCACAACATCGGCTTGCGCGAGGGCGCCGGCGACCTGATGCTGTGGCCGGACCCGAATCGCTTCACGCGCGCCGACATCATCGCCGGTCTGGCTTATCTCAAGCCGCAGACGAGCTTTCGCTCGGGCTACGCGTACGACAACCTCATGTACGTCGTCGCGGGAGAAGTCGCGGCTGCAGCCGGCGGCGCATCCTACGAATCGCTGATGCGCAGCGAAGTATTCGAGCCGCTCGGTCTGTCGCGCTGCCAGGTCGGCCAGTGGCGCCGCGACGACGTGGCGAACGTCGCCCAGCCGCACATGCGCAAGGACGGGCACAACGTCGCGATCAACGAAGACGGCGACATGGTCCCGGAGATCACCTCGGCCGCAGCCGGCGGGATCCGCTGCAGCCTGCACGACATGCTGGCCTGGGCGCAGAACTGGCTGGTGCCGGACGCGCAACAGCTGGCCTGGTTGTCGGTCGAGCAGCGCCGCGCGCTGTGGACAGCGCGCACGCCGATGCCGATCTCGGAGCGCCGGCGCGATTGGGACCATACGCATTTCTACGCGTACGGCTTCGGCTGGCGGCTGTCCGATGTCGACGGCGCCTGGACCGTCTCGCACACGGGCACGTTGTCCGGCATGTATTCGGTGCTGACGCTGCTGCCGGACCGGCGCAGCGGGTTCGTGATGTTGACCAACGGCGAAGGCGACGATGCGCGCACGGTATTGACCGAGGTCATGCTCAAGCAGCTGGTGACCGGCAAGGCGGTCGCTATCGCGAAATACGCCGACCAACTGGCACACGAATCGGCATCGAAGCCGGCGCAACACAAAGCGCCGGATACGTCCGCGCGGCAACCCGCGACCGCGGCGCAGGCACACGGGTTTCTGGGACATTGGCGCGATCCGTGGTTCGGCGAAATATCCATTTGTCCGCAAGCTGGCAAGATGCGTTTCGCAGCGACGAAATCCCCGCTGCTTTCCGGCACCGTGATGCGGGTCGGCGAGCGCTATCTTGTCGACTGGGACGAGGACCGCATGGACACCGAAGCATGGCTGCAGGTGACGCCGGACAACCCCCCGGCCTCAGCGATGCTGGCGATGGCCAAGGTCGATCCCGACGCCGACTTCAGCTCGGACTTCGAAGATCTTGCTTTCCGACGGGAGCGCGACTGTGATTGACCTGATTCGAACCAACGGCGCCGCTCTGATGGGTCTGCTTTCCGCGGTCGCGTTGAGTGCATGCACACCGCAGAATGCGCCGGTGGCGAACGACAAAGCCGTCGATGCGATCATGCAGGCCTACGCCGGCGATGTTCCCGGCGCTTCGGTGCTGGTCGTGCGCGACGGCAAGCCACTGGTGCGCCGGGCCTATGGCCTGGCCAACATCGAGGAGAAAACCGCGGCGACGCCGGCGACGAACTATCGCCTGGCTTCGATGACGAAGCAATTCACGGCCGCGTCGATCCTGCTGCTCGCCGAAGACGGACGCCTGACGCTCGATGATCCGATCCGCAAATGGCTGCCGTCGCTGCCGGAAACCGATGAGGCGATCACGATCCGCCATCTGCTGACGCATACCGGAGGGCTGATCGACTACGAGGACATCATGCCGGACGCCGGCAACGAAGATCCGGTGACCGACTTCTCGAAACAGTTGCGCGACATCGACGTGCTGCATCTGCTGGAGAAGGAACAACGCGTCTATTTTGCGGCCGGCACGAGCTACCGCTACAGCAACGGCGGCTATTCGATGCTCGCGCTGATCGTCGAACGTGTCTCAGGCCAAAGTTTCCAGGCGTTCCTGCACGATCGCATCTTCAAGCCGCTGCACATGGACAACACGCTGGCCTACGTCGTTGAAGGACCGCCGGTGCCGTACCGCGCCTACGGTTACACGCCGGTCGACGGCCAGTGGCGGCGCACCGATCAGAGTCTCACGAGCGCCGTGCTCGGCGACGGCGGCATCTATTCGTCGATCGACGACCTGGCCAAATGGGACGCAGCGCTGTACGACAACCTGTTGCTGAAAGACGAGTCGCGCAAACTCGCCTTCACGCCGTGGACGAAGACCGACGACGCCTCGGTCGAGTACGGCTTCGGCTGGCGCATCACCGGCGAGACCCTTTGGCATTCCGGCGAGAGCATCGCCTTCCGCAACGTCATCGTGCGCTATCCGCAACGCCACCTGAGCGTGATCATCCTGACCAATCGCAACGATCCGGAGCCGTACCGCATGGCGCTGGCGATCGCTGCGCCGTTCCTCGAGGCAAAGTAATGCTGGGACGCGCCGTTCAGCACGGTGCCTCGCGCACCTTGCTATTCTGTGCCGCATGTTCGTCCGCAAGCCTCAATCCGCTTCAAACACCGATGAGGGGGATCCGTGTACGAAGTCGGCGTGACGTGCCTTGTGGTGACTGCGATTCTGGCCTACGTCAACAAGCGCTTCGTGGGTCTGCCCACAGTCATCGGCGTGATGGCGATCGCGCTGGTGTTGTCTTTCACTCTGATCGGGCTGGACTGGGTGGGAATTCGCCACCTGCGTGATTACGAAACGACCCTCATATCCTCGGTCGACTTTTCGACCGTTCTGATGCAGGGCATGTTGTCTCTGTTGCTGTTCGCCGGAGCCCTGCACACTGATGTCGCCGAACTCAAGGCGTACTGGTGGCAGATCGGCGTGCTTGCGCTCGTCGGCACGGTCGTGTCGGCGCTGCTTATCGCTTGCGCATTGTGGTATTTCCTGCCGCTGCTCGGCCTCGGCCTGCCGTGGACGTACTGCCTGATGTTCGGCGCATTGATATCGCCGACCGATCCGATCGCGGTGGTCGGCATTCTGAAGTCCGCCGGCGCGCCGAGGAGCCTCGAGGCCGTCATCACGAGCGAGTCGCTGTTCAACGATGGCGTCGGCATCGTCATGTTCCTGCTGCTCCTGGGTATGCTGACGGCCGGCGGCGCGCCGACCGTTGGAGATGCCGTCGTGCTGCTGGCCCGCGAGGGCATTGGCGGAATCGCATTCGGCGCGCTGCTCGGCTACGTCAGTTACCGCCTGCTCAAGAGCATCGACGCCTATCAGGAAGAAGTACTTCTCACGCTCGCAGCCGTGATGGGCGGTTACATGCTCGCAACGCGGATCGGCGTATCCGGCCCACTGGCGATGGTCACTGCCGGATTGATTATTGGCCACCGCGGGCGCGCCCTGGCCATGTCCGACAAGACGCGCGCGCACATCGACATGTTCTGGGAGCTGATGGACGCGATCCTGAATTCGGTGCTGTTCGTGCTGATCGGAATGCAGGTGATCGTCGTGGCTTTCCCAGCCAATGTCGTGGTTGCGTCTGCCGGCGCGATCCTGATAACGCTGTCAGCGCGACTGCTCACAGCAGGCGGTCCCGTCATCGCCTTCAAGCAGGCATTCGCCCTGCCGAAGGGCTCGTGGCAGGTACTGACCTGGGGCGGACTGCGCGGCGGCATTTCAGTCGCCCTGGCCCTCGCGCTACCGGCCGGGCCCGAACGCAATCTGTTGCTGGCGATGACTTATTCGGTCGTCGTGTTTTCCATTCTCGTCCAGGGACTGACGATCCGCGCGGTCGCGCGCATGACGGCCGACTGCAAACCGGAGCAAAGTGTTCCTCATTGAGTGGACCGCGGTCCGCCACGCACAATCTGGATCGCCGGCGAATTGATACTGGCGAGGCGTCAACGCCGCACGTCGAAGCGCCGCTCGCCGAGAAAGTCGGTCACCTCGGCGACTGAATGCCTGAGGAAATCGCCCGGCACGGAATGCTTCAGGCAGCCTGCGGCGAGACCGAAGTCGAGGCTGTCCTGATCGCTCATGCCCGTGAACAGTCCGTGCAGCACGCCTGCCGCAAACGCGTCGCCCGCTCCAATGCGATCGACGATCGAAGTAACCTGCTGCGCCGGTGAAGTCACAGTCCCCGCGCGCGTGGCCATTACCGCCGACAACTCGTGATGGTCGACGCTGTGCTGGACGCGGCGAGTGGAGACGATTCGCTGCAGCGGCGCGAACGCGTCGAATGCGGCGGCAGCGGCGTCGGCGAATGACTGCCCGGGCGAAGCCGACGTGAACTCCCGCCCGAGCACGATCGCGATGTCGCGGTGGTCGGCAAACACGACGTCGGCGCAGGAGAATATGTCGCGCAGGATCGGGCCAGGATTGTTGTTCCATGCCTGCCACAGCTTGCTGCGGTAGTTTCCGTCGAACACCACGGACAGGCCACGCGCGCGCGCCGCGCGCACGGCGGCCGTGGCCGCGGCGGCGGCATTGGCGCCGACCGCCGGCGTCACCCCCGACACGTGCAGCGCGTTCGCGCCGTCGAGCAGGCTCGGCCAGTCGTATTTTTCCGGCGACGCCGACGCAAATGCGGAATCAGCCCGGTCGTACAGCACCTGGCTGGGCCGATGAACCGCACCGGTTTCCAGAAAGTACAGCCCCATGCGGCCGGCGCCGGTGGCGACGCGGCTCACGTCGACGCCATGCCGGCGCACTTCGCCGACAGCGGCGGCACCGAGCGCATTGTCCGCCACGGTACTGACCAGTGCCGCCGCATGGCCAAACTGCGCAAGCGCGACGGCGACATTCGCCTCCGCGCCGCCGACCTGCACTTCGAGCCGCGGCGACTGCAGCAGCCGTTCCCGCCCAGGGGATGCCAGGCGCAGCAGCAACTCTCCGAAGCAGACAAATCGTGTCGCGCTCATCGTAGCCTCGCCCGGTTTTTCTTCAGTTTGCCAACCCGATCACACCGCCGTTTTCAGCGCGGCCGCAGCCTGTCCGGGCTGCCCATCACGTCCCGCGCAGCCTACCGCATTCGACCGCTTGATGTTGCACTGCGGTGTTTGCTAGGCTATTTAATGTCACCGGTGTCAATATTCTAAAGATAAAAATGCTACCGGTGTCATTTCGGGACCGGCGTGCTTCGCGCCGGACACAAGAAAACGGGAGGAGACCTCGGTGAACATTTGTCCAACCCGCACACGGGTCGCGCGACGCCAACAACTGACGCGTGCCATCCTTGTCGCTCTATGCAGCCTGTCGCCATTCGCCGGCGCGCAGACCGCGCCCGACGGAGCGGCGCCTGACCAGACCACAACCGGCACCACTACCGCGTCCGGCACGACCAGCAAGCCTAACGAGAAAGAAACCCAAAGCATGGGCGAAATCTCCGTTACGGGCTACGCCCAGAGCGTCGAGAAAGCGATAGAGATCAAACGCGACGCAACCGGCCAGGTCGATGTGATCATGGCCGAGGACATCGGCAAGTTCCCGGACCAGAACCTGGCCGAATCGCTGCAGCGCATTCCCGGCGTCGAGATCGTGCGCGAGGGTGGCGAAGGCCGGCAGATTTCCGTGCGCGGCCTGTCGCCGGAATTCGTGCGCATCCGCCTGGACGGCATGGAAGCGCTCGCCACGACCGGCGCGAACGACAACTCCGGAGGCAACAACCGTGGCCGCAGTTTCGATTTCAACGTCTTCGCGTCCGAACTGTTCAACAAGATCGAAGTGCACAAGACCGACCAGGCCGACATCGGCGAAGGCTCGCTCGGCGCAACCGTCGACTTCACGACGCCGCGTCCATTCGACTTCAACCGCTTCGTCGCGGCCGCCGATGTCACGGGCGGATACAACGAATACGCTGACAAGGCCAACTACAAGGCGTCGTATCTGATCGGGACCGTGTTCGACGAAGGGCGCATGGGCATCATGGCCTCGTTCGCCTACAACCACCGCAATATCCTCGAGCAGGGCTCCGGGACGGTGCGCTGGGACAACGGACCGTCGAGCGGCGCCTTCGACAAGACGTCGCCTTTCGCCGACGCGAACCTCGCGAGCACGTTCATTCCGCGCATTCCGCGCTACCAGGCGTATGCGTACACGAAAGACCGTCTCGGCATGACCGGGTCGTACCAGTGGCAGATCGCCGACAGCACCCTGCTCACGGTCGATGGCTTGTATGCCGACTACAGCGGGTCGCGCTCCGAATCGGACCTCGAGGCGATTTCGTTCAGCAGAACCGGCGCCGGCAAACCGCAGACGATCGTGAAATCCGGCTATATCGATCCGGCCACGGGAAACCTGCTCTACGGCGAGTTCGACAACGTCGACATGCGCGTGGAACAGCGCGACGACGAACTCGAAACGCAGTTCAGCCAGTTGAGCGCAAAGCTCGACCATCAGTTCACCGAAAATTTCAAGATGAAACTGTTCGCGGGTCATTCGCGATCGGACTTCGCCAATCCCATCCAGACGACCGTCACGCTCGATCACCCGAACGCGAAGAACTATTCCTACGACTACCGCGGCGACGATCGCAACCCGATCATCAACTACGGCTTCGACGTGACCGATCCGGCCCAGTGGCAGTTTGCCAATGGACTGTCGGAACTTCGCCTGCGCCCGAACACGACCCAGAACATGTTCACGACGCAGCGCATCGATCTCAGCTACGTTTTCAGCGACCACATCACGCTCAGCGGCGGACTCGACTTCAAGGATTACAAGTTCGAAACCACCGAGCAACGGCGCACGTCGGAAACCAGTGTGCCAAATCTTCCAGCCGGAACGACGCTGGCGGACCTGACCAATCTGGCGACCTTCGGCAGCAACCTCGGTGTAGGCGGCAGCACGCCGACGAGTTGGGTCGTGCCGGACATCGACGCGTTCAACAAGCTGTTCAACATCTACAGCGATTCGGGTGCATTCGCGCTGTCGCCGTCGTCTCCGAGCGCGAACGCCAACAACCGCTCTGTCAAGGAAAGCGACACCGGCGTTTACGTGCAGCTCGATTTCAACGCGATGATCTTCGGCCTGCCGCTGCGCGGCAACGTCGGCGACCGCTATGTCAAGACCAAGCAGACTTCGTTCGGCCTCGCGGCTGTCAACGGCGTGCTGATTCCGACGACGGTCGACCGTCCGGAGTACGGCAACAACCTGCCGTCGATGAACCTGGTGCTGTCGCTCCAGGACGACCTGCTCCTGCGCTTCGGTGCGGCCAAGGTCATGTCGCGTCCGGCTCTGGGCAACCTGACGCCCGGCGTGACGGTCAGCGTGGCCGGATCGAGCCGCACGGTCACCAGCGGCAATCCGCTGCTCGATCCGTACAAAGCCGACAACCTCGACATGGCGCTGGAATGGTATTTCGGTGAGCGTTCGCTGCTGTCGGGCGCCGTCTTCTACAAGGACATCAAATCGTACGTGCAGCAGCTGCGATACACCCAGGCGTTCGAGGATTCCGGTCTGCCGCCGAGCCTGCTCGAGGGCACCGGGGCGTCGCCGCAAGACGATTTCAACTTCAGCGTGCCGCTCAATTCCCCGGCCGGCAAGCTCAAGGGATATGAACTCAATTACCAGCAGGGCTTCACGTTCCTGCCGGGCTTCTGGCGCTATTTCGGCACGCAGCTGAACTACACCCACGTGCAGTCCAACCTCGACTACCTGAACACGGCGGGCGCGGTATTGGTCACGGCGCCGCTGGTCGGATTGTCTCCGAACAGCTACAACGCCACGGTGTATTACGACAACGAAGTGTTCTCCGCCCGCATCTCGCTGGCGCATCGTGACGGTTACCTGACCACGGTGCCGGGACGCAACAACAACGACGTGGAAGGCACGAAGGGCACGACGAACGTCGACTCGTCGGTCACGTGGAACTACAACCAGTGGCTGTCGTTCACGTTTTCGGCGGTCAACATGACCAACGAAGCCAACGATCAGTATGTCGGCGGGGTCGGCGATCGTTCGGTGGTCTACACCAAGACCGGGCGCGAGTACTACCTCGGCTTCCACGTGAAGTTCTGATTCGATGTGAGATCCTGATCCAGTTCCTCCAACGGCACGGCGGAGTCGATTGCTCCGCCGTTTTTTTTTTCGTCGCGAAAGGCGAGCGAGCCGCTGGCGAAGACCACCGCCGACGATCACACTGAATAGATGACGATCAATCGCCGCAATTTTCTCCATGTCACCTGCCTTGCCGTCGCGGGCTGCGTGGCGGCCCGGCCGACTCGATCGTTCGACGCGGTCGTATCGCACTCGGCGGATATCCGGACAGCCGGCGTACCGGTATACGCGTCGCTGGGCGCCGCGCTCGCAGCCGCTCCAGAGGCGAGCACGCGACCGTGGCGCATCCGCATCGCCGCGGGCCGCTGGCACGAGAAGGTCGTTATCGACAAGCCGTTCATCCACTTGATCGGCGATGACCGCAAATCCAGTATCGTGAGTTTCGACGCCGCCGCCGGCCATCTGCGGCCCGACGGCGAAGTGTGGGGAACGGCCGGCTGCGCCAGCCTGATCGTCACGGCGCCCGACTTCGCCGCGAGCAACCTGACGATCGAGAACACGTTCGACTACGTCGGAGAGATCACGCGCACAACGCCGACGCTGCCACCGATCGGCGGCAACGGCGCGCAAGGCGTGGCGTTCATGCTCAGCGGCAACGCCGATCGCAGTCGCGTCGACAACGTCGACATCAACGGTCACCAGGACACGCTGTACGTCGACGCCGGCCGCAGCTACTTCAGCGATTGCACGATCAGCGGCAGCGTCGATTTCATCTTTGGCGCGGGACAATGCCTGATCGAACGCTGCGTGGCACATTCGCGTTTCCGCCCGGGCAAGGAACGCCAGGGCTACGTCGTCGCACCGAGCACGTCGCGCAACGAGGAGTTCGGCATCGTGCTGCGCGACTGCCGCCTGACACGCGAACCGCAAGTGCCGGCCAGCAGCGTCGCTCTCGGCCGGCCGTGGCGCCATGCGCGCAAGTTCGCCGACGGCAGCTATGGCGATCCGGACATCTCGAGCCAGGCCGCCTTCATCGACTGCTGGATGGACGAGCACATCGACGCGCACGGCTGGGACGAAATGCGTTATCCGTCGCGTGACGGCACGCGTGTGCCGTATGACCCACTGGAGGCGCGCCTGTATGAATTCGGCAGCCGCGGACCCGGCGCGCGCATAAGCGCGGTGCGGCGCGTGCTCAGCGCCGAACAGGCTCGGCGATATATAGCGGCAAACATTCTAGCGGGGTGGAGCGGCATCTGACGGCGAACGACGGTACCAAGAACCGTTCGTGCTGAGCGTAGCGCAGCGAAGTCGAAGCACTCCCTTCGACTTCGCGCCTGCGGCGCTACGCTCAGGGCGAACGGTTTTTAAGGTGGCAGGGTTGCTTGCAGAGTGAACTAGCTTTCCTCCCCAGCCATCTGCAACCGCGGCGAAAGCAGATGGATCAGTCCCAGCGCGACCCAGTACGCCAATCCGGCGACGAGAAACACCGGCAGATAACCGGCGTTGTTGTCCAGCACGAAACCCGTGTACTTCGACATCGCCATGCCGGCGCCCGCGCCGCACAGGCCGCCGAGTCCCGCGACTGCACCGACCGACCGCCGCGGCATCAAGTCCCCGGGCAGCGTGAGTAGCGTTGCCGAGAAACCCTGATGAGCCGCCGCCGCGACGCCGACGATGAGAACACTCAGCCAGAGCGCATCGACGCTCGCCGCGAATACGACCGGCGTCGCGCAGGCCGCGCATAGCGCGAGCACGCTCTTGCGCGCAGCGTTGACGCTCGCGCCACGCTTGAGCAGATATGACGACAACCATCCACCGGCAATGCTGCCGGCGTCGGACATCAGGTAGATCGCCGCGAGCGGCCAGCCGATCGTTTTCAAATCGAGATGGTGGCGCTTGGCGAGAAAGTCCGGAAGCCATACCAGGTACATGCCGAACACCGGATCGCTGAACGCCTTGCCGCAGGCATACGCCCAACTCTGCCGGCGCTTCATGGTGCTGCGCCACGATGCTTGCACCAGGCCCGGCCCCGGTTCGCTCGCGCGATCGCTTTCGATCCACGCGAGCTCGGCCACATTGACGCGCGGATGCGATCGCGGCGTGCGGTAGAGAGCGAGCCACAGTGGCAACCACAGGAGCCCGGCGAGACCGGTCACGACGAACACCATCTGCCAGCCCCAGGCCAGTGCGATCGCCGGAATCGCCAGCGGTGTGAGAATCGCCCCGACGTTCGAGCCGGAGTTGAACAGACCGGTCGCGAAACTGCGCTCGCGCTGTGGAAACCATTCGACGATCGCCTTCACCGCCGCGGGAAATGCGCCGCTTTCGCCGGCGCCGAGCGCGCCGCGCGCGAGCATGAACTGGCCGACGCGGCTCGCGGCGCCGATCGTGATCTGTGCGAGCGACCAGAGCAGAAACGCAAATGCGAGGCCGAGGCGCGCGCCGATCCGGTCGACGATGCGTCCCCACAACAGATAGCAAAGCGCGTACGCAGCCTGGAACCCGATGTGGATGTTCGCGAAGTCGCTGTTGCTCCAGCCCAGTTCATCGCTCATCGGCCCTTTCAGCAGGCCGATCGTCTGGCGGTCGACGTAGGACAGGACAATCGCGGCGAACAACAGCGCAACGATGACCCAGCGGAACCGGGTCGGCCTTGGCGATTGTGCATCGGCCCGAGTATTCACCGGTTCGCGCCGTCGCAAGCCTGCGCGTCCGCTGTTTCGTCGCGCGCGCGCATCAGTGCAGCGACGTGCGCGGTTGCAACGTGGCCAGATCCCACTCGGCCTCGACGAAGGCGCGGCGAGTCGCTGGCGCCGCGGGCGGATAACCGCCGGCGTCGGCCTCGCTGTCGATGATCCGGCCGGCGCCGGAACGGGCCTCGTCGATCAGGCGGCGATCGACCGCGTCACGATCCCACGGCCGCGCGCCGGCATGTGCGAGCACGGACTCGGTGACCGCGGATGCAGCGAGCAGTTGGATATCCGCGGGCATGGCGGCGGACTTGTCGATCCCGATGACCGCGCCGGTCGCCTCGCGATAACGGCCGAACATCGGCAACGGCCGGCCGTCGCGGCCAGTCGCAAGGTTATCGGCCTGGTACAACTCGACGTCGCCTTCACCGCCGAGCATGAAGAATGCAATCGCGCGGTCGGTCGACGCGCCGCCCTTCAGCACGTTGCCGACCAGCGCCAGGCGGCCGGTCTGGTACGGATGACTGCCCCACTCGCTCGCCCAGAGGTTGTAGTGGACCGCGCGTAGGCCCGGGTCGAAAATGTAATTGTTCACAAATGCGCCGCGCGCGCCGCCCTTGAACAACGCGTTGCGCTGGCTGTTGTGCGCGTACAGATTGCCGACGATGAGGATGCCGGTGACGTTGTCGTGCACGAGCGTGCCCTTGGAGTGCTCGCCCGGTTTGCCATGCGTGGAATGAGCCAGTCCCTCGGCGATGATGTTGTTGCTGTAGGTGATGTCGTGAGATGTCGCGGCGCGCCACTCGTCCGGCGTGGCGCCGGAGAAGCGCTTGCCGGACGCCGACAGGTTTTCGTCGGTCGCCCAGGCGAACGAACAGTGGTCGACGACGACGTTGGCGGCGCCGTCGAGCGTCGACAGGCCGTCGCGCTCCCAGCCGGATTGCTTGGCGAAACCGGCCTCGCCGGTGCGCACGCGCAAATGCTCGACGATGACGTCGTGCGTGCGCACGTCGATGCCGCCGCGGACCAGCGTGATGCCGGGCGGAGGCGCGGTCTGTCCGGCAATCGTGACGTCCGGATTGCGGATGTCGAGTGCATGTCCGGCAAGATCGATCACGCCACCGACCTCGAACACGATTGTGCGCGGCACGGGCAACTCGATCGCCGCCTTGAGCGACCCCGCGCCGTCGGCGTCTAGCGTCGTGACGCGCACGATGCGCCCGCCGCGCCCACCCGGCGTCAGCGCCAGAGCCGGGTCGACACGGAAATCGACGGTCGAATCCGTCGCCGCTTTGCCGCCCATCGTGCCATGCCGTCGATCGGCGGTTAGGGTTCCGCAGCCGCTGAGAAGAGCTAGCACGCCCGCTAGGAGAACCAGGGAAATGCTTATTTTGGACGCGGATTGCCGCGGATGTGCGCGGATGTGCGCGGATAGAGCAACAGCGTCTTTGGAAAGAGCGCTGCACCTCGGCAATAGCAGCAAGTCTTTTCGCTCTATCCGCGGCATTCCGTGAACCGTGCCAATCAGGCTTGGGGAAGCGATTTTTTTGGACGCGGATTGCCGCGGATTTGCGCGGATGTACGCGGAGAGAGCAACAGCGTCTTTGCGAAGAGCGCTACTCCTCGGCAATAGCAGCAGATCTTTTCGCTCTATCCGCGGCATTCCGTGAAAATCCGCGCCAATCCGCGCTCAAAAAGAAGCGCCTGGTTTCGCACGACACTCAATGCGGACGCACGCGCGCCGGCGGCGGTTTCTTCGACGTCATCGTGTCGAGGTCCCAATCGGCCGGGTCGAACGGCTGATGCGCCTCCTTTACCTGCGGATAGCCGTTGACATCCTTCTGGCTGTCGATGATGCGGCCGCGGCCCTCGATTGTGTCGGCGACGATGCGCGCATCGTCATGATCGCGGTCCCACGGCCGCGCGCCGGCGTCGTCGATCACCGCATCCTGCACCTGCGCCGCGCTCAGCACCTTGACGCCTACCGGCAACGCCGGCGGCGCTTTCGCTTCGATGACCTTCGCCGGCGCCGTCGTGTAGCGCCCGATCATCGGCAACGGATTGCCGATCCTGTCGACCGCGATGTTGTCCTGCGCATACAACTCGATGTCGCCCGACCCGCCGATCTCGAACAGGGCGATGTCCTTGACCGTCGACGGACCGGCGCGAAGCACGTTGCCGATCAGCGCGAGGCTTCCGGTCTGGCGCTCGTGCTCGCCCCACTCCTCGGCGATGAGGTTGTAGTGCACGGCGCGCTGGCCGGGATCGTAGATCAGGTTGTTGACGACCATGCCACGCACGCCGCCCTTGAACAGCGGGCTGCGCTCATAGTTGTGCGCATAGAGGTTGCCGACGATGAGGATGTCCGCGACATTGTCGTGGATCAGCGAGCCTTTCGAGTGCTCGCCCTTCGGATGCGTCGCGTTGGCCAGGCCCTCGGCGATGATGTTGTTGCTGAAGGTGATGCGGTGGCTGACGTTGCTGCGCCACTCGTCAGGCGTGTTGCCGACGAAGCGCTTGCCCGACGCGGACAGGTTTTCATCGAGGCCCCACTCGAGCGAGCAATGGTCGACGATCACGTCGGCGGCTGCGCCGACCGTGCTCATCGCATCGCTCTCCCAGCTGAACTTCGGCTGGTCGGCATCGCCGACACGCACGCGGATGTGGCGGATCACGATGTCGTGAGCGCGGATGTCGACGCCGCCGCGGATCAGCGTCACACCGGGCGACGGCGCGGTCTGGCCGGCAATCGTGAGGAACGGTTCCTTGATCTCGATATCTTCCCGGCCCAGGTCGATCGATCCGGCTACCTCGAACACGACCGTGCGCGGACCGCTGCTTTCGATCGCTTCGCGCAGCGAACCTGCTCCGGAGGCGTTGAGGTTCGTGACGCGGATGATCTTGCCGCCGCGCCCCCCGGGCGTGTGCGCCGCCCAGCCTTGCGCACCGGGAAACGCCAGCGCTGGCGCGGCCTGCGCGCCCGGGGCCGCTGCGCAAGCCAGCATGAGACTTGCGAGAGCCCGTGCACCGGTGACCAGCCAGGCCGGGCGCAGCGGCGCCCGCGAACCCGAGATTCTCATCGACGTTTCCTCCCACCGTGGCTTCGAATGCTGCGCCGGATTATGGCAAATGACGCGGCGCCGGAACCGGTGGATATTTATACTCATGGCCCGGATCGGCAAAATTTCGTCCATCTGCAGTTGAAAATGACACCGGTTTCCTTTATACAGCAATTGACCGCAAATTTGGAATGGGCGGCGTACGGCGAAGGCTGGGGAAAGCATCAGGATCAAAGCATGGGCGGACCCGACGAACCGATGGGCGAAACCGAGCGCGCGGACGCGATTGCGCGGCAGTTCGTGCAGGCGCGCCGCGACGGCAGCGCCCTTCGCGACTTTCCCGGAACGATCCCGCGGACGATTGACGACGCCTATCGGATCCAGGACGCGGCGATCCGGTGCTGGCCGGACAGCATCGTCGGCTGGAAAGTCGGCTACATCGCTCCCGAACTGCGCGAGCCCACGGGCGACGAGCGCCTGGTCGGTCCGATCTTCGCCGGCCAGCTGCAGCTTGCCGAAGCCGAAATGAGCCTGGACTTTCCGGTTTTCGCCGGCGGATTTGCCGCGGTCGAGGCCGAACTCGTGTTCCGCCTCGGCGCCGACGCCCCTGCCGGCAAGCTTCACTGGACACTCGATGAAGCCGAGGCGCTGGTCGCGGACCTGTACATCGGCATCGAGACCGCCGGCAGTCCGCTCGCCACGATCAACGAACTCGGACCCCGCGTCGTCGTCAGCGATTTCGGCAACAATGCCGGCATGCTGCTCGGACCGAAAATTGCCGACTGGCGCGCCGCGCGCGCGCCGTTGCTCGATTGCGTGAGTTTCATCGACGGGCGCAAGGTCGGCGCAGGTTCGGTCGAGACGCTGGCCGGCGGCCCCTTGGTCGCGCTGGCGTTCGCGCTGTCGCGCTGCGCGCGCAATGGCCGCCCTCTGCGCGCCGGCCATCTGGTCACGACCGGCGCGGTAACCGGCATCCACGACATCGTTGCCGGCCAGTCCGCACGCGTCGATTTCGGCGCCCACGGCAGCCTGCGCTGCCGCGCGGTCGATGCGCGCGAATTCCTGCGCGTGCGCGGCCTGCCTGCATGAGCTTGACCCGCCGCGCGTTTCTCGGCGGCGGCGCCGCGCTGTGCGTCGGTGCGTTGGCGCATGCGCAAGCCGGTCCGCGCACGCTGACCGCAACCGACGTGCACGTCAGCGACTATCCGACGGTGCAGGCATTGCGCTGGATCGGCGAGACGCTCACGCGGGAAACCGGTGGACGCGTCGGTCTGCGCGTCTATCACTCCGGCCAGCTCGGTCGCGAAGGCGACGCGATCAACATGGTGCGGTTCGGCGCGCTCGACATCACGCGCGTCAACATGGCGGTGCTGAACAATCCGTTTCCCCTGACGCAGATGCTTTCGCTGCCGTACGTCTTCAAGGACGAAGCGCACATGCGCCGCGCGCTCGACGGCGCGCCGGGACAGGAAATCGCCCACGGCTTCGAACGCCGCGACCTGGTTTGCCTGGCCTACTACGATTCGGGCATGCGCCACCTGTACAACACGCGCCACGCCGTGACCGCGCCGCGCGATTTGCACGGCCTGAAAATCCGCGTCCCGCCGTCGGACATCTTCATGCAGCTGCTGCGCCGCTTCGAGGCCAATGCGACGCCGTTGCCGTACGGTGAAGTGTTCTCCGCGCTGCAGACGCACTTGATCGACGGCGCCGAGAACAACTGGCAGACGTTTCATACGACGCGCCAGTTCGAGGTAGCGAAGTTCATGGCACGCACGGGACATTCGTTCTCGCCCGAGGCGCTGCTGATGTCGCGGCGCACGCTCGACGCGCTGTCGGCAACCGACCGCGCCCTGCTGCTCGACATCGCCCAGCGCTCGGTGCCGTACATGCGCTCGCTCTGGGACACGGCCGAAGCCGCATCGCGCGAGTACGTGCTCGGCAAGGGCGTGCGCGAAAGCGAAGTGGATATCGGCGCGTTCCGCGCGGCCGCCGCGCCGCTGCTGGCAGCGTACCGTCGCGATCCGCAGCTTGATGCGTTGTACATCAGTATACAAAGCCTGGCCTGACCCATGCAGGTTCGCAGCCACGCATGTGCGGCATGAGGAGAGCATGATCGCAACGCAAGCCGACAACAGCCTGCTCGCGCGTCTCGCGCGTGCCGCCACCGTGGTCGCCGGCGCGGCGCTGCTCGGCATGGCCGCCACCGAGGCCTGGCAGGTGTTCGCGCGCTACGTGCTCAACGACTCGCCGGGCTGGACCGAGCCGGTCGCGTTGCTGCTGCTCAACACGGCGATGAGCCTGGGCGCCGCGGCCGGCGTGCGCTCGTGGTCGCATTTCGGCTTCTTCATCCTCGTGCACAACGTGCCGCCGGCAACGCAACGCGTCTTGCAAGCCTTCGCCTGCGTCGTCGTGGCGGCCGTCGGCGCTGCCCTCGCCGTGTGGGGCGCGCAGTTGCTGCTCGACGGTATCGCGGTTCCGGCCGCCGGTACGTTGCTGCCGGAGAGTGCCGTGTTCCTGCCGATGGCCGTCGGCGGCGCGCTGATATTCATGTTTGCGCTCGAGAGGTTGTTCGCGCCGGCGCCTGAAACGGCGGCGGAGGTCTGACGGTGGCGACCGCGATCCTGTTCGGAGTGTTCGCCGTCCTGCTGATCGTCGGCGTGCCGGTCGCGTTTTCGCTGGTCTGCGCCTCGCTCGCGACGTTTCTTTTTCTCGGACTGCCGCCCATAGTGGTTGTCCAGCAGGTCGCATCGGGCGCCGGCGCGAGTTCGCTGATCGCGATACCGCTTTTCATTTTCGCCGGCGAGATCATGCTGCGCGGCGGCATTTCCGAACGCCTGATTTCCCTCGCTTCCTCGCTGGTCGGCCACCTGCGCGGCGGCCTCGGCCAGGTCAGCGTGCTGTCGTCGCTGTTTTTCGGCGGCGTGTCCGGATCGGCGCTCGCGGACGTGTCGGCGATCGGCGGCGCGATGATCCCGCAGATGGTCGCGCGCGGCTTCGATCGCGACTTCGCCGTCAACGTGACGATGACTGCCGCGCTCGTCGCGTTGCTCGTGCCGCCGTCGCACAATCTCATTCTGTATTCGGCATCTGCCGGCGGCGGCATTTCTATCGCTGATCTGTTTGCTGCCGGTATCGTGCCGGCGCTCCTGCTGACGGCCACGCTGATGCTGGTCGGCTGGCTGATCGCGAAGCAGCGCGGCTATGCGGTCGAGGCGTTCCCCGGATTTCGCGTCGTCGGCCGCCGATTCGTCACGGCGCTGCCGGGCCTCTTGCTCGTCGCGCTGATTTTCTTCGGCATCCGCGCCGGCATCTTCACCGCGGTCGAGAGCGCGTCTATGGCCGTGTGCTATGCGCTCATCGTCACGCGCCTGATCTACCGGCAGCTTTCCTGGCGCGATTTCGCGCAGACCATGGCCCACGCCGCGCGTACGACCGGCATGATCCTGTTCGTGATTGCATCGGCCGGCTGCTTCGGCTGGCTGCTCGCCTACCTGCAGGTCCCATCCGCGGCGGTCGACGCGCTCACCCAGATCACGCACGACAAGAACCTGTTGCTGCTGTTGATGGTGTTCGCCCTGCTCGTCATCGGCACGTTCATGGACCTGGCGCCGATGATCATCATCTGCACGCCGATCTTCCTGCCGGTCGCGAAGGCGATCGGCGTCGATCCGGTGCACTTCGGAGTGATCCTGATCCTGAAAGGCGGCATCGGCTTGATCACGCCGCCGCTCGGTTCGGTGCTGTTCGTCGGCACTGCGATCGGCAAGATTCCGATCACCGAATGTCTGCGCACGATCTGGCCGTTTTACATCGCCGCGTTCGCGGTGCTGATGCTTGTCACGTTCGTGCCAGTGCTGTCCCTTTGGCTGCCGGCTCTGCTGCGTTGAACGCTTTTGGATCGCTGTAAGGTCCTTTTTTGGCGCGGATGACGCGGATTTGCGCGGAATGCCGCGGATAGAGCAAAGATTTAGCGGAGTTGCGCAAGGGCAGCAGCACGCTCACTCAAGATCTGCTCTCGCTCTATCCGCGCAGATCCGCGTCATCCGCGTGATCCGCGTCCAAAAAAGACCGCAGTTTTTGCGCAGCGCTACACCAGCGTTCTGTAGGCGGCACACAAAGTGGCAACGAAGCGTGCGTCGCGCGGCAGGTCGGCGCCGAACACCTGCGCAAGCGCGAGGAAGCGGGCAACATCGTGCGCTGCGTCGCCGTTGCAACCTGAGGCGGCATCGAACAGCGGGCCGGCCAGCGGATCGACCAGGGTGCGGCCGTCGCGCTGCGCGTTGCGTACGAAATGGAACCAGTCTGCGACCGGCTGGCAGAGGCGATCGATCGGACGCTGCGCCACGAGTGCATCGCGAATCGTGCTGAGGATGCGGAACGGCAATTTCTGGGAGCCATCCCAGGCAATCTGCGCGAGCGCATGCTGCATGGCCGGATTGCGGAAGCGCTTGAGCACGTCGTCGATGTAGCCGCCGACGTCGAAACCGGGTGGCGGCGCAACGGCTGGCTGGATGTCGTCGCGCATCAGGCGTTCGACGAATGTCGCGAGCGGTGTGTTACGCATCGCTTCGGCAACCGTTGTGTGACCGGCAAGCAGGCCGAGGTAAGCCAGTGTCGAGTGTGCGCCGTTGAGCAGGCGCAGCTTGGCTCGTTCGAATGCGCCGACATCGCCGCTGATCGTCACGCCAAGCGCGCCCCAATGCGGCGCATCGTTGCAGAAGCGGTCCTCGATGACCCACTGCGCAAACGCTTCTCGCTGCACCGGCCAGCGATCGACGCGGCCCAGCGCCAACGCAACACGATGCCTCAAGGCGTCGTCGGTTGCCGGCACGATGCTGTCGACCATCGTCCGCGGGAATGCGGCTTCG
>Ga0207648_10002234_pt1 | contig 20964 bp, 13 predicted proteins | sample KBSMisM32_FD_184310 | JGI IMG/M metagenome (GOLD analysis project Ga0207648, IMG submission 184310) | Miscanthus rhizosphere microbial communities from Kellogg Biological Station, Michigan, USA - KBS Miscanthus M3-2 (SPAdes) (version 2) | ecosystem: Host-associated > Plants > Roots >...
GCTGCGCCGAGGGATCGAGCATCTCGGCCATGTCGACTTCCTCGACTACTAGGTCGGATTCCTTGAACGCCGCTTCGAGCGCCGGGTTGAGGGGATAGAAATCGGGCGTCAGCACGTGAATCGATCCGACCAGGTACACGACGCCGCCGTTCTTGCCGGTCGCTTTCCAGGCGAAGGTCTTCGCATCGGCGGCCCGCGCGCACATGCTTAGCGCGAGCGCGATCACGCAGGTGCGCAACACGAGGCGGCGGAATGGGGGCCGAGCAAGCTCGGCCCCCACAGGGTGGGTGAGAGACATCAGATCTGCACCATCTTTCCCGGATTCATCCGGTTGTCGGGATCGAGCGCGCGCTTGATCGTGCGCATCACGTCGAGCGCGGGCCCGTGCTCGGCTTCGAGAAACTTCATCTTGCCGAAGCCGATGCCATGTTCGCCGCTGCAGGTGCCGCCCATGGCCAGCGCCCGCTGCACCATGCGGTCGTTCAAGCGGCCTGCTTCGGCGAGCTCCGCCGCGTCGGCGGGATCGAGCACGTAGATCAGGTGGAAGTTGCCGTCACCGGCGTGGCTGACGAGACAGACGGGGAACGGCGCGTCGCGCGTGTCCAGCTTGGTCTCGACGACGCAGTCGGCGAGGCGCGAGATCGGCACGCAGACGTCGGTGGTCCAGCCGCGCGCCCCGGGGCGCAGCGCGAGCGCCGCATAGAGCGCGTCGTGCCGCGCCTGCCACAGCCGCTCGCGATCCTCGAGCCGCGACGCCCATTGAAACGCATGGCCGCCGCGTTCGGCCGCCAGCCCCTGCACCGTTTCGGCCTGGTCGGCGACGTGCCGTTCGCTGTCGCCGTGGAACTCGAAGAACAGCGTCGGCGCAACCGGATAGCTGGTCTTCGAGAAGCGGTTCACCGCATCGAGCTGGATGTCATCGAGCAGCTCGATGCGCGCCACCGGCACGCCCAGCTGGATCGTCGCGATCACGGTTTCGACCGCGCCCTTGATCGAGTCGAAGGCGCAGACCGCCGCCGACACCGCTTCGGGGCGCGGGTGCAGGCGCAGCGTCACCTCGGTGATCACGCCGAGCGTCCCTTCGGAGCCGACGAACAGGCGGGTGAGGTCGTAGCCGGCGGACGACTTGCGCGCGCGCGTGCCGGTGCGAATCACGCCGCCGTCGGCGAGCACCACGGTGAGGCCGAGCACGTTCTCGCGCATCGTGCCGTAGCGGACCGCCGTGGTGCCGGAGGCGCGCGTCGCGGTCATGCCGCCGATCGTGGCGTCGGCGCCGGGATCGACCGGGAACGTGAGGCCGGTGTTGCCGAGCGCCTTGTTCAACTGCAGCCGGGTGACCCCGGCTTCGACCGTCACGTCGAGATCGTCGACGCTGACCCGCACCACCCGGTTCATCTCGCGCAGATCGATCGAGATGCCGCCGTGAATCGCGTTGACGTGGCCCTCGAGCGAGGTGCCGGCGCCGAACGGCACGACGGGCAGGCCGTATCGCGCGCTGATGCGCACGATGTCGGCGACTTCATCGGTGGTGTGCGGCAGGCAGACGACGTCCGGCGGCGCGGGCGTGTGATACGACTCGCCGCGGCTGTGGTGCTCGCGGACCGAGGCGGTGTCGTTGGCGCGCGCGCCCAGCCGCTGTTTCAGCTCGGCAATCGCCTGCGGCGTCGACACCGTTCTGGAGGCAGTCGCCACGTCGCTCAGTCTACCGGTTTCACCGGCAGGCGGACACGGAAGGTCGCGCCCCTGGCGACGCCGGCGCTCTCGGCGATGACCGATCCACCGTGAAGCTCGACGAGGTGACGCACGATCGCCAGCCCGAGGCCGAGCCCGCCATACGGCCGCGTCGTCCCGGTCTCGGCCTGGCGGAAGCGCTCGAAGACGTGCGGCAGGAAGGAAGCCTCGATGCCGATGCCGGTGTCGGAGACGAGGAGATCGACGGCGCCGTCGCCCTCGACCCGGCGCAATCGCACCGTCACCACGCCGCCGCCCGGCGTGAACTTGATCGCGTTGGAGAGCAGGTTCCACACCACCTGCTGCAGGCGATCGGCATCGCCGCGGACGACGAACGTGCCGGGCGCGATGTCCGCCTCGACGCGGATGCGCTTGGCCTCGGCGGCGGGCCGCACGGTGTCGATGCCGGTGCGCACCTGCGCGACCATGTCGACGTCGCGCACATCCAGCGTCAGGCGGCCGCTGATCGCCTGCGACACCTCGAGCAGATCGTTCACCAGACGCGTCTGCGATCGCGCGTTGCGCTCGATGGTCTCGACCGCCGTCCGCCGGCGGCGCTCGTCGAGATTGCCGTCGGCGAGCATGTGCGCCCAGCCCTGGATCGCGGTCAGCGGCGTGCGCAGCTCGTGCGATAGCGTCATCAGGAATTCGTCCTTCAATGTGCTGGCGGCCTCGGCGTCGCCGCGGGCGCGGCGCTCGCCCTCGAGCGCCTCGGCGAGCCGCTCGTTCATCTCGCGCAGCCGGTTCGACTCGAGGTTGCGCGCCTCGGCCAGCGCATCCTCCGCGAGCCGCTTGGCATCCATCTGCCGGAACAGCAGCACGAGGCCGGCTCCCGTCATCACCGAGAGCGCGAACAAGAACAGGGCCGATGCGCGCGCCTGATGCCGCCAGTCGGTCAGGACCTCGTTGCGATCGAGCGACACCGCGACGATGAGCGGCGGCGACGAGGTGCTGCGAAAGGCGCTCAGCTGCTCGGGTCCACCGGCGCGCACCGGTCCGCGCAGCGTGCCGGACGCCGCGCCGTCGCGCGCGGCGGCGAAGATCGGATTCTCTTTCGCCGTCTCGCCGAGCGGATCGGTGGCCGACGGCTCGCGGTAGAGGACGACGCCGTCAGGGTGGAACACCCAGATCGCGCCGGCGTGGCCGACGTCGACGGTGCGGAAGAAGCGGCGCGGCGCCGCGGGGATGAACGACGCCACGATCAGCCCGTCGAACGCGCCGTCCTCGCGGGTGAGCCGGCGGGCGATCGGGATGAGGAACTGATGCGGCTCGACCACCGACAGGTAGGGGGTGCTCGCCACCAGTTCGTCGGCGGTGCTGGTCGACAGCAGCTTGAAGGCGTACTCGCCGCGGCGCGACTCGCCGATGATGCGCGGCTGGGTCGAGTGGCGGATGGTGCCGGCGGCGTCGGTGACGCTGATCGATCCGACGCCGGTGAGGCCGGCGCGCGCCGAGGCGAGCGTCGGCAGCCAGGCCGCGGCCGGCGCCGACGGTCCGCCGATCCGGCGGCTGTGCAGCGCGAGCTGGCGCAGCGAGGCGTCGGCGGCGGCGAAGGTCTCGCGCATGTACTCGGAGAGAATCGACGACAGGTTGGCGGCGCGCGCTTCGGCGGCGGTGAGCGTCTGCCGGCGCCACCACCACAGGTCGGCGAGGCGGATGCCGCTCAGTGCGAGCAGCAGCACGGCCGTCAGCGTGGCAATGGCCCGTTTCGACATGCGCGACCGAGGATCAGCGGCTCGCAAACTCAGAGAAGGGGCGCTGGATGCGATGCAGGAACGCCGCTTCGAAATCGACGCCGTCGCCGAGGTCGCGCAGCAGGTTGGCGATCGCGAAGCCGCCGGCTTCTTCGATCAGCCGCCGCGCGGCCAGCGCGCTGGTGGCATAGGCGAGCTGCGCCTGGCCGCCGTTCAACCGGCTGAAGCCCGATTGCAGCGCGCGCAGCGGCACCGGCGCGCTTTGCGCGGCGACCTGCTTCTCGGCCCAGTCCAGATCGCCGGTCTCGAGCGCCGTCGCCAGCCCTTCGTTCAACCAGGTCGGCACGCCGCGCGGCGCGAGGCTGCGAATCAACGCGTGCGTGAACTCGTGCGAGAGGACCCGATCGAGCTCGGTCGGCGAGTCCAGCGCGCCGCGCATCGGCACGCGGATGATCCCGTCGTAGGCGGCGGCGGCCCACGACGGCGAGCGGGTGACGTCGCGGAACTGCTCGCCGGTGTACAACACCACCGGCACCGGCTCGTTCGGATACGTGCCGCCGAGCACGAGGCCGATCCGCCAGTAGGCGCGGTCGAGCACCTCGAGCGCCTGCGCCGCCAGCGCCGCTTCCGCCGGGCCCTCGAACGAGACCGTGAAATGCGATCCGATCGCCTGCTGCATGCGGTCGTGCAGCTCCAGCTCGCGCCGCCAGCGATCGAGCGTCGCCTGCGCGTCGCGATCGTCGGGCACCTGCGCGACCAGCGCCTCGAAGGTGCGAATCGCGCCGGTCAGATCGTTGAGGCGGTGCTGCACCTGGCCCAGCAGCGCCCGTGCCTGCGTCAGCTTCGTATCGAGTGCGAGCGCACGCTCGAACTCGTCCTTCGCGTCCTGGTCGCGCCGCTCGAGCGCCGCCGCCATGCCGGCGCCGAGGTGCAGCCGCGCGTTCCGGCCGTCGATCGCGATCGCCTCGCGAAAGGCCTCCGCCGCGGCCTGCGCGCGGCCCGCCTCCAGCGCTTCCCACGCGCCTCGCTCGAGCAGCGCCGCGCGCGGATCGATCTGCGCGGCCACGCCGGCGACGCCGGCCAGCGACAGCAGCAGCGCGCCGCACCACGTTTTCACACCCTGCCTGTCCATCCGGATTTCTTATTGTCGCATGCTATCCTCACCCTCCGACCATGGGCGGCCCGGGGATCCCCGACATCGAAGCAGGCGTGATCGAAGCGGTGACCAGCATCAGCCGGAGGCCTGTCGTGCCGTCGCCGGGCGACGATCTCGTCGCCGATCTCGGCTTCGATTCGCTCGAGGTGCTCGAGCTCGTGGCCGAGCTCGAACAGCGCTTCGGCATCACCGTGCCGGAAGAGCAGATCCCGGCATCGCGCACCATCGCGCAGGTGGTGGCGCAGGTCGCGCGCCTCGTCGCCGAACGCGGCTCGCGCGTGTGATGGCCGCGCTCCGGACGCTCCATCAGGCGTTCGACGAGGCGGCAGCGACAGCATCGGGCTACTGGTTCACGTCGCACGACACCGAGCAGTGGACGACCTATCGGGCGCTGCGCAACGGTTCGCTTCAGCTTGCGCGATCGCTGCGCGACGCCGGCGTGCGCCGGGGCGACATCGTCGCGCTCCTCCTCCCGGAGGCCGAGCAGTTCCTGGTCGCGCTCTTCGGCACCTCCTACAGCGGCGCGACGCCCGCGTCGCTCGCGCCGCCCGCGACCACCGTCGGCCTGCCGCACTATCTCGAGCGCACCGTCGCGATTCTCCGCAAAGCGGACGCCCGCGCCGTCATGACGACGCGGCGGATCGCGGCGGAGCTGGTGACCGTGCTCGCTGCCGCGCGTCCGGCTTTCGTCCACCAACCGATGGTCCTGATCGTCGACGATCTCGACAGCCAGGCTACCGAGCCGGATTTCGCGCCGTCGCCAGACGATGTCGCGCTCGTGCAGTTCACGTCGGGTTCGACGGCGTCGCCGAAGGGCGTGACCCTCACCCACGCCAACCTCGCCGCCAACATCGAAGCGTTCGGCGGTCCGCAGGGCCTTGCGATCTCGGGCGACGACATCGGCGTCAGCTGGCTGCCGCTCAGCCACGACATGGGCCTGGTCGGCATGGCGCTAGGCGCGCTGTACGCGGCTCGGCCCTGCGTGCTGATGCCTCCACAGGAATTCGTCAAGCGGCCGGCGGCCTGGCTGCGCGCGATCACCCGCCACCGCGCGACCGTCAGCTTCGCGCCGAACTTCGGCTACGAGCTCTGCGCCCGGCGCATTGCCGATCCCGCGGACCTCGATCTATCGAGCTGGCGCGTCGCCGGCTGCGGCGCCGAGCCGATTCACGCCGCGACGCTGGCCGCGTTCGCCGAGAAATTCTCGCCGGCCGGGTTCCGCGACGGCGCGTTCGTTCCCTGCTACGGCCTCGCCGAGCACGTGCTCGCGGCAACCGTGTCGCCGCGCGGACGACGTCCGCGCATCGAGCGAGTGTCTGCGGCCGCGCTGAGCGAGGGAACCGCGCGTCCGGCAGACGGCGGCGAGCGCTCGGTCGCACTCGTCGGCTGCGGCCGCCCGCTGACCGGACATCGCCTGCGGATTGTCGGCGACGGTGCGCGCCCGCTCGAGGAGCGCATGGTCGGAGAGATCGAGCTGTCGGGCCCGTCGGTGATGCGCGGGTATCACCACGAGCCGGAGCTCACCGCCGAGACGATTCGCGACGGCTGGCTCCGCACCGGCGATCTCGGGTTCCTCTCGCAGGATGAGCTGTTCGTGTGCGGACGCGCGAAGGACGTCATCATCGTGCACGGCCGGAAGTTTCATTCCGAGGATCTCGAGTGGGCCGTCGAGCGCGTTGGCGGTGTGCGCCCGGGGCGGGCGGTTGCCTTCGGCTCGGCGCGCGAAGGCGCTGAGCGTCTCGTCGTCGTCGTCGAGCGCGACGGCACGGTCGAGCCCGCTGTCGTGGCCGACGCGATTCGCCGCGACATCGCCGATGTGTTCGGCCTGGCGATCGACGATGTCGTCGTCGGGGACAGTGGCACGATCAGCCGCACCACCAGCGGAAAGGTCCAACGCTCGGCGACGCGCGCCATGTATGAAAACGGCGCGCTCGGTGGGATTACGTCAGCCTCGAACGAAACCAGTCGCAGGTGAGTTGCCCTACTCGGTCGAGTGCCCCCGGCTGTTCGAACGATTCGGTCGCGCCGGGGACGACCTCGACCTGCACGTCGGTGAGCATGCGCTCGGCGGCGCGCCTGTTCAGATCGACCGCGTGGTCGTCCCGCTCGCCGACGATGAGCAGCGTGGGCGAGAGCACGCGGCGCAGCGCCGATCCGGCCAGGTCGGGGCGTCCGCCGCGCGCGACAACCGCTCGAAAAATCCGCGGCTGCTGCGCCGCGGCCAGCAGCGCCGCCCCGGCGCCGCTGCCGATGGCGAAGAGACCCACCGGCAGGTGATGCATCGCCGCATGCTGCTGGGCCCAGGTGCACGACGCGATCAGGCGCGAGGCCAGCAGCGTGACGTCGAATCGCAGCCGTCCGGTTCGCGCATCCGTCTCTTCTTCTTCCTCGGTGAGCAGGTCGGGCACGAGCGTGGCCAGATCCGAGGCGCCGAGAAGGTCCGCCAGCTGACGGTTCCGTGCGTCGAGGCGACTGTGCGCGCCGCCGTCGGCGAAGATGACGAAGCCGCGCGGCCGGTCCGGAATCGCGAGATCGGCCGTCAACGTGCGTGAACCGACGGGGATCTGAACCGCTTCGACGTGACGGGGTTTTACCAGCGGCGGCGTGCTCATCGGACCTGCGTGGAGGTGGTGCAACCGACGTGCCCGGCGATTCCTGTTTCGGCCTAGAATGGCCACCGGCCCCGAAGAGGGGCAATGCCCCTTTTCCGCCCGCACTCGTTGGAGGTTTAGATGAGAGTCTCGCAGTTGCTCAAATGCGGTGCCGTCGTTGCCCTCGCCGCTCTCTTCGCGACGGTCCCCGGGCCGGCGCAGACGGTTGCCGCGCAGGCGGCCGCCGGGAACCAGCTCGGCACGATCAATTTCCCGACCTCCGCCAAACCGGCGGCGCAGGCCCCGTTCCTGACCGGCGTGAAGGCGAACTACAACTTCGAGTTCGACCTCGCGGCCGAGGCGTTCCGCGAATCGCAGAAGGCCGACCCGGACTTTGCGCTGGCCTACTGGGGCGAAGCGCTGAGCTACAACCACCCGCTGTGGGCCCAGCAGGACATCGCGGCGGCGCGCAAGGTGATGGAGCGGCTGGCGCCGACTGCGGCGGCCCGTGCGGCCAAGGCGCCGGCCGGCAAGGAGCGCGATCTCGTGGAATCGATCGAGATCCTCTTCGGGCCCGGCGAAAAGCTGCCGCGCGACATCGCCTACGCGGACGCGCTCAAGAAGCTGCACGACAAATATCCGGCGGACGACGAGATCGCGTGCCTCTACGCGCTGGCGCTGCTCGGCACCGGACGGCCGGGCGTGCCCAACACCCGCAACGCGATGCAGGCCGCGGCGATCTCGCAGGGGATCTTCCAGCGCAACCCGCAGCATCCGGGCGCCGCGCACTACATCATCCACTCGTTCGACGACCCCGACCACGCCATCCTCAGCCTCACCGCCGCGCGCGCCTACTCGAAGATCGCGCCGTCGGCGGCGCACGCACTTCACATGCCCTCTCACATCTTCGTGCAGCTCGGCCTGTGGGACGACGTGATCGCGTCGAACACGGTCGCCTACAAGGCGGCCACCGATCTCGCCGAAGCGAAGAACCTGCCGCGCGGCCGCGAGGATTTCCACACCCTGTCGTGGCTGCAGTACGGCTACCTGCAGGAAGGGAAGTTCGCCGAAGCGCAGAAGTGCGTCGATCAGGCGAAGGCGGTGGCCGACAAGGACCAGGCGCCGAACGTCCGCGACGGCTACGCATCGATGAAGGCGCGCCAGGGGGTCGAGACCGCGAAGTGGGAGAAGCTGGGACTTCCGACCGGGGCGGTGCGCGACGGCGGCGCGCCGGGATACGACGGCAGCGCCGCGTACGTGCTCGCAGCCGGCCTGAGCGCGGCCAAGCTCGGCGACACGGCGACGGCGACCGCCGCGGCCGACAAGCTGAAGGCGATGCGGACGCAGGCCGAGTCGGGCTCGAACGCCTACCGCGCGAAGCCGTTCGCGATCATGGAGAAGGAAGTACAGGCGGCGCTCGCGGTGGCGCAGAAGGACACGGCATCGGCGGAAAAGCTGCTGAAGGAAGCCGTGGCGATCGAGCTGACGCTCGACGCGCCGTCAGGTCCGGCCGAGCCGATCAAGCCGTCGTTCGAGGCGTACGGCGAGCTGCTGTCGGAGCTCGGCCGCCAGGAAGAAGCGGCAAAGCAGTTCCAGGCGTCGCTCGAGCGGATGCCGAACCGGCGCGCCGCGCTCGAGGGTCTGCGCAAGGCCGCGCCGACGCGCTCGTCTCAAGCCGCGCGCTGAGCGCGCCCTGACAATGCGGATTGCGGAATGCGGATTGCGGATTGATTGGCGCAATTCGGAATTCCGCAATCCGCGATCCGCAATCCGCAATGTCGTGGAGGCAGCGATGAAGCGACTCTTCGTGGCGTTCGTGATCGCAGCACTCAGTGGCGGCGCGATGGTCGCGCAGGAGACGCGATCGTCCACCCTGCTCACAACCGAGCACTACATGAACTGGGAGCGCGTCAGCGACGCGCAGATCTCACCCGATGGCGCCCGCATCGTCTACACGCGGCAGGCGGTGAACCAGATCGACGACAAGTGGGAGTCGTCGCTCTGGATCCTCAACGCCGATGGATCGCAGCATCGCTTCCTCGTCAAAGGCTCGGCCGCGCGCTGGTCGCCGGACGGCAAGCGCCTGCTCTATCTCGCCGAGGGCGAGCCGAAGGGGCCGCAGCTGTTCGTGCGTTGGGTGGACGCGGACGGCCCGGCGACGCAGATCACGCACGTGGTCGAGCAGCCGCGCAACGCCCGCTGGTCGCCCGACGGCAAGTCGATCGCCTTCTCGATGTTCGTCGCGGATCAGGAGAAGTGGACGATCAGCATGCCGCCGGAGCCGAAAGGGGCGAAGTGGACGCCGGCGCCGCGCGTGGTCGGCACGATTCACTACCGGCAGGACCAGGTCGGGTTCCTCGAGGACGGCTACACGCACCTGTTCGTCGTCCCCGCCGAAGGGGGGACCCCGCGCCAGCTCACCGCCGGCAAGTGGAACGTCGGCCCGGGCGAGCTGCGCGGCGGGGCCGCGATCGACTGGACGCCCGACAGCAAGGCGATCGTGTTCGACGCCAACCGCGCCGACAACGCCGACCTCCAGTACGAAATCTCGCACCTGCTGGTGGTCGACGTGGCCACGGGCGCGATTCGCGATCTGGTGACGAAGCAGGGCTCGTGGGACAAGCCGGCGGTCTCGCCGGACGGCCGGATGGTGGCCTTCACCGGCTACGCGACGACCGGGCGGTCGCACACCGTCAGCGATCTCTTCGTCATCCCGCTCAGCCCGGGCGGGGCGAGCGACGGGATGCGCAAGATCACCGGCGACTTCGACCGCGATCCGGTGAACCTGCGGTGGGCGCCGGACGGCAGCGGGTTGTACTTCGACGCCGACGATCACGGCGCGCGGAACATCGCGTTTGCCGCGATCACCGGCGGCGTCAAACCGGTGACCAGCGGCCGCCACATGCTGACGTTCGATTCGATGTCGAAAGACCTCGTCGCCGTCGGCACGTCGGCCGATCCGTCGCGGCCGCAGGATATCGTGCGTTACAGCCTGAAGACGCCGGGGCAGATCGCGAAGCTGACCGACGTCAACGGCGATGTGCTGCAGGGCAAGCAGCTCGGGGCGGTCGAGGAGCTGACGTACACCTCGTCCGGCAACGCGAAGGTGCAGGGCTGGATCGTCAAGCCGCCGTCGTTCGACGCGGCGAAGAAGTACCCGCTCATCCTCGAGATTCACGGCGGGCCGTTCTCGAGCTACAACGTCGCGTTCAACTACATGTTCCAGAATTTCGCCGCCAACGGGTTCGTCGTCCTCTATACGAACCCGCGCGGCAGCACCGGCTACGGCAGCGAGTTCATCAACGGCATCGACCACAACTATCCCGGCCCCGACTACGACGACTTGATGGCCGGCGTCGACGCGGTCGTCGCCAAGGGTTTCATCGACACCTCGCGCCTGTACGTGTCGGGCTGCAGCGGCGGCGGTGTGCTCTCGAGCTGGGTGATTGGCAAGACCGACCGCTTCGCCGCCGCGGCGGTGCGCTGCCCGGTAATCGACTGGATCAGCATGGCCGGCCAAACCGACGTGCCTCTGTTCACCTACAGCTTCTTCAAGAAGCCGTTCTGGGAGGACCCGTCGGACTGGCTCGCGCACTCGTCGCTGATGACGGTCGGCAAGGTGACGACGCCGACGCTGCTGATGACCGGCATCCTCGATCGGCGGACGCCGATGCCGCAGACCGAGGAGTACTACGCGGCGCTGAAGGTGAAGGGCGTGCCGGTGAAGCTGCTGCAGTTCAACGACGAGTACCACGGCACCGGCTCGAAGCCGTCGAACTATATCCGCACGCAGCTCTACATGATGAGCTGGTTCAACCAGTTCAAACGCGAAGCCGGAGGACGGTCGACGGCTTCGCGCTGACATTGCGGATTGCGGATTGCGGAATGCGGATTTATTGACGCATTCCGCAATCGCCGATCCGCAAATCCAAATCCACAATCAAATCCGCAATCCGCAATCCGCAATCCGCATTGTCAGGAGCCTCCATGCGCCGCTTCCTGCTGTCATTCGCGCTGTGCGTTCTCGCCGGCAGCGCGCTCCCGGCTCAAACGCCGGCGCTCACGGCGATCAGAGCGGGCCGCCTGCTCGATCCCGAGGCGGGCCGCATCCTCACCAACCAGGTGATCGTCGTCGAAGGCAACCGCATCCGCGACGTCGGCGCCAACCTGCCGGTGCCGGCGGGCGCGCAGGTGATCGATCTGTCGCAGATGACGGTGCTGCCCGGGCTGGTCGAGGCGCACAACCACCTCGCGCTCACCTACAAGCCGGTCCCCGAGAACAACATCTACTACTACACCTACGTGCAGGAATCGACCGCGCTGCGGGCCATCCAGGCGGCGTCGAACGGCATGCAGATGCTCGCCTCCGGCTTCACCATCGTGCGCGACATGGGGAACAACGCCAACTACGCCGACACCGCGCTGCGGCAGGCGATCGAGCAGGGGTGGATCCCGGGACCAACGATCATCAACTCGGGGATCATCATCGGCGGCATGGGCGGACAGTTCTTTCCCACGCCGGAGATGGCGAAGGATCACAACATCGTCTACCCGGAGTACCTCGACGCCGACACGCCGGACGAGATCGTCAAGGCGATTCGCCAGAACATCCTCTTCGGCGCGAAGGTGATCAAGATCTGCGTCGACTGCAAGCCGTACGGCTACACCGCCGACGAGATCCGGCTGGTGATCCGCGAGGCGGCGAAGTCGGGGCTGAAGGTCGAGGGGCACGTGCAGACGCCGCAGGGCGCGAAGAACGCGATCGAGGCCGGCATCTGGTCGATCGCGCACTCGGGCGCGCTGAACGAGGAGATGCACAAGCAGATGGCGCAGAAGGGAATCTGGCGCGCCGGCACCGAGACGCCCGAAGGCATTCCCGGGCACCCGGTTTCACCCGAGGCCTACAAGCGCACGGTCGCGGGGTTGAAGAACGCCTACGACAACAAGGTGCCGCTGACGTTTTCGACCGACGCCGACTACTACGTCGAGGGCAAGACGCGCGGCGAGCTGTGCCTCGACTTCCTCAAGACATGGAAGGACGCCGGCATTCCCAACGCCGACATCCTGCGCGCGATGACGATCAACGGCTACAAGGTGAGCGAGACCGAGAACACACGCGGCCCGATCAAGAAGGGATTCTACGCCGATCTGATCGCCGTGCCGGGCAACCCGCTCGAGGACATCGAGGCGCTCAAACAGGTGCGCTTCGTGATGAAGGACGGCCTCGTCTTCAAGCGTGACGGCGTGATGACGCCCGCGGCGTTCTTCCACGCCGGACCCGTGAACGGCTGGCGCATCCGCTGATCCACAGCGCTATTTAGCGACCACGGTGCCTGATGCTTGTCCCCCGAGGCTGCTTCTGACAGTGACGTTCTGCGGGTTGGCGGTCAGCGTGAACGTGCCCTTGTAGCGGCCGCTGCCGTTGTTGGTCAGCGCGCCAATCCGCGCCCCGGTCGACGTCACGAAAGCGGTCACCACCGCGCTGGACGACGAGCTCTGGGCTTCTACGCGGAGCTGGCGGTTCGAGACCGTGTACTCCAGCCGGGTGATCGAGACGGTATCGGTTGCCGCAGCGGCGGTGGTGAACGACCACACGGCGTCGCCCGCCAGCGCATTACCTGCCACGTCCTTCACGCCCGCGCTCCCGCCCGTCACGGTTGCCGTGAACGTCTGACCGGCAGTCAACGCCACCGACGGCGTCAGCGTCGCCGTGAACGTCGAGGCGCTGTACGACACCGCAGCCGCGATCAGCGCGTTGCTCGCGTTGCGGAGCGCGAAGGTCGTGCCGTTGATGGTCGACGCGTCCATCGCCTCGTTGAACGTGACGCGCACCGTCGTCGCCGTCGTGACGCCGGTGGCGTTCGGCGCTGGTGTCCGCGTCGCGATCGCCGGCGCGGTCGTGTCGGGCGTCGCGGTCGTGAAGGTGAAGTCGCCGGCCGACGAGGCGTTGCCGGCGGCGTCGGCGCTGGTGACCTGGTAGTGATATGTGGTTCCGGGAGTCAGCCCCGGCAGCGTGACCTGATGACTGGTGACCAGCGCGGCGTTCGACGCGGACGCGCCGTAGCCGGTGGTCGGCCCGTAGTCGACGACGCTCGTCGCGGCGACGTCCGTCGTCCAGGCGATCGACTCGGAGGTCGTCGTCAACGCGGTCGCGGACACGCCTGAAACAACCGGCCGGTTCGAGACCGAGACGGATGCGAACGCGGAACTCGAGTTGCCGGCCGCATCGGCGGCGATTGCCGCGACCGAATGCGTGCCGTTGGCGACGGTGCGCGAGTCCCACGTCGTCCCGAACGGCGCGCTCGTCTGCCGCGGCCCGAAGTCGGCGCCGTCGACCTGGAACTGCACCCCGGCCAGCGACCGGTCGTCGGACGCGCTGGCGCTGATCGACACCGCGCCGAACACGGTGGACCCGTCGGCGGGCGCGAGCAGCGAGACGGCCGGCGCCGTCACATCTGGTGCGGGCGGCGCCGTCGGCAGGGCGGCGACGAAGATGTCGAACGCCGTCGAGCCCTCGGTCCACGCGAGGCCTATTTGACCGGCCGCGACGGCCGGCTGCCCCGAGAGGAAGCGCCGCGAGTGCGTGCCGCCGGATGTGCCGGGCACGGCGGTCCACGCCGACCACGCGCTGCCATCGTGTTTCGCATAGAGGATGGTGTTCGCCGCATCGGTGTCGACGACGAACAGCCAGGTCGACGTGCCGTCGTTCGCGCCGAACAGCCCGCCGCCGTTCTTGAACGCCTGACCCGGGCCGAAGGCCGGCGGCGCCGGCGCGGCCGACCAGGCGTTGTTCGCCGGGTTGTAGGCCGCCGCGTCGACGCCGGTGCCGGCGGCATTGCGTCGGTAGGCGCGAATCGTCGCCGGGTTGAGCGCGACCAGCGCCCAGTCGTTCTGATCGATCGCGGCGGTCGTGGCGAAGACGTCGCCGTCGCCGCCCAGCTGGCTGCCGACAACGACGCCAGTCCACGTGCCGTTGGCGTTGGATCGCTTGTAGCGCAGGTTGGTCTGCCCCGGTTCGGTGCCGCGGCCGTTGTCGTACACGGCCAGCATCGTTTCCCCGGCCAGCGGCGCGAACGCCATCGCGTTGCACTGGTGCAGCATGCTGTTGTCGATCACCACGACCGACGAGAAGCCCGACGTCCAGGCGGTGCCGGTATCGGCATTGGTCGATCGCCGCGCGTTCGCGTCGACCTCCTGCTGCAGCGTCGGGCCGCCGGAATGAATGAACCGGCCGTTCGACAGGCCAAGCGACACGGCGCGCGGCAACGTCCAGGTCGCCGCGCCTTCGACCTTGTAATTCCAGCTTTCCCAGGTGATGCCGGCCGCGGTCAGGCGGGCGCGGATGTGGCCGGAGATGCCGTCCTGCCCGTCGGCCGCCATCGCGACCTCCGCATGAATGATGTCGGCCGGCGCGTTGTTGATGTAGACGATGCCGAGCGCGCGGCCGCCGCCCATGAAGCCGTTGGGCGCGAATCCGGCGGAGACCGATGCGCCGGGACTGTCGGCGGCGGCGATCCACGAAGCGGTGGCGAGGTCGGCGCCCGAGGAGCGGTACGCCTTGACGAGATGATTCGCGCCGCCGGCCGAGTCGGCTGACGAGGTGAGCGTGAACAGCCACCAGACCCCGGCGTTCGCCGCGTACACCAGGTGCGACTGGCCGGAGTGGCCGGTCGCATCGGCAAAGCTGCCCGCGGCCTGCGCGCCGACTCTCACCGGCTGCGCTGGCGATGGATCGACCTGGAGCGCCCCGGCTGTAACGACTCGCTTCACGGAGAGTGAAGCGGTCACAGCGGCAGCGAAGAATCCGGCAGCGATCACCAGCGCGCGCGTCGGTCTGCGAATCATGCGCCGGCGCGTGGGCAAACGCGCTGCCACCGCCGACGGAGACGGCCGCGAGAACAAGTAGACTAGGCCTGTCCTGAGCGAGGCGTCAGATAACCCGCGCCGAATCGAAGGACGGAGGTTCGACTCGACATGAACACGACCGTGCTCAACGCGATCAACGAACAGATCAACTCGGAGTTCGAGGCGTCCTATACCTATCTGGCGATGGCCGCGTTCTGCGAGAAGCAGCGGTTTCTCGGCGCGGCCAAGTGGCTGCGCCTGCAGAGCGACGAGGAGCGGATGCACGCATTGAAGCTGTTCGACTTCGCGCTCGCCCGCGACGGCACGGTCGACCTGAGGACGATCGACAAGCCGAAGGCGTCGTTCGACTCGCTGGGCGAGGTGTTCGAGCAGGCGCTGGCGCACGAGCAGCGGGTCACGCAGCAGATCAATGCCCTCTACGAGTTGTGCTTCCGGGAAAAGGCGTTCGCCGAGATGACCGAGCTGCAGTGGTTCCTGACCGAGCAGGTGGAAGAGGAGAAGATCGCGCGCGAAATCGTCGCCAAGTTCCGCCTGGTCAAGGCCGATCCGGCGGCGATCCTCGATCTCGATCGCGAGCTCGCCGCCCGCACCACCACCAACGGCCGTGGCCACTGAGCCGCTGCTGGAATTGCAGGACGCCAGCGTCGTGCTCGGCGGCGCCCGCATCCTCGACCGCCTGACGCTGCGCATCGCGGCCGGCGAGCACACGGCGATTCTCGGCCCCAACGGCGCCGGCAAATCGACCTTCATCAGGCTGCTGACGCTGCAGCTCTACCCGCTGCCCGCAGCCAACGGCACGCCGCCCATCCGCGTCATGGGGCGCGAGTTGTGGGACGTGTTCGCGCTGCGCGCCCAGATGGGCATCGTCTCGCCCGATCTCCACGATCGGTTCGTGCACGGCAACTCCAACGGCACGATCACCGGCCTCGACGCCGTGGTTTCCGGCTTTTTCGCCAGCCAGGGCGTGTTCGCGCACCACCATGTCACCGGCGCGATGCGGCAGGCGGCCGCCGACGCCCTCGCGCGCGTCGGCGCGTCCCGGCTCGCCGGGGCGACGCTCGACACGATGTCGACCGGCGAAGCGCGGCGGGTGCTGATCGCCCGCGCGCTGGCCCACAACCCGCGCGCCCTGGTGCTCGACGAGCCGACGCGCGGCCTCGACATGGTCGCTCGCCACGACTTTCTGGACGGCATCCGCGCGATCGCGCGCCAGGGGACGACCATCCTGCTGGTGACGCATCACGTCGACGAGATCATCCCCGAAATCAGCCGCGTGATCCTGCTGCAACGCGGGCGCGTCGCCGCCGACGGCCCGAAAGCAGAGGTGCTGACCGCCCGCGAGCTCGGTCGCGTGTTCGAGGCGCCGCTGACCGTCGACGAGGCGGGCGGCTACTTCCACGTACGTGTCGATGCCCGTTAGTCTGCGCGACTTAGGACTTTCGACTTTCGACGTTCGACTGTAGACTTTCGACTCAGGACTTTCGACCTTCGACTTTCGACTGAAGACTTTCGACTAAAGCCTTTCGACTTGCGCGGCGAGCGCCGCGCCTACCGAGTGTCCGGCATGGCGTCCGGAAGGGGTCCCTGAACATGCGCATCGTCCTCTCAACCTCCGCCGCCGCTCGGCTCCACGCCGCGCGCCGCTTCATCCTCGAGTCTGCCCCGGCTTCTGAAGTCGTGATCGTCGCCGCCTCGCGCGGCGCGGCCGACGACCTCGCCCGCGAAATCGGCCGCAGCCGCGGCGCCACGTTCGGGTTGTATCGCTTCAGTTTCACGCAGCTCGCCGCCCGGCTCGCGGCGCCGGTGCTGGCGCGCGATCGGCTGTCGCCGACGACCGCGCTCGGCGCGCAGGCCGTCGCCGCCCGGGCGCTCTTCGACGCCACGCGCGACAAGGCCTTGACCTACTTCGCGCCGGTCGCCCGCACGCCGGGATTTCCGCGCGCCCTCGCGCGCACCCTCGAGGAGCTGGCGCTGGCGATGGCCTCTCCCGCCGCGGTCCGCGGCGCGCCCGAGATCGGCGCCGACCTCGCGCAGTTGTTCGAGCGCTTCGAGGAGCAGTTCCAGTCGACGGCGGCCGTCGACCGCGCGGCTTTCCTGCGAACCGCGGCCGCCGCTGCCGCCGGCCGGACGCATCCGTACGCGCGCGCCAGGCTTCTGCTGGTCGACGTGCCAATCGCCAACGCCACCGAACGCGATCTCGTCCAGGCGCTCGCGGCGCATGCGCCCGCAGCGTTGGCCACCATCCCGGAGGGCGATTCGCGTACGCAGGCGGCGCTCCTTCCCCTCGCGGGCGCGGAGCCGGTCGTCAACCTCGACTCGGACAACGACGGACCGGTGGGTCTCGATCGGATTCGCCGCTACCTGTTCTCGTCCGCCGTGCCGCCGCCCGCGCAGCCGGCCGACGAGGTGGAGCTGTTTTCGGCGCCGGGCGAGGGGCGCGAATCGGTGGAGATCGCCCGCCGCGTGCTGCGCGAGGCAAGGCGCGGCATTCCCTTCGACCGGATGGCGATCGCGCTGCGCGCGCCGCAGCACTACGGCGGCCTGCTCGAGCACGCCCTCGAGCGCGCCGGCATCCCGGTGTACTTCGAGCGCGGCACGCGGCGCCCGCACCCGGCCGGGCGCGCATTCCTCGCGCTGGTCGCGTGCGCGCTCGATCATCTTTCGGCGCGGCGTTTTGCCGAATATCTGTCGCTCGGCCAGGTACCCGACCCGGAGAAGCCGCCGCCGGCCGACGCGTTTCCCGCCTCGAGCGACGACGTCTTCGGGACGATGGGGGAGCGCGCGGCGACCGACGCGGCGGAGGCGGAATCGAGCGGGGCCGAGTTGAACGCGGTCGAGCCGCGGGCCTTTCGGTCGCCGTGGAAATGGGAGCGGCTGCTCGCCGAGTCGCGGGTCATCGCCGGCAGCGAGCGCTGGACGCGCCGGCTGAACGGTCTCATCCACGAGAGCGAGCTGCAGCGCCGCGAGCTGGCGCGCACCGAACCGGGCTCGCCGCGCCTCGACATGCTGACGCGGAAGGTCGAGGACATCCGCCAGCTCCAGGCCTTCGCGTTGCCGGTGATTCGCCTGATCGCCGGGTGGCCGGCGCAGGCGCCGTGGTCCGAATGGCTCGATCACTTTGCCGCCCTGGCGCCGCGCGTGCTGCGGCGGCCCGATCGCGTGCTGCGCGTGCTCGCCGATCTCAGGCCGATGGCCGCCATCGGGCCGGTGACGCTGCAGGAAGCCGCCCGCGTGCTTGCCGATCGTCTCGCCAGCATCGAGGCCGAGCCGCCGGTCAGGCGCTACGGTCGTGTGCTCGTCGCCAGTCCGGCGCAGCTGCGCGGCCGATCGTTCGATGTCGTCTTCGTCGCCGCGCTGGCGGAGCGGATGTTCCCGCAGAAGCCGCGCGAGGATCCGCTGCTGCTCGACGACGCGCGCGCGCAGGTCGACGCCGCATTGATCCGGCAGCCCGAGCGTGCGGAGCTCGAGAAGCTGCAGCTGCGACTGGCCGTCGGCGCGGCGGAGCGGCGGCTCTACGTCTCCTTTCCGACCGTTGAAGTGGGCGAAGGACGCCCGCGCGTGCCGTCGTTGTACGCGCTCGAGATCTGGCGCGCGATGACCGGCCGGGTGCCGAGCGCGGAGGAGTTGCAGCAGGCCGCCGCGCACACGTCGCGGGCGACGCTGGCGTGGCCGGCGCCGGCCGAGCGCAGCGAAGCGATCGACGCCCTCGAGCACGACCTCGCGACGCTGCGATCGCTGGTCGATCAGCCGGATCAGCAGTCGCGCGGGCGCGCGCATTACATCCTGCAGTTGAACGAATGCCTGCAGCGGTCGGTCCGCGAACGCTACATGCGCGGCCGGAAGACGTGGTCGCACTGGGACGGCATTACCGCGGCGAGCACCGGCATCCGGCCGCTGCTCGCCGGACAGCGCCTCGGCGCGCGCCGCTATTCGCTGTCGGCGCTGCAGAAGTACGCCGTCTGCCCGTACCAGTTCCTGCTGTCGGCGATCTTCAGGATCAGGCCGGCCGAGGATCTGGAGCCGCTGCAGCGGATGGATCCGCTGATTCGCGGCAGCCTGTTCCACGAGGTGCAGACCAGGTTCTATCGCCAGCTGCAGCAGGAGCATGCGCTGCCGGTGACCGCGGATCGCGTCGAACGGGCGTTCGCGGTGCTCGATCAGGCGATCGAGGAGGTGGCGACGACTCAGTACGACGAACTGGCGCCGGCGATCGATCGCGTCTGGCGCGACGAGATTGCCTCGATCCGGCGGGATTTGCGCCTGTGGGTCGACGAGATCGCCCGTGGCGGCGGCGAGTGGGTTCCGCGCCACTTCGAGTGGGCGTTCGGCTACGCCGACGGCGGCGCGCTCGCCGTCGGCCGCGACCCGGACAGCCGTGCCGAGCCGGTCGTGCTCGATGGCCGCTTCCAGCTCCACGGCTCGATCGATCTCATCGAGGAGCACGTCGCCAGCGGGCAGCTGCGCGTCACCGATCACAAGACCGGCAAGTATCGCGGCAAGGATCACATGGTCGTCGACGGCGGCCGGGCGCTGCAGCCGGTGCTCTACTCGCTCGCGCTCGAAGCGGCGACGGGGAAGAGCGTCGCGGAGGGGCGTCTGTACTACGCGACCACCACCGGCGGCTACCGCGACGTTCGCATTCCGCTGACGCCGCCGGCGCGGCGGCTCGGCCTCGAGGTGCTCGAGATCGTCGACCGGGCGATCGAAAACGGCTTCCTCGCGCCCGCCCCGGCGGAGCGCGCGTGCACCTGGTGTGATTTCCGGCCGGTCTGCGGGCCGGACGCCGAATGGCGCGCCGCTCGCGTCAAGTCGCAGGACGCCCTGGCCGATCTCCTCGATCTGCGGAGGAAGCCATGACCGCGCCGCTTCGCGATCACGCCGACCGGCTGCTGATTCGCGACGGCCTCGACGAGACCGTGATCGTCGAGGCGGCCGCCGGCACCGGCAAGACCACGGAACTCGTGGCGCGCATCCTCAACGTGCTCGCCCGCGGCCGCGCCACCATCGACCAGATCGTCGCCGTCACCTTCACCGAGAAGGCGGCCGGCGAGCTGAAGCTGCGCATCAGGAAGGAGCTGGAGAGCGCGCGCCAGCGATCGACGGACGGCGAGGCGCGCGAGCGCCTGAGCGATGCGATTGCGCGGCTCGAGGAGGCGCACGTCAGCACCATCCACGGCTTCTGCGCCGATCTGCTGCGCGAGCGGCCGGTGGAAGCGGGCATCGACCCGCTGTTCGAGGTGCTGACCGAGGCCCGCGCCAACCGGATCTTCGACGAAGCGTTCGAGTCGTGGCTGCACGAGGCGCTCGAGGATCCGCCCGAGGGCGTCCGGCGCGCGCTGCGCCGCAGCGTCTGGTCGCGCGACGGCCGCGACGACGACGACGGGCCGGTCGACCGCATCCGCCGGGCGGGCCGCGAGCTGGCCGAATGGCGCGACTTCGACGGCGCGTGGCGCCGCGACCTGTTCGAACGCGGCCCTCTGCTGGAACAGGCGCTCGACCGGGTGCACGCGCTCGCCGGCCTCACGGCGCAGCCGATCTCCACGCGCGATCCGCTCTATCTCGACACCGCGCCGGTTCGCGAGCTGAGTCACGACGTCCAGACCGCCTCGCGCTTCGACGCCGCCGATCCCGACGGGTGGGAAGCGCGCCTCGTCGATCTCGCGCAGCACCGCAACCTGCGGCGCGCGCGGCGCGGCCGCGAGCGCGCCTTCGGCGCCGCCGTCGCCCGCGACATGGTCTGGGCGGCCTACGAGTCGTTGATGAACGAGCTCGACGCCTTCCAGCGCGCGGCCGACTGCGACCTGGCGGCGCTGCTGCACGAGGAGCTGCGTGACGTCGTCACCGGCTACGAGCAGTTGAAGCAGCGCGCCGGCGCGCTCGATTTCGTCGACCTGCTGCTCCGAGCGCGAGATCTCATCACCGGCTA
>Ga0207648_10002237_pt1 | contig 20947 bp, 22 predicted proteins | sample KBSMisM32_FD_184310 | JGI IMG/M metagenome (GOLD analysis project Ga0207648, IMG submission 184310) | Miscanthus rhizosphere microbial communities from Kellogg Biological Station, Michigan, USA - KBS Miscanthus M3-2 (SPAdes) (version 2) | ecosystem: Host-associated > Plants > Roots >...
CAAGCAACGTGAGCAACAAGACCAGAGGATAGGTCGCGAAGGACGTTTACCGCTGGAGCCTGAAGTTTGTTTTTTTCGCGACCTATCCTCTGGTCTTGTTGCTCACGTTGCTTGCGCCCGACTGGCTCGCGCTTTGGCTTGGCGCGGACTATGCGCAGCGCAGCTACCAGGTCGTCCAGTTTCTGGCTGCCGGCGTCCTGGCAAACTCGCTTGCTTACGTGCCTTACACATTGCTGCAATCGGCTGGCCGGGCCGACCTTACCGCAAAACTTCATCTCGCCGAGCTGCCTTTCTACTTTCTGTTGCTGATGTGGCTCGTCGGAACCTCCGGCATTTCAGGCGCCGCCCTTGCCTGGGCATTGCGCTCTACGCTGGATGCAGTCGTGCTTTTCATGCTGGCTGGATCTCGAATTCCGGGGCGGCCGCCCCTGTTCGGGAGAGCACAAGCACTGGCAGCAGGGCTGCTGATTGTTCTGCTGCCGGTGAGCTGGATGGCAACGACGGCCGCAGTACGCTGGCCGTTGCTGCTCGCTGTGCTCCTGCTCTTCCTGTCGCTCGCCGGATTCGTTCTGCTTTCCCCTGCAGAGCGCAAAGCACTCCGGCATCCGTGGCTGCTGAAGGACAACCTGGGCAATAGATGAACTCGAAAAACGCGATCGGCTCCAGACCAAACCCCACTTGCGTGGTTTGCGGCGCGCCCGGCGAAGTACTCTACGCCGGACTGCGCGACCGTTTGTTCTCGGCGCCCGGAGAATGGAATATCAAGCGTTGCTCCAATACGAGCTGCGGGTTACTTTGGCTCGATCCCATGCCGCTGGAGACCGAAGTCTGGAAGGCGTATGAAAATTACTATACTCACAGCGAAAACGCGAAGAATCGACCCGCCTGGTTTTCCGCGATCCTGATCGGCGCAAAGCGAGGCTATCTGGCCCGCAGATACGGGTATTACCCAAGCCTTCCTTTTTCCGACCGAATGCTCGGCCTGTTGCCAAACATTTATCCGGGCCGGAGCTCGGAACTCGACCTTTCGGTTATGTGGTTGCCCGCGTCCAGGCGCGGCAGGCTTCTGGATATCGGCTCAGGCAGCGGCTGGCTGGTCGAGAACATGAACGCAGGAGGCTGGCAGGCTGAAGGCCTCGATTTCGATTCGCGAGCAGTGGAGCAAGCCCGCCGCAGAGGGCTCAAAGTTCACCTGGGTGATCTGGCGTCCCAACGGTTCGCCAACGGATCATTTGATGCAGTGACGATGTGCCATTCCATCGAGCATGTCCATGCTCCAACGCTATGGCTGGAGGAATGCGTTCGCATTCTGCGCCCTGGCGGATGCCTGGTAGTTGCTACGCCGAACAACGCAAGTCTCGGTCACCGTGTCTTTGGAAGCGATTGGCTTGCGCTCGACCCGCCACGCCACCTCCATTTGTTCAACATGGCAACTTTGCGGCGCTTGCTCGAAAAAGCCGGATTCTCGCGCATCCGGGTTTTCACCTCTCCGCGTGACGCGAATGGTGTCTATCTTGCCAGCCGATCCATTGGCCGCATTGGTCGTTTCGATATGATCGCTCCTCAGTCAATGAGCGCTCGTCTCGCAGGTCGGATCGCACAGCTTGGCGAATTGGTGGCGCACCGATTTCGACCCGCGCTTGGTGAAGACCTCATAGCAATAGCTGAAAAATAGGGCCGCGTGGGCATATCGCGATTTGTTCTCGTCACCGCCGTGTCTCCTTCGAAGGCAAGAAGGCGGACAATCCTGTGACCACACATTCCGCGAGATTGTCGTGAAGACGGTCCTTTGTATTCCCACGCTAAATGCGGGAGCGTACGCATCAACTCAAACGGCGGCGATCGCGTCGCAGTCACTGCGCCCCGATGCGGTTCTCGTTATCGACTCCGGCTCGGATGATGGCACGGTAGAAACGTTCAGAGAAGCCGGAGCACTCATTCATTCCATAAAACGTCAGGAGTTCAATCACGGAGGAACTCGTCAGCTCGGTGTCGACATGTTTCCGGATGCAGATTTGATTGTCTTCCTGACTCAGGACGCGATTCTGGCCGACCCAGATGCGCTCGTGCGACTCAGCAGGTGTTTTGACGATCCGGAAGTCGGCGTGGCTTTCGGTCGACAATTGCCGCGTCTTGGAGCAGGGGCCATCGAAGCTCATGCGCGATTGTTCAATTATCCCGACGCAAGTCGGGTCACTACACTCGCTGATCGAGCTGCAATGGGGATCAAGACCGTATTCCTGTCGAATTCGTTTGCGGCTTATCGTCGCGGGGATTTACTGGCAGTGGGAGGGTTTCCGTCACATTTGATCATGGGTGAAGACACCTACGTGGCCGCGAAAATGCTGCTCGCGGGAAAGAAAGTTGCCTACAGCGCGGGTGCGACTGTATTGCATTCGCATGATTACAATCTGGTGGAGGAGTTTCGCCGCTATTTTGACGCAGGCGTTCTCCATGCACGGGAGCCCTGGATCCGGGAGCATTTCGGTGGTGCCGAGAATGAGGGCCTTCGCCTAGTCAGAGCGGAGATGAGATATCTCATTGGCCGCAACCCGTTTCTCATTCCGTCCTCCATTTTGCGAATGATGCTCAAATGGGTGGGTTTTCGACTGGGCTTGCAAGAAGCAAGGCTTCCGATCGCCATAAAGCGCCAGCTGAGTTTGTTTCGTGCTTATTGGTCCAACCGCGGCAGTGAGAGGATTCACGCGTCCGGAGAGTGACAGCACGGTTCGCAGCCAGGTCGTTACGGTGGGATGCAGCGTGGCTCCGCCTGCGCAGTGGCTGCTAAAATACGGCGTGCACAAGGATATGGTACCGCTTGACTCATCCGTCGAATCTCCGGCAGCAACGCGGGCAACCGGATATCGGCAGGGTTCTCCTCGCAAGATAAACTGGTGGTTGGTCGCGGGAGACGGCGTCGGACTAACCCTTGCCTGGCTCCTTTCATTTTGCCTGCTGTGGCTCGTAGAGGCCCAGACCTGGCGCCAAGGCATCCTCGGATGGTGGTCGACGCTTGGAGAACAGCGCCTCGCCCTCTTCGCCGGATTGTTCTTGCTGGCGCTGTTGGCCCTGGGGTTGCGGGGCCACTATTCGCGTCGTCGTCCCTTCTCCGATGAGGTTCTCGACGTAGCCAAGGTGTTCTTCATCGTTGCAGTCATCGACGCGGTGTTCGCCTATCTCGCCAAGTGGTATTTCTCCAGATCGTGGTTCCTCGCGGCCTGGCTTCTGGCGTTGATCCTCGTACCCTTGGCGCGCGTGTCAATCAAACGAGTCCTCCTGAAAATGCGTCTTTGGCAGCGTCCCACGGTCATTCTCGGCGGTGGCCGGAATGCTCGGGAGGCGGCCGCGGCACTTGAGGGTGAACCGTTGATGGGGCTCGAGATAATCGCTTTTCTGGCCCCGTCAGACGAGAATTCGCTGGAGGATATGTTCGAGGTAAAGGGAAAACGAATTCCCATTTTTCAGCTTGACGACAACCCCGAAGCCACGCTGGAAAAACTTGGATCGCCACACATTGTGGTGGCCCTGGAGGCAGAGAGCCTGCTTCCTCATCAGGCGCTCCTGCAAAGGCTTTCGGCACGTCACAGCGATATGAGCATTATTCCGCCGCTCAGGGGTCTTCCCCTGTATGGCATGGAAATAACGCACTTCTTCAGTCACGAAGTATTAATGCTTACGGTACGCAACAATCTGGCGCGACCGGGGCCGCGAATTGTGAAGCGTATCTTCGACCTTGTCACGTCGACTGGGTTGATCGTTCTACTCGCACCCGTGATCGGATTGTTCTACTGGCAGATTCGCCGTAGCGGGGGCGGGGCAATTTTTAGCCATGTAAGAATTGGCCAGCACGGCAAGCCTTTCCGATGCCTGAAGTTCCGCACCATGGTGCCGAACGCAGCGCAGGTGCTCGAGGGATTTCTGGCCAGCGATCCACGGGCGCGGGCCGAATGGGAGCGGGATTTCAAGCTCAAAACCGATCCACGCATTACGCCGATCGGCGCGTTCTTGCGCGAAACCAGTCTTGACGAGTTGCCGCAGCTTTGGAACGTTTTGAAAGGGGAGATGAGTCTTGTTGGCCCGCGGCCAGTCGTCGAAGAAGAATTGGAACGCTACAGCGATCAGGTCGGCTACTATCTTGAAGCGCCTCCGGGCATGACCGGGCTATGGCAGATCAGCGGTCGAAACGATATGAGTTACGACGATCGCGTGGCGCTCGACAGTTGGTATGTCCGCAACTGGTCGCTCTGGTACGACCTCGTCATCATATTAAAGACGGTGCGGGTTGTCCTGGCACGCAAAGGCGCCTACTGATCGCAGTCTTCATCGCATGAGCATTTCAGACGGCTGATTCAGGCACTCTGATCGGTCTTCGCGGGTCCGGAGGGCCAGGGGCCACCCGGTATTTGTTCATCGCGTACCCGAGAGTCATTCCGAGCGTGGCCCAAAACAGCCATGCCAGGTGCCGCACAAAAATGTCTTCAACCATGCTCTGCCCGAAGAGTCCGCCGACAATCGAAAGCCCAGCTATCCCCAATACCTGGACGTCCTGGTCGGAGGAGTTCACCAGTTTTCCCAGTTCCCAGACGATTGAATAAAACAGGAACGCAAGCACGAACGGTCCAAGCACTCCGAGTTGCAGCGCATAGTTGAGCAGGATGTTGTGGGCGTGCGTGTGATTGGGATCTCCCTGCTGTTCGACCAGCTCTTTTCCAAGCACCATGCGACCAAAACCTGCTCCGGTCATCGGCCGGTTTTTGATCAAGGCTATGCTGTCAGACCATAGTTTGGGACGCTGGTCGGCCTTGCTCGCCTGAGAGAGGATCTCGATCGGTCCGCCAGACGAATTGAGTCTCTCTCCCGCGACGTGGATGAATGCTGCGGAAAACAGGACAACAAGGGCGAGACCAACCACCACCGCCGCTTTCCGCACCGCGTGTTTAGTTTCCAAGTTTCTGAAATAGAGAATTCCGAAAATGCCCAGTTCCAGAAGAAAACCCACCCACACGGCCCGGCTCTTTGACCCGATCGCTGTCAGGAGCAGAAATACCACCAGGCAGATCACGAATATTCTGCGCCAGCCAGCGCGAAGAATGGCTATCGCCGCAAGCATGGGGAAAATCGTATTGAGATAGCCGGCGTAATAAAGCATTCCGCCGTGCATGCCAACGCTGTACGGATTCAACCCTCGCAGGAAGTGCGAGAACGCAAATATGCCGACGAGCAAAGCCGATGCCGCCAGCGTCAAAAACCAGAAATCAAGTTCCCGGTCGCTCCGGGTTGCTTTGAAAAAAATGAGAAAAGTCAGGAATCCCTGCAAAATCTCAAGCCTGATCTCGCCGATCGAGTATCCAGGGCGGATAGCCCAAATCAACGACACCAGGGCCAGGGCCAGCCAGACGGCGAACGGTAGCTTTAGCGGAACGGGCGGTGCAGGAAAGCAACGCCATGTTGCCAGGAGCAACAAGGCTGAAATGCTGAAAGCGACGGCTCGCACAGCGGTCATGTGCGCCAGAGGCAGTACGAAGAGGTAGATCGCCGGAGCAAGCAGCAGGACGAAGTTGCGTGAGAACTTCATTGCATCGAGGATTCTTCGCGTGCTCATCGATTTGAGGTGCGCTTTTTGTGACTTGTAAGGCACTTATCGTCCGTCGCGCTCCTCGCGTTGGCATTGTCCCGCACGCGTGGCCTGTTCCCCGGTTTTTTCCCAAACGGACCATCACGCATCAAGCCGAAGCCAATAAGCATGCGCGATAGCGGCGTCGCCAAGTTCACGAGGCAGCCCATGGCCGGCATTCAGCTTGTTCCATGCACATCTTCATTGAAAGTCTTCTGCAAACCCCGGAAGAATTCGACATTGTCCACAGAAATGTGGCTATAACTGATCCCTCCCATATGCAGCCAATTCGTGTCAACGAACTGCGTCGGTCGCGAATTCTCGATTGACGGGACTTTCATATTTACAATCTCAGTGGTGGCGTCTCGCAGTTGTCGCCGATCGAGCAAACGGTACAGGCTTTGCCAGTTTCGGCCGCCAGTATCGAGATCACGAGAGAAATCGTAAAGGAAATTGATCGATTTGCCTTTTGTGTGCGCATAGTCAAAAAAACAGTATCCGGCCCAGAGAAACCAGAATCCAAATTTACCGACGTTGAGCAAACCGTAAACAGGTTGACCGGTCAATTTATCCGCAACGCTCACTTTGCGGACCGGGATAAGGTCGTGATCGATGAATCCGAAAATGCGAGGCTCGATCGCCCGCACGACGTGGTGGTAGACCCAGGTCATTGCCATGCCATGCGATCGATTGACGTGCTTGGTGGGATTCGCGGGCAACGCGAAATAAGGAGCGCCGTTTTTTTTGCACACCCGTTCTATTTCCGTGCGTTTTGAAGGGTTTCTCGAATTGTCGAAGACCAGAACGGTCGTATCGGAAAGGTTTTTCTTCGCCATTTCCAGTAGCCAGTTCAAAGCCCAGGGCTGTTCGAAGGCGATAACCAAAGCCATGCTCTTGCCTTCCAGATCTTTGTGTTCCGCCACAAACCTGCTCAGTTGCCGGGGACGAAATTTTTTATAGACCGCGAGCCAGGCGTCATTGCGAACCTGCTTGAGCGCATGCTGAACCGGCAGTAGTTGCAGCCACTCCATTGCCGAGAACTCAGTTAGATGGCGCATAAATTCCGGGATAGACGATAGCCGCGCGTTCGTTTGCGTGATTTACTGCACCGCAGTGACCCAGGATCAATGGAACCCGCAACCAATGAGGGGCCGCTTATCCATTGTAGCCGCGCCGTCCGGAATCGACTGGAATTCGGCAATAACGCTAGCTTGTGTGAACCGGGTTCCCTTCTTGCAGAGCCGCATATCTTTCGAGCGCCTGGTCGACGGAGATGTCCGAGACATCTTTCGATGTGGGTTGCAATAATTGGTAGCGCACGCCCCAGGGATGCCACTGCCTTACCTCGGAATTGCCGAAGAAACAAAGGATCGGCTTGCCGAGAGCGGCTGCCACATGCATTGCCCCCCCATCGCTGCAGACGACCTGATCGCACGCAGCCAACCCGGCAAAAAGCTTCGACAGCGTATCGGTCGGAAACGGGACGATTGGGAATGTCCCGAGCAGATTCAAGATCAGATGCGCTTTGGCATCATCACCCGGGTGCGTTGGGTTATCCGACTCGCCCGGCGACCAAAACAGGACGAATGCCAGATCCGGCTGCCGTTCGTGCAACTGACGCAGGAACTCAATAAATCTCTCGGCGGGCCAACGTTGTTGTGGTTTTCGTGCACTGATGTGCACGCCGATCAGGATTCTCTTCGCCGGCAACCCTGTCATGATCAGATCGCGGGCCGCTGTCACGTCGCGCGTATCGACGAACACGGCGGTGTTCGGTGGCGTGCTGTCGATACCGAAGAATGGCGCGATGCGAAATACTTCTTCCACCTCGTGCAGCGTCCCCGAAGGATTCGCCTTCAGGGCGAATTCCGGAGTTGCGCATTCGCCGAAGCCGACGATCGTGCGTGCATTAATACGGCGGGCGAACATCTGCGCCTTGGATGAGGCGGCCGGCGAAGCGAGGATCGCGTAGTCCACACGCAGCTTTCTGAGCTTCAGGATGAGACTGAGAGTGGACCAATACGCCGACAATGCGCTCGCCGAACCGCGGTGTTTGGCCTTTGTATATACAAGGACCTCGTCGAGGTCCGGGTTTGCCTCGAGCACCCTGGCGTTGTAGCTGTTTACCAGGGCACCAATCCACGCTTGCGGAAAACGCCCTCGAAGCGCATGGATCAGCGGGGTAGTAAGGATCAGATCGCCGATATTATCGCGGCGAATAACCAGGATTTTCACGACCAGAGTTCTCGAGCGAATTCGACTGAAGACGTTTTTCTCAACACCACGCGGCCGCGAAAGGTCCGCGGGATTGTCTTTTACACCGTGGTCTTGTTTCGAGCCTGGAACATGAACAGGCGTTTATCCATGGTTTTTCTGACGCCGATGTCAAACTGCTCGCTCAGAAAAGCCAGAAGTTCAAAGTCGCGGTTCCCATGCAGTTCTCCATAGATCCATTTCACGTTGCCGAGAAAGTCGCGCCCAAGGCTTGTCAATATGTCGTACTCCGAGCCTTCGGTATCGATCTTGATGACGTCCGCGGATTTGATACCGAGTTCCCGCATCATGGATCCCGCGTCGCGAACCTCGACGCGCAACCGCTGGCCGGTATCACTGCCGGCGTCGTGGAAAGAATAGCCGCCGAGATTTACTTTCGTATCCGAATAAAACATTTCGAAGGAGCCGTCCTTCGCGCCCAGAGCCTTGTTGACAGGATGGACGTTACCGAGGGATTTAACGTTCATGCCGAGAACAGCGAAATTGCTTGGCACCGGCTCGAACGAGAATATTTGGGCTTGTGGAAAGCGCTTCGACAGATAGTTGGTTGCAATTCCGATATTGGCGCCGATATCGAGGATGACCTTCGCATCGATATCTTCCGGCAACCAGTACTCGCCTTTGCGGCCTTGCTTCAGCAGAATGTCATAGATGAGCGACTGGTCGCTTGTTCCCGGACGATAATTCAGTCGCGTCCCCTTCCAGACATACTCATGGGTCGCATCCATCCGCGGCGCGGAGTCTTTGTCTTTGACGAAAGCCAGGGATCCCGACCGCATTAGCCACTTCAGAGATGTCTTCACGCCCATTGTTCGGATCCTGGTAATCAAAGATGATGTGGGACGGACGCCTGACCGCCCGATCGCGTCCTCACGTATGCGCTGGGCCCTCCACAGGATCGAGAGCGCGACGGTCGCCACCTTTGAGGCCGAGGCAATATACTACGCTCCCGATTGGGGCCACAACAATTGGCTTGAACTTTGGTTCATCGTGTGGCGGCATTGCAGGCCGATGTGGGGTTTGTCCCCTAGACTTCGATCGCGGAAGGAATCGGGCGCTTTGTCGACTGGTATCGTTCTTACTATGGGGCCCGATGAAGCTTTCCGCCGTTGTCATCGCCAGGAACGAGGAAGCCGCGATAGGCGCGTGCCTGGACGCGCTTTCATGGTGTCAGGAAATGGTCGTGGTCGACTCGGGCAGTGTGGATCGAACCCGCGAAATCGCCATTGCACGGGGCGCGCGCGTGATCGAGCACGAGTGGGAAGGTTACGGCAAGCAGAAGAACTTCGCCGTCCGGCAGGCAGCGAATGACTGGGTGCTCTGCATCGATGCGGATGAAATCGTCGGACCTGACCTGCGTGCAAGCATTGAGAGGACATTGGCCGGGCCGGCATCTTACCGGGCTTACAAAATGGCGCGGTGCAATCGCTTCATGGGCATGTGGCTTCGCCATGGCGAGGGCTATCCGGACTGGATTCTGAGGCTGTTCGACCGTCGCGTCGCGCGCTGGTCCGACGACCCGGTTCACGAAAAAGTCGTGACGGCCGAGGCGGTCGGGCGTGTCGATGGCGACCTGCTGCACGAGTCTGCGGAAACACTTCACTCCTATCTTGAGAAGCAAAATCTGTATACGACCCTGCAGGCGCAAGTGCTCTACCGTGAAGGAATCCGCGCGAGCACGGCAAAGATGGTCCTGTCGCCGCTATTTCGGTTTTTGAAGTTCTATGTCCTGCGGGGTGGATTCATCGATGGCGTACCCGGGCTCGTCCATGTTTCAATCGGCTGTTTCAACAGTTTCTCGAAGGCCGCCAAGCTGAAGGCACTGTGGCGCGAGACGGGAAATCCATCCGCGGTGGCGCGTCGTTGAAGGATCCAATTCAAGCTTCAATTTATGCGAGCACGGCGACTATAATCCGGCGTGAACCTGCGCTGCGCGCGCGAAGCGGAACTGGAGTTACGTGAGCCTGTCCGATATTTTCCTTCCGCCAGATGCCATTGCGCTTGACCAGATCCACCGCGTACTGGTGATCAAGCTTCGCAACCTCGGCGATGTCTTGCTGGCATCTCCAGTCGTTTCCACGTTGAAATCCCAGCTACCTCACGTCGAGGTCGACGCGCTGGTCTATGCGGATACGGCGGATATGCTCCGCGACCATCCGGATCTGGCTCAGTTGCACGTCGTACATCGCGACTGGAAGCGCCTTGGGACATGGCAGCGGCTCAAGCGCGAACGGCAGTTATTGTCCGGACTTCGGCAAAGAAACTATGATTTGATCGTGCATCTGACCGAGCACGTACGCGGCATCTGGCTAGCCAGACTGCTTCGGCCACGTTTTTCAGTGGCACCCGATCTGCGTTCTTATCGCCTTTACCGCAAGGCTTTTACGCATCGCTATCCCGTGATCGGGGGCAATCGGCGCCATACCGTCGAGATCAATCTCGACGCGCTTCGGCGCCTTGGTATCTATCCAGACGAAAACCGCCGCCTGGTCCTGGCAGTTGCTCCGTCCGCCGAGGCGGCAGCAGAAGAGGCCATGTCGCGATTCCACCTGACCAATCGGTCGTTCGTGCTGATTCATCCCGGATCTCGCTGGTTCTTCAAGTGCTGGCCACCCGATCGGGTCGCAACATTATGCGATGCAATTGTGGCGGGCGGCATGCCCGTCGCTCTGGTCAGCGGGCCGGATCCACTGGAGCAGCGGCTGCTATCCGAAGTCACCAGCCGCCTCAAGCAACCACTGCCGACCTTTCCCGGGACGCTTTCGTTGAAGGAACTCGCGGCGCTCATTGCGCGGGCTCGTCTCTTCGTTGGCATGGATTCGGCGCCGATGCATATGGCCGCGGCAATGGGCACGCCCACGGTGGCTCTGTTCGGGCCCAGCGGAGAAATCGAGTGGGGGCCGTGGCAGGTACCGCATCGAATTATTACTTCTTCTCACCCTTGCAGGCCATGCGGCCGCGACGGATGCGGAGGGGGCAAGCGCAGCGAATGCGTGGAAGTCATTACCCCAGAGCAGGTGCTGGAGGCGGTTCGATCGCTTCTCGAGGAAACCGCTTGAGCGCTCTGAAAATTGCGCTCATCCGCCAAAAATACAATGCGGCAGGCGGAGCCGAGCGTTTTGTCAGTCGCGCGATGCGTGAGCTTGCGCAACAAGGCGCCAGCGTAACGCTCATTACCCGTCAGTGGAGCGACGCTGCCGGCCAGGCCGTTGTGGAGCTCACACCATGGTATCTGGGCGGCACCTGGCGCGACTGGAGCTTTGCGCGTGCTGTTTGCCGACACCTGCAGACAACGACCTACGACCTCGTCCAATCGCACGAAAGGCTCGGCTGCTGCGATTTGTTCCGTGCGGGTGACGGCGTCCATCGGGAATGGCTCGCGCAGCGGGGGCGTGCGCGAAATGTGCTGCACCGCATGGCCATGTACTGCAACCCGCATCACGGCTATCTGTTGCGGGCAGAGCGGCGCATGTTCGAAAGCCCGCGCTTGCGCGCCGTAATCTGCAATTCCCGCATGGTGAGGGATGAAATATTGCGATATTACGCAATTGCGCCGGACAAGCTGGAAGTCATCTACAACGGCGTCGATCTGGAGGAATTCAATCCGGCGAAGCGTGAGGCAGGGCGCCATGCCATGCGCGCAAAACTGGGGATATCCGAGAACATGCTGACTCTGGTGCATGTCGGCTCAGGCTTCGAGCGCAAGGGAGTCGCAGTACTGCTGCGCGCGGTAGCGAGCGCGCCCATCCCCTGTCATCTCATCGTGCTGGGACGCGACAAGCACGAGGCACGCTATCGAAGGCTCGCCGCGAAACTCCGCATTGAAAACCGGGTCCATTTCATGGGTGCACAGGCGGATACGAAGGCTTATTACGCCGCCGCAGATGCATTCGCAATGGCCAGTCTGTACGAACCTTTTGCCAACGCCAGCATGGAAGCTCTTGCCATGGGCTTGCCCGTGGTGACGAGTACGAAGTCCGGAGCAGCCGAGATCCTTGAAAAGCACAAGACAGGTTATGTCTGCGATGCCCTGGATGTAGATGCGTTCGCTGCAGCGATTAATGCTCTGGCCGATCGCGACAAACGAATCGCCATGGGCATTGCTGCGCGCCAACTCGCTGAGCGCTTCTCGCTTGCAGCCATGACTCGGCAGTTGCTCGAGCTCTATCAACGACTGCTGAAGTCGCCGACCCTGGGTTCGATGTCCCGCCCGCCTTCCTGAATTCATGTGCGGCATAGCAGGATACTTCTCGCAGGATCCCGTCGCACCGCACACGCCGGAGCGCATGCTCGACGTGTTGCGGCGGCGGGGCCCCGATTCCCAGCACAGCGTCTTGTGGGACAAGCGCTTCGAACGCACGGACGGTGCCGCGTGCAATGCCCTCTTGCATGCGCGGCTTTCAATCATCGATCCCCGGCCGGAAGCCGACCAGCCGATGGCGAACGAGGCGCGGGACATCTGGATTAGCTACAACGGCGAAGTCTATGACTGGGCTGCTGCCGCGGCCGAACTCAAGGCGCTGGGATATCGCTTTCGTAACCGGTCGGACACGGAATTCATACTGCATGCTTACGAGGCGTGGGGCATCGGCTGCCTGGCGCGGCTTCGCGGCATGTTTGCATTTACCATTCTCGATCTGCGACGACGAACCGCATGGCTGGTGCGCGATCGCATGGGGTTGAAGCCGTTGGTCTACGCCGCCTTCGACGGCAATCTTGCTTTCGGCTCGACCGTGCGTTCGGTGCTGCCATTTCTCCCGGAGTCGAAACAGGAATTCTCCGCTGAAGGCATCGACGCCTATCTCGCCCATCGCTATATCCCCGCGCCGCGAACGGTGTTCTCGTCGATCGACCGGCTCGAGAACGGTCATTATCTGCGCTTCGATCTGGATTCCCGCCGTCTGGAGAAAGTGCGTTACTGGCATCCCCGACCGCTCGCGGGCGACTGGCTGGAAACACTCGATCACGCAGTGGAAATGCGCACGGTGGCCGATCGGCCCCTCGGTCTGTTCCTGAGCGGCGGCATCGATTCGACGGTGATCGCCAGTCGGCTCGCGAGGCTCGGCCACAGCGATCTGTATTCGTTCACTGCGGCCTTTCCCGGCTCGCAAATGGATGAAAGCGCCCAAGCCCGGGAAATCTCCGACAGATTGCACCTGCACAACCTTGCCATTCCGATCAGCGAGAATATCGCCCGCGATTTCGGCCGCATCGTCGCTGACCTGGATGAACCTTTCGCCGACCCAAGCAGCGTTCCGTCCTGGTATCTCGCCCAGGAAACGACCAAGCACGTAAAAGTTGTGCTGGGCGGAGATGGCGGCGACGAGCTTTTGGCCGGATACAAACGGATAGGGCAGCATTTGCGAAGCCGTTGGCGTCGCGGGATGCGTATAAGTGGGCTGCACATCCCTTCCTCCATGGCCCGTGGGGGCGTCGCAAAGTGGGCCGCGGAAATGCAGATGCCCTGGAAGGATGCATACAGCCTGCGCTTTTCCGGCTTCCGTCCCCAGCAACGCCTGTTCCTGCTGGGCGGGAAACCACTGCGGCGGCTGACTTACTGGCGCCCCGAAGATGAGAGAGGGCAGAGCGCCCTCACTGAAATGTTGCAGATCGACTGGGCCAACTATCTTCCCGAGTACATTCTGCGCAAGGGCGATCTTTGCACGATGGCGCACGGGCTGGAACTGCGCGCACCTTTGCTCGACCACATATTTGTCCAGACATTGCTGGGCCTGCCCGAAAACACACGCTTCACCAAACCGCAAAAACTCATGTTGTCGGCCGCGCTTGAACCCTTGTCCGATCTGGAATTGTTTACCAGGAAGAAGCGGGGCTTCAATCCGCCACTGAAGCCCTGGTTGCGTGGTGCGTTGTCTGCCCGTTTCGAGGGCCTGGGAAGGCGGCTGGACTCGGTGACAAACGGCCTGCTGTCTTCAGCAGCAGTAACGAAAATGATCGACGCCTACAATGCAGGCGAGGAGCCGCTCGCCGAAGGAGTCTTGCAGCTTCTCATTCTGGACGAGTCGCTGATGCAGCTCGACGGGCTGCGAAACGATGTCAACCATTGAATCGTTGGTCCCACAGACCCATCTATCGGTAGCAGAAGTGAGGTGGTCTGCGATGAGTGCGTTGTGCGCGTTCAAAATTACATTCACGGATAGATGAAGAGTCGCTGGCCAATCAGGCTTCTGTGCGTTGGACTGGCGCTGTGGTACGCCCGCTTCGGACTTGCGCGGCGTACGCCGTCTGGCGTGCCGCGGCGCATTCTGGTTGCGCACAACCTTCTTCTCGGCGACACCATCATGCTCGCCCCGTTGCTGAAGAAGCTGCGGACACGCTTCCCGGAAGCGCAGATCGTGATGACCTGCAAGCCAATGCTTGTGCCGTTGTTCGCCAAGCGTCCCTACGGCGTACGGGCAATGCCGTTCGATCCCCGCGAAGTCTCGACTTTTTGGGCGCTGTTTCGCGAACGTGACTTCGATCTCGCTTTCCTGCCTGCGGACAATCGTTTCGGCTGGCTGGCGCGAGCGGTGAACTCGCGCTGGATCGTGGCCTTTGAAGGCGATCGGCCAGCGTACAAGAACTGGCTGGCAGATGAAATTCGCAGTTTTCCGGATCACACGATGGCGTTGGGCGATCTTTTCGCGGAACGCCTAGTCGATGGGCCGGCGCCTTTGGTTTATGCACCGTCCGATTGGCCTGCACCGCCCGCACTGACAACTTCGCTTCCGTCTGCCCCCTATTGCGTGCTGCACGTCGGAGCAGGGACACGACTGCGTTACTGGGAGCCGGAGAAATGGCGCGCCGTGATTACCCATCTCGAGATTTCCGGAATCAAACCCGTCATCAGCGCTGGTCCGGGAGAAGAAATGCTGGTGACGCAGATCGACCCGGATCGACGCTACCTTTCTTTTCCCGGCAATCTATCGCTGCCGCAGATGTGGCGCCTGCTCGCGGGTGCTCTGGCTGTCGTCTGTCCCGATACCGGGGTCGCCCACCTGGCCCGGCTCGCCGCCACACCTACCGTCGTACTGTTCGGGCCCGGCTCAGCCACATTGTTCGGCGGCGGCGAGTTCTGGCGCAATATTCCCGGCCGAAAAGTCACGATCCCCAGATTTCCCTGTCGCGACGAAAACGTGTTGTTCCGGCGCCCCTTGCCCTGGGCTGAGCACTGTGCGCGCAGCACTGCCCAATGCGCGTCGCCAAAATGCATGCATGCACTCACGGAGGAAATGGTGATTCACGCGCTGGATTCGGTGCTGGCGGAATCTGGGATTAAGTGAGGAGTAGTGATCAGTGGTGAGTGACTAGTGGTGAGTGATTAGTGATTAAGTGATTATGTGATTAGGCGAAAATCAGTCACTCAATCACCGAATCGCCACTAACCACTCACCCCTCACCCAATCACTCCCGCCCGGCGAATCGCTGGCGCAGCCGGATTGAACTTCCCTTCCTTGCCGAGCAGGTGGAGCAAGTCTGTGAAGACCTTGTCGGGCGCGATTTGCATGAGGCAGGGGTTGTCCCCGGAAGTGAAACGGCAAGACTTGCTCTGGCACGGGGAGCATTCGAGATCGGACCGAAGATGCACCTGTGAAGCGCCGGAGGCGCCAATAAGACCGGAATCTGTCGACCCGTACAGTGTGATCGAGGGCGTGTTCAGCGCCGCGGCCAGGTGGCTCAATCCGGTATCCATGCAGACACAGGCCTGGGCCTGAGCAAGTACGTACCCCATCTCGGAAAGCGAAAGTCTTGGCAGGACGTGTACGCTGGAGTGGATAGCGAGCCGTTTCGCTCTTGCCTCCTCCTGCTCGTTTCCCCAAGGCAGCAGCACGCTGAATCCCGCCTGGACCGACTTTGCGATCAGATCCGCCCAGTGGGCTTCGGGCCAAAGCTTCGTCTTCCAGCTAGCGTTATGAACAAACACAAGATACTCGCGCGGAAGATCAATTTGCGGCCGAATCAACCTGTTCGTCCGGATCCCGAAATCGGGAGGTGATTCGGGGACCGGGTAACCGAGCGCGCCAGCGAACAGGCGTCTCAAGCGCTCAATCGCGTGCGCACTCTTCGTCACCGCGTATCGTCTCTGATAGGCGAGGTGGGCGACCCATTCCCGCACTGAATGGCGGTCGAAGCCAGCCCGAGGTCCGTTGGCAAACAGCGAAAGCAGCGCCGTCTTGAAATTGCCCTGTCCGTCTATCACCAAATCGTATCGGCTTGCTTTTAGGCGGGAGATGACACTCAAGACAGACCCCAGCGTCGACGGGTGCACCAGGGCTTCGCGCCACTCGCGATGGTTGGTCGCGACCACACCCTTTACCGCGGAGTGCCACGTCGCGATTTCCTGGAAGTTTTCGTCGATTGCCCAGTCGAATTCGAGCTGCGGGTGGGCGCGCACCGCATCACTCAAGGCGGGGAGCGCATGGATCAGGTCGCCCATGGACGTGAGCTTAATTAACAGGACTCTTTTCATTCTTGCTCGAAAAGAGTTTTTTCAAGAAAACGCTGAAACGGTGGCGTTTGAGATGGCTCTGGCGGGCCTCGTCGGAGGTGACGTAGTTGAGCTGCACCGAGCGCCGCTCGCCGATGAAAATCTCGTGGCCGTGCCAGCAATCTGGCGTGACTTTGAAAATCACGCAGTGACCCGCCTCCGGCGAGATCTCCGCGGCATAGCGGTTGAGATCCTTGTTGTTGTACAACAGACGCAGCCTGCCGCCGGCGGCCTGCCAACCGGGGTTCAGATAGAGAAGAAGGGTGACGAGCTTCGATTTTGAGTCGGTGTGAATCTCTCCGTCCTTGGTGTCGGTGTGGCCGCGAAGCGTGATCATCGGCGGCTTGTCGCTGAGGTCCATGCCCAGGCGCTCGCCGATCAGGTCTCTCAATGCGACGCTATGCATCTCCTCCATCAGCGCCGCAAAGGCACCCGAGCACGGCACGGAATCGAGTGGGACGCTTCCCCGCTTGGGAACCACGGGAAAGCTCTTCACCACCCCGGCGAGCGCGTCCTGGCGAATGAAGTTGTCGATGATGAGATACGGATAGGGTTCGTCAACGACAGCCGCGGCCCGGAGCGCGCCGGCATCGATAACTTTCCAGGAGTCGGACGTGACCAACATGTTTTCCTTTCCAGATTGCCAAATCAAAGTCAAAATGTATTTTACTCCCCTGCGTCTCCCGGTTTCGCTTCACAATCAGGTTCCCCTGGGAACGGGCGTCGTCGCTTTCACTGTGGGGGAGGGGCACGAATTTATTCAACACAGGCCTTGATCGATGGAAGCGGGCAAGAAATTCACCGTGTTTGCGATTGTCCTGGCGCTGTGCGCTCTCGCAGCGGGGATTTACCTGGGCTGGACTCGTCCAGTAGCCACGCCGGACGTGAATTTTATCGGCGTGCAGGGCGATCGATTCACGATGTCGTCGCTGAAGGGCAAGGTCGTGCTCGTCAACTTCTGGGCGACTTCGTGCGCGGTTTGCGTAGGCGAAATGCCGAAGATGGTGCAGACCTATGAGAAATATCGCGCGCAAGGCCTGGAAACCGTAGCCGTAGCCATGTCTTACGATCCGCCGGACAGGGTATTCGCCTATGCGCAGCAGAACAAACTGCCGTTCCGCGTGACACTGGATATATTCGGCAAAGCGATGCAGGCCTTCGGTGGCATTCGCGGTACTCCGACGACCTTCCTGGTCGATAAAGGCGGCAAGATCGTGCAGCGGCTGGAGGGCGAGCCCGATTTCGACAAACTTGGCTCGCTGATAGAGCGCGAGCTCGCCAAGGGGTGACAAGGGGTGAACGGTGAAAAGGGAACGAGGAACAGGAAACGGTGAACGGTAGTCGGTGAACCCTCGGTGTCCGATTTCTATAGTCCGCCCTTAGCCCTTCCCTTCATCCATTCACTATTTACCATTCACCATTCACCGGATACCAGCCTCATGCGCTTGCTGGTCCGCGTGATAACTGGAGCGAACCAACGGGCCGCAGGCGGCATGGCGGAAGCCCATTGCCAATGCCTCCTGCTCGACTGGCGGAAGCGCGCCGGTTCGACAGCGCCTTGAACCGGAAGGTAACCCGCCAGTTGCCACTGACGCTCACTGGCCAAGTAACCTTTCGATCTCGCTTCAGTTCGTCAGATGAAGGCCTGGTAGGTCCATTTCCTCAGCCGAGATTGAGACGTTCAAACGACGGCCGGTCAACAGGGAGCAAATGAACTGTTGATCGGTCTGCTCCATTGCCTGGTCAAGCGGGTCTGGCTTATGAAAGTAGCGCGGTGTCGGACCGTGTGCCGTGGCCCATGAGCCGCTGGATGGTGTGTATATGACTCCGGCTTCCAGCAGATGCGTGGCACAGCATGACGCAACCCGTGGATGCCAAAATCCTTGGTGATGCCGGCGCACGCCTTGGCGGCGTAGAAGATCTGCAAATCGGCTGATCAGGCAGGTACGTGGCGGGAAACAACCACAGTCTTGGCCGCTAAGCTACCCACCGGCGGCGCAATGAGCAGTCGGGCACTGAGCAGCGTATAGCGGTCCTTGGCGTCTTTGCCGCGCGAATGCTCATGCGCGCCGCGTCGATGTCTCCGACTTTAAAGGCGCACAGCTCCGCCGACACACGCAGTCCGGTCCCATAGGTGGTCATCATTAAGGCGCGATGCTTTGGGTGGCTCGCCACCTCGATCAAGGGCGCGATCTCCTCGCGGGCGAGAGTCTGCGGTGCGCGCGGGATCTCGAACTGCGCTTCGGGGTGCTTGAGTGTGAGGCGTCATGCCGAGTCTTGCCGACGCCTGAGCCACAGCTTAAAGGCCCGCGGTGGAGTGCCCAGGTACATTTTTCGGAACAGCTCCCATCTTTCAGTCGCCTTCAGCGCAAACGGCAGCATCTTTGGGATGTACCAATTGTTGTCTACGGTGCGGCGAATCAGCTTATAGCCCATGTTATTGAGTTGCCTGTGAAGGGCCAGGGAGTAGACGTGATACTCCACGAGGATAAGGGTCGGCTGGAACCGGGTCAGATCCATGCCCGCTAAGATATCGCCCTCGGTTCCCTCGGTGTCGATGGAGAGGAAGTCGATGACTCTGGGGGCCGCGACTTGTTGCAGGACATCGGTCAGGGTGACGACTTGGACCGTTTCGGTAGTCTCGTAGCGAACTTTGGGATCGAATGCATTGGGTACAAGACTGGAGACGGCCCCGGCGATGTGAAGGGTCGCCGTTCCGATCTGGTGTGGAGCGACGCAGGCAACCTGAACGACCCTCGCGTTTCGGTACCGGCGGAGGTCGGCGCAGCAGGCAGCCAAGGGTTCCACTAGGACGCCGGTCCAGCCTTTTTGTTCCAGCATCCAGGTTTGTGAGAGCAGAAACGGATCATTGGCTCCTACTTCCACGAAGAACCCGCTGGTCTTGCGGCCGAAGAACTCCCAAACTAAGTTGTTTTCCTTGAGTTGACTTTCCGGGATTTGGGGCGTGGCGTAGTTCATGTCGGTGACGGCCTGAGATTAGTTCCTTTGCTAGTATGGTTCAGAACGCGCCCGCTTGTTGGACGGTATTGGGTCCCAGCCGCACGCTGCGGGATACTCCGCCGTTGACGCCATCCCGTGACGCCGAACGCTAGAATTGAACCGCGCGCCACACTTGGCGCGTCCGCTCGAATGCCGGGTCGCGCGTGCGTAGCTTCATAGCCGAGATGACACAACAATAAGAAGCAATAAGCCGACCGCGAAAATGCCAAGTAACCAGGGCTGCAACGGCAGGGTGAACACGGCGTAACTTTTGTCCAGCATCTTGTCGGAATGATCAAAGGTAACTCGTAGCGACCGGCCCCGAGCGACGACTACGTTCCGCACGCCGCATAGTCGGCAAATAATCAACGCCGTCGCCGCAAAGACCAATTGTGATCTTACCCGGGTTTCACGTACATCAGATTGTTGGTAAATTTCTGATGAACGGAGGCGAAATGAACAAGAAAGAGTTGGTTGGAGATCGGCAGTACACTGATGAGTTCAAGGGCGAGGCTGCGAGGCTGGGCGAATCGATAGGAGGCAACAAGGCGGGCAAGCGATTGGGCATTCCGGAGTCGAGCCTGTGGAATTGGATGAAGCGCAGCGAGGCGGGCAAGGTGGCCGATGGGGGCGCAGTAAGGGTGTAGCGATCGCTCCAGGAAGTCGAGGCGGAGAACGCTCGATTGCGCCGGGAGCGGGCGAGCACCAAGCTGGATCTTGAAAGCGTAAAAAAAGCGGCGGCTTATTTCGCGAAGGAGTCGCGGCGAAGTACGCCTGGATCGAAGAGCAGCGCGACTTGTTCAGCGTGACGCGGATGTGCCGCCAGCTCGAGGTGTCGCGTGCGGGATATTGCCAGTGGAGAACGCGAGCACCCAGTGAGCGCTGGATAGTCAATGCGGCGCTCGGCTGCGATGAATGGGAAGACCTTCCTATTCCCCATTCACCATTTCCGATTTACGTCGGTCCATCACTCCAGCCTCATGCGCCTGCTGGTCCGCGTGATAACTGGAGCGAACCAACGGGCCGCAGGCGGCATGGCGGAAGCCCATTGCCAATGCCTCCTGCTCGAACTGGCTGAAGCGCGCCGGCTCGACATAGCGCAACACCGGCAAGTGGCCGCGCGTCGGCTGCAGGTACTGACCGAGGGTCAGCATTTCAACCTCGTGGTCGCGCAGGTCGCGCATCACCTGCAGGATTTCTTCGTCGGTTTCGCCCAAACCCAGCATCAGGCCTGATTTGGTCGGGATGTCCGGAAACATTTGCTTGAAGTCTTTCAGCAGTTTCAGCGAATTCAGGTAGTCGGCACCGGGGCGCGCCTGTTTATACAGGCGGGGCACCGTTTCCAGATTGTGGTTCATCACGTCCGGCGGACTTGTCGCCAATTTCTCCAGCGCAATCTCCAGCCGGCCGCGAAAATCGGGCACCAGCACTTCGAGGCGGGTTTGCGGCGATAGCTCGCGCACTGCCCGAATGCAATCGGCGAAATGTTGAGCGCCGCCATCGCGCAGATCATCCCGATCCACGCTGGTGATGACGACATACTTGAGTCTCATCGCAGCAATCGTCTGCGC
>Ga0207648_10002239_pt1 | contig 20944 bp, 22 predicted proteins | sample KBSMisM32_FD_184310 | JGI IMG/M metagenome (GOLD analysis project Ga0207648, IMG submission 184310) | Miscanthus rhizosphere microbial communities from Kellogg Biological Station, Michigan, USA - KBS Miscanthus M3-2 (SPAdes) (version 2) | ecosystem: Host-associated > Plants > Roots >...
CGGCGGAATCGGCGCTCTTGCGCCCAACAGAAAGCGCGAACTCGCTTCGTTGGGCCTGCGTGCGATGATGGCGGGCACAATGGCGAATTTGGTTTCGGCATCCATTGCGGGCATGTTGCTGTAAGAGCACCTGTCGGAGCTGTCATTCGAAGGCGCGATCCCTTTCCTCCGGAACCCTAAAAAATTCGCAGGATCGCCGCGCGACAGCCAATCACTTCCTTGAACCCGCGCACATTGTGCGCAACTCGATTTTCCGCCGAATGCGGAAATGTATTGATCCAGGTGCTGCTGCAGCGCGTCCAATGTTATGCCGGTTGATAGTCTTGGTCTTTGGTAGGCAAGAACCCATGCCGCGTGTCGGAACCATGAAAACTGTTGGACTGATTGGCTTGCTCACTGTGTCCCTGCTCCTCTGCTCCGCACGGACTTTTGAGCCGGCAGCGAAACAGTATCGCGCTAAACCGGCGGACGTGCCGGCCTGGGCCGAGCAGGGGAATTTTCGTTTCATCCGGCTGGACGGCGGACGAATCGAGAGGTGGAAGGCCGAGCGGACCTGGTGGGGCAGCAAGTTCAGCGTCGAACAGAAGGACGTGCTGAGTCACATCTATGACCGCGATTTGGAGAAAATACTCGGTTTGCTCAAGCAGGCAGAGTTCAACTGGATCTGGGTTACCTGGAGCAGCGGCTGGTCATTAAAGGACGAAGAAGAGAATCGGCAGAACCTGAAAAAAATTATCGCCCGCTGCCATGAGAACGGCATCCATGTCTCGGCTTACTTGTCGGCTTCCAACATGTTCCGCAAGAGCGCCTACCGCGACGATCCAGAAACGAAGAAATACGGGCTCTGGATGCACGGCATTCCCATGTTTTACGCCGGTCCGACCAAGACGCACCTGCACATCTCCTGGGAGCGCCGGCTGGCCGACGCGCGCAAGCCCGGCTGGCGGGCCTATCTCTTGAACAAGGCGGAGCTCGCTGTGGACGCGGGGGTGGACGCGATCATCTGGGACAACATGATCGGGTACAAAGACGGCTTGGCTCAGTTGCTCGATGACACTCAGCGCATGGCGGAGCGGAAGACGCGGGAGACCGGCAAGCCCAAGGTCATGGTTTATGCCAACATCCATATTTCGCCGCACAGTTTTGGGATGAACGACATGAACGAGGTGATCTGGGAGGAGGATGGCAAGGACACTCCCGGAGTATGGAGTGGTAAATGGCAAATGGACAACGCGCGCAAGATCAAATTCCTGAGTGGCGAGAAGCAGCTTTGGCAGCCCCTGAAGTATGAGAATGACATTTACCACTGCGGCCCACGTGAGCGCTGCATCCCCAGCCCGGCTGAGCAGAAGCTTTCTATCGCTGAGGCCTACGCTTTCGGGGCTGCCACCTCGCGCAACATCGAGGGACGATTTCTCTCTGCGCTGATCAAGGGGGAGCCGGAGGCCCGGGAGGCTTGGACGGCCATCGCTCAATACAACCATTTCCTCGTGGAGCATCCGGAACTCTATCGTCAGGTGGCGCCAGCGGCGCGGATCGCCTTGATCTCCGCCGAACCGCACAATCCGCTGGCCGACGAATTCCTCAAGCAAAGCGTCTTTTTCGAGACCAAAGTGCTCGCGCACTTGGACAAGGGAGTTCCCTTGGAGCGGTTCAAAGTACTGGTGATGCCGGCTGACCTACCCAAGCTCAGCGTCGAACAAAAGGCCCGTTTGGATGCGTTTACCTCTGCCGGGGGCGTCGTCATCAGGGCGGGAAAGGCGGAGCCGGGGATTGCGGAGCGCGCCGACGCCGCAGCAGAAGGACCTCGCCTGAGTCTGGAGCCGCGCGGTTATGTGCTGGGCCAGTTGACTCGGAAACCCGATGGTCGAACTTTGATTCTTCATTTGCTCAACTACGATCACCACGCCCCGGCAGAGAACGTGAAAGTTCGGCTTCAGCTGAGCGGGCTGGTCGAGGACCTGAGCCGCTGGGAGGTGAAAGTCCTTTCGCCGGACGCGACCCAGCCTCAATTTGCTGGCCTTTCTTTGCGCGGGAGCGACAGTGAGCTCACCCTGCGCCGGATCGAGCACTATACCGTGGTGACTCTCTCGGCTAAGCCGGGGCAGTAGTTTTGTTGAACAGCCTGCGCTTCCAGTGTGACTGCCTGCGCTCAACTGACACACTTCTTTGACCGCCGCTGAGAAATTACGTTCTTCCCGACGCCTTCATCATTACAGACGAGACTCTGGCTAACTGTTAAGCCTTCACGAATTGAGCATCCAGGGTGATGACAATGTCGTCATCCATCATTTTTCCGATCACTAGGAGGCCGCGAAAATCAGGACATACCACACAATGCAGGCAACGATTATTGCAATCACGCATGCCACGTCACTGATATTACGTCGTTGATCAGGATCGAGACCACGAATTGCGCGCCATATTTCCTCGTCCGTCTTTACTATGGCCTTGATATCGGACTGTGGATTCTCCATACAATTCTCCTCATCTGTTTTTCAAACGCCAAATCTGAAGTGGATAGCCGCCAATGGCGACTAACGTGGGTTACGTGGATTGGACAGAATCGCTAACGACCCTCGGCTCGGTAGGTCGGTTCTTGAGATCACTTTCCACCGACGCCCCGTGCTGTGCGAGCGCTGAGGCCTGCGCAATCGTGGTTCCAGAGCAGGCAGCATGTGGCGCGCGATTCTTGCGCGCGCGCGTGCCAGCTGCGCCTTTACTGTTCCCTGCGACAAGCCCAAAGCTTGGGCTGTTTCGAAGGTCGAGAGGCCGTCCACGACGCGTAGCTGAAAAGTTCTTCGCAAGCTGTGCGAGAGCAGTGAACTGCACTTTCTCAGGTGTGCAGCGAGTTCAGAATTACGACACTCATCTTCAGGGCTGGGCCTCGTGTCTACCACGCGTTCGAAGATGAAGTGTCCTTCTTCCCCGTCAATCTGCTCCTGCAATGACATATGGACTTGGCGTGGTCGTTTGCGTAATTGCATACGGGCGCAATTGCAGACAATCGCCGTCAGCCAAGTGGACAACTGTGACTGTCCCCTGAATTGGTGCAGATGTTTGTAGGCAGCCAACAGCGCCTCCTGCACCGCATCCTCTGCGTCCGCTCTATTCCCTAGAAGACGAAAAGCACAGCGATAAAAGTATGGGAAACGGAGCGAGAGAACTATCTGGAGTTCGCGCGCTGCGCTCTGATCGTCGGCCACGTCCAGGCACTGAGCATTCTTTGTACGTGCGTCTGCATTCGGCATGTTTTTTCGTTCCCACAAAAGGGAAAAGCACGTAACTGGCCAACGAGTTTTGGAATCATGGCTCTGCTGTGCGCGCAAACATGGGGCGAAGAATAGTGTCAATCGAGGGTCCCGAGTGACACGTGTCCGGAGATTGACACCACGTCGGGATGGCTAAGCGGGCTGACAAATGCCTCTGCATCGACGTTCGCATCAGTGGTGGCATCAAGATCAACAAGCACTCTAACTGATACTCAGTCAATTAGATGCGGGGTGTGTTTCGGCGCCTGGTGCCGGAAATCTGGTTAGATTCGCGCACGAGCGGCAATGTCCGGTCGCCTCGCAATGGTCGAAAGTCCGACTTCTTCTTCGCGAGAGAATCCTTCGAACGCTTGGCCGTTGCATTGCATATGTCGCAGTGGGCGCATTTCAAAAACTGTTAGAGGAGAGGGCCATGGATGGTGACTACGTATTTCTTTGTGGCGTGATGTGGTGCCGTTACGGCCAGGAGGATGCCGGCCGTGAGCTCCTAAGGGCAGCAGACTCTGCCGACCCGGACCTTAGTGCGTTGGCCTTGGCGATGCTGAGACAGCGCGGTCATTTGCTTCATCAACTCACAGCGTGAATTACTTTCAATTTTGGTGAGGAGGTCGCCATGTGGACTAGAGTATGTCCTTTGTGTAAAGCAACTTTGAAGAAGCACAACCTGCGCGAGGCAATACGCTGTTGCTGCGGATGGATTTGGTAAGAATCAGTTCTTCAATCCAACACCAGCGCGTCCGACAACACTTCATCCCCTTCTTCTTATCTGATGTGAGGGTCGGCGGAGGCTGCCGTGACAGACAGTCTGAATATCTCGTCTTCGTGGCTCACCGAACAAGTTCCGAGGCTGGTTCCCGCGGGCAGTCCGGCCGCAGTCTTGATCGATACGAGCAGTTTGATCATCCCGATCGTGCTACTCGATCGTAAGCCCACTGTTTAATCCCCACTGCTCTTACTATCCGCCTAACAAAGCACACATGCTCACATTACCAATCTCAACTCAAGACCGAAGCTAACGCGTGATGCGAGCGTCTGCAACGCTTCCAACACCAACCGGCTTGCTGCTTTCGCACTCTGGTATTTGGCGTGCTCTTCTCCTGCTGTAGCAAGCACAAGGGTGCTCGGAGGACATATGGCAAAGATAATCGAGTTCTACATACCGCAAGGTTTTCGAAAGGTTTCGAAGTGGTTTCCGCCGGACGAACGTGGCAAAGTGCTCGTGTTTCCACTGACAGTACGAAAATCGGCGTGACCGGTTCTGAAACGTACATGGCGAAACTGAAATTGAGCAAGGTGAAGCAATGACCCCGAGCAATCAGGAGATTTTCGGAGTAGTTGTAGTGGCACGTTCTGCTAGTAGCTTTCGCTCTAGCACAGACGCCCAAAAGGTGTTTTACGAAAACCACAGCAGACGCGCGGGCAATCGACAAGTGGTGCGCGAATGCGTCACACGAAATTGACACTGTCGCGTTTTCGACAGCGTGACCCGCTCCTGCTCCCGAAGCATTCCTTTGTGCCGCTTAAATTTCAACCGCTTACCAACGGGTTCGGCAGCTGAGTGATTGGCCTGAGTCGTGCAGAGTCGTCCTCGTACGTAACGAATCGAAACGAGAACTCCTTGGAGGATTAACAGTGAACCTTGCTCGCGTATCAAAGCTCAGCACGCTCCTTTGTGCAACTGCGATCGTCCTCATCACAAGCTCCGCATTTGCTGCCACCGGCAAAACACATCAACTTACACCGGGCGCGAAGGCAAAAATGTCGGGCCTGATTGTGTCTCGGGATGGAGATCTGGTGCGAGTGCGCGATAAGAAGTCGCATGATGTGATTACGGTGAGCATTGGCGATGCGACTCAGATCGAGCGCAAGAGCCATAAGCTTCCCTTTTACCGTTATACCGACATGGATGTCACCGCCTTGCTTCCAGGCCTGACGATCGAGGCTGAAGGCGTGGCTAATTCCAAAGGACAACTGGAAGCCAGCAAGATCTCGTTCACGCCGGACGATTTCGCCATCGAAGTAGCCCAACAACAACAAGTCCTGGCCAATAAGGTGGCCGCTCAGAATGCCCAGTCGACCGCCAACCAGGCTGCAACAGCAGCCGGCGCCGCAAAAAGTTCCGCCGATCAGGCTCAGAACTCAGCAGATCAGGCTGCCTTGCAGGCCGACGCTGCTGGCGTTGTTGGGTTGTCGGACGCAGCTGCGATCGCAGCTGTCGATCAACGCGTCTCGGAGTTGGATGAGTACACGATTAAATCGGAGAACGACGTTTTTTTTGACAGGGACTCAGCAGTCCTAAAAGAGGACGCCAAGCCGGCTCTTGCCGATCTCGCGAAACTCGCGAAGTCATTTCACGGGTACTTGATCGAGATCGCGGGATACGCCTCCAACACACTGGGCAGCAAGACCGATCAGAAGCTGAGCGAGGAGCGTGCTGCCGCTGTAGCGCGTTACTTCTATGAGGTTCAAAACATCCCAATGCGGCGGATTCTTATTCCCATCGGCTACGGCAGCACGCATCCGCTGGCCAGCAATGCTCACACTGAAGGTCGTGAACTCAACCGCCGCGTCGACGTCAAAGTCCTGGTTAACAAAAGCCTTGAAGAAGGGCTGTAGTTGGCTGCGACTACTTGGAGTTCGAATGTCCACAAGGAAAATGTCCAAAAAGGAAAAGTAAACTGATATGAAAATCCTACGATTCATTACGATGTGCGCTGCCGTTTCTCTGGTCACGCTGACAACAGGTTTTGCTCAGCATGTCCAGACCGACTTTGACCACCAGGCGAACTTCGCTCAATACAAAACCTACTCGTGGCAGGAAATCAAGCCTGGCGCTTCTCTGTGGGATGCCCGCATAAAAAACGCGGTCAATGCTCAGTTGGAGACTAAGGGACTGGCACAAGTTGCGGACGGCGGAGACATTGCGATTGTGGCACTCAAGACGAGCCAAACGCAGAGGACGCTCCAAACTTTTTACGACGGCTTCGGCGGCGGTTGGCGATGGCGCGGGTTTGGCGGTTTCGGCGAATCAACCACCACCGAACAGGACTACAAGGAAGGTACGTTGGTCATCGACCTATACGACGCGAAGACCAAGCAGTTGATTTGGCGGGGGAGCACCGAGAGTGTGGTCTCCGACAAGGCCGAGAAAAATGAAAAGAATCTCGACAAAGGCGTAGCCAAGATGTTCAAGAACTTTCCGCCGGGATCGGGCAAGCGTTAGACCGTTTTTGGTCGCCGGCGCCCCAATGTCCCGCGATGATCGTGCCCTGCGGTGCCCGTGAATAGATTTCCGAGCGTCGGTGGATGCTGATGCGGCCCTACATGCCACGAGCATCCATCGGGGCTCGTGTTTATGCGGAACACCGTCAGGAAGGGGCAGTCCAAGGCTTCGCAGATTATGGACCCTCAGGCGTTACCTCGCCGTCACTTTACTAAGACATCGGTCGTCCTCCGCATGGTCGCTATATTCGAAATGACAAAGGCAGCGATCACCTTACTGCTCGGTTGCGAACTGTTTCATCTCATGCACAAGAATCTCGACGAGGTTGCCGAGCGCCTCATCCATGTTCTTCACTTCGATCCCGAAGGGAAGGTCTCGAATCACGTTCTTCAGCCAGCGAGCCAATCCAGCGATCGCAATCTGCGGGTGCTGGCTTTAGGCGCATTGGCTTGCGCCTATGTGAGGTTAGCTGAGGGATACGGCCTTTGGCGAGAACGAGAGTGGGCAGAATGGTTCTCGCTATTGTCGACGGCCTTACATTTGCCCCGGAGTTGTACTGGATGCTGGATCATCCGAGTTGGCTCAGGTGTGCTGTGCTTGTCACCAACATTGTGACCTTCCTATTCATGCTCAGTCTTCACGACAACGTGCGCTCGAGAGTTGTCCGCAGCATCCGGCTGCAATTCTCCGGCGAACGCGCGATCAGTCGCCCGAGGGCAACGGTTCAGGCATGCGATCCTGATCCCTTATCGCCGCTGGCGCTCGCATTAGCTGATCTGCATAAGCACGACAGAGGTGGAAGATAGAAACCGAACCACCGATAGCCAGCGAAAGTGGAAGTAGGTACCCTTGGCCAATCCCGGTGAGTTCGACTGTGAGCACGATAGCCGTAAGAGGCATTTTCATAGACGACGCTAGGAACGCGGCGCCGCCGATGATGGCGAATCCCGCTAAGGACTGTGCGGGCCAAATGTGATTCCAGAAGCTACCAAGGATGATACCGAGTAATGCTCCAATGCTCAGGCCAGGTGTAAGCAAGCCACCCGCTGCACCCGCGCGGAGCGATGCTAATAGAACGACTAACCTGAGCACCAACAACGTCGTCCCGAGTGCGAGACCAACTTCATTTTCAAACCCTGCCTGCGCCAGTCCCTTTCCATTCCCTAGTAGTTGCGGAAATGGAATCGCGAGAAGGCCGATGATGGGAAAGACCAGTGCGCACCAAACAAGAAGATGCCAATCTCTAGGGGCACGCGCACGGGCTGTCTCAGTCGCCCTTACAAATAGGTAGGCCGCTGCCCCAAATACCGGTCCCAAGAGCAACGACCAGACGATGATGGAAGGCGAAATTGCAAGCGTTGGAACTGAGTATTGCAGCCCATTGCCCAGGCCAAGCCATGCAACCAAAGTTGCGATTACGCACGTTGATAGCGCTGCCACAGAAGCAGGAAGGCTAAAGGTCCCTAGGAGCACCTCGAGAGCAAAAAGAGTTCCCCCGAGAGGAACATTGTAGACGGCGGCGAAACCTGCTCCGGCGCCGCACGCAATCATGATACGGGTGTATTCGGGCGTCAGATTGGCGCGAGCACACACTTTCGTGGCCAATGCGGCGCCAAGTTCACGTGGTGCGACCTCCCGGCCTAGCGGCGAACCTAGTCCAACGGTCACGATCTGAAGAATGGCGTGCGCCACCGTAGCCCAAAAAGGCATGCGCTCGCCTTTTCGAACACTTTGGGCGATTGAAACCAACGGGGAACCAGAACGATAGAGCAACGACCAACCGATCCCAGCGATAGCACCACACGAACAGAGCGCCAGGAACCGTCGCAAGTCGGAAGCCGCCGTAACCTCCTGCAGAAAACTTACTCTGCGGGCGATCGCATGCAAACCGTGACCGTAGGCGAGGTGCTGAACCACGCGTAACAGTAGTCCGAGTGCCATTCCAGCGAGCCCCGACTCTACACCTATGGTGATTGTCACCAGCACCAAGATCAGCCCACGTGGCTTCCCGATCGCAATCGCACGGTAGACATTCTTCATTCAGATCTCGTGAGTGAGGGACAGGATCGAAGATTCGATCTTGCGGCCGAGCAGAAGCAACGCGTCATAGCGGCGCTCTGAAGTTCCTTTCGGACGGTAACCTTGAATTGTCCGCTCCAGTCGGGCGCGTGCCTCTTGCAATGTCTGCTGCACGCCTGTTGATCGTCCTTCGACACGGTCGGCCATCGCCTCCAGCGATTCAGCCAGTCGGTCATCGAACTCACGCTGCTGCACAGCGATGGCTTCCGGCAGCTCAAAGCCAGGCAGTTGTGCCCGATATTTCCACTCGGAGATTTGCATGATGAAAAGCACTCGCATTTGAGGCTGCGCTCGACGGATCAGGCTTCGCAGAGCGAGATCCTGCTCGCGGGAACGTCCGAACTCGAGGAGAACCCCGTCCGCAAGAGCCCTTACCTTGTCAAGATTGGTATTGATGGTCTCGCCCAGAGCGACCCTTCGTGCCGTTGCGGCTTTCGGGCCGTTTGAGCCTGGTTCTCTTGCAAACTGTGCGAGTAACCGAAGGTTGGAAATGAAGGTCTCCTTCAGCTCGCGTGCCGCAGGCACACCCCACAATTTGTCAAATATCAACCACATTGCGAACAGGCCGAACAAGATGCCGACAACGCGGTCTCTCGCGACCTCGAGTGAGGTCTGCATTCTGAATTCGGTTACATTAATCAGGTAAAAAGCCACTGCGATCTGCATGCCGAAGTACGATAAGCGGGGGCTCGAGGTCATGAACCAGGCAGCCAAGGCGGTGACGGCCACGAAAAGGAGCACAAAACCACCTATGGAATCGAGATGCGGCAAAATGAAAATCTGTGACCCCATCCCAAGAACAAATCCGCCAAACAGGGCACCGAGAATTCGAAGGATCTGTTTCTGGTGGGATGCACCGACCGTGGAGAGAGCCGTGAGCAAGCATGTCGTGACCGCTGTGCTGATGCCGGGCCATTCCATGGCGTTGTAGATCACGTAGCAAATGCCGGCCGCCAAGCAGCCTTTGAGGGCGACGCGAAGATGATCAGGGTTATCGAATGCGTCTGAGGAGAGAAGTGACGGTCGCTGGATGTCGTCTACCGGTGACAAATAGTCGGGAATAGATCGGGACGCCGCAAACGCCTGAGGAATGAGGCTGACAGTGTGCTCTATTTCATGCAGCAGTGGCACACCTACAGTTTGCTCATCTGTGTTGAACTGAAGTGGGCCGGGAATCCTGCGGTTCACCAAATCGTTTCGAATACTCGCAAGAGCTGAGGCCAGGGCCCGGAGTCGCTTTTGATCGCTGGCGGAACCTTCGAACCCGAGCTGCGTCAGAGCAGCGGCGAGATCAACCAGCCTGCCAACCAAGGCTATAACACCTCCCATCTCGACGGAATATTGAATCGGGGAGTCCGAGCGCCGCAAGATACGCCGTAGTAGTGATGTGCCGCGCATCGCAAACTGCATGATTTGCTCTTTAGTTGCGGCCTCGATGTACGCCCCTTCCGCATAGCGGGTGATTAACCTCTCGATCGCAGACAATCGGTCACTGATCGGGATGACTACATCGTCTCCGTGTCGCCGACGCTCGAACACCAGCTCTACGGCCGCGGTGATTACGACTCCTATGGCTACCGACAAACAAAGCCAAAGCGTATCTTCGACATTGCTCTCGGACGGGAGAAGGCGGTCCCACAATGGAACTCCAACGGAGATCATGATCGCGAAGATAACCGCAGCCGTGTAGTTCGTCAGCGCGCTAATCGCGTAAAAGGCCAAGAACAAAGAGCCGATAACCCAGACAAAATGAAGCAGGGGAGAATTGATCACGAACGATGCGAATATCAGAAGGTAAGCTGCGCCGATACCCGTTACCAGAAGTATGGTTCCCGCGGATTTCAGGGTGGCTTGACGGCTTTCACGGGAGATCATGAGCGCATAGATCGCACCCTGAAACGTGTAGGGAATGCGAAAAGTCATCCCGATAATCATGATGAGAGTAGCCGCAAGGGTCATCCGCGCAACCATGGCCGTCCTGCCCGGGTAGGGAGCGAGTTCCTCTTGGAGGAATGCGCGTAGCCAAGTCAACGCAGAAGATGGGCGAGGGAGGGTGTGGGCGACGGTTGCCATTCTCAGTCGCCCCGTATCGTGACTACGGCGGACTCGCCGACTCGAAACAAGTCAGGCCTTGGATTGTCAACGCGTACTCGGACTGGGTACCGGGATGCGAGGTGCACCCAATTCAGTGTGCGATGAACATCGGGAAGGCTGCGGCTTAAACTGCCAATCCGATCAGGGTCTGGAGTGACTCCAAACCCGACGCTATCCACAGTTGCCGAGAAGCGCACGTCTGGCCGGGACATCACATACACATCGGCCTTCATCCCAGGCGCGATACGTCCGAGTAGGCCTTCGCGAAAATTACCGATCGCCCACCACGTGCGCGCGTCGATCAAGGTAAACATTTCCTGTCCTACATGCGCATAAGCGCCTTCTGAGATGGTGAGATTGGTGACGATGGCATCGAATGGTGCGTAGACTCGGCAGTTGTTTAGCCGATATTGAGCGTTTTTTACCGCAGCAGCTTTTGCCCCCCGTTGATTGATCAGCGGCTCAAGGGTCGTGACCGCGTGCCTGGCCTGCTCATGTTGCGCCCAAGTCGATTTCAGCTTTGCCTGCGAGAGAGTCAGTTGTGATTCAGCTTGCCTTAGAGCCTCTGCCATTGCGGTTTCTGAACTTCTGGCTTTGTCCACCTGGTCCACGGTGACAAACTGCTTCGCCAGCAATGGCTCAAGTCGATGCAGGTTGTTGTTCGCATATGTCCACTCAGCTCGCGCTCGGCCGACACCCCGCTCGGCATCCGTCACTGCAGCCTCGCCGCTGTGGATATTCTCCTGCGCAACAGAGACAGCGCTTACCAGGGAGGCTATCTTGCGCTGTTCATCTGCGATCTGCCCTTCAAGAGCAGCCTGCTCCGAGAGGGCGTTTTCCAATCCATACCGATAGGGACGTTCGTCTATTTCGTAGAGTAGATCGCCCGTTTTAACAAGCTGATTGTCTTTCACGTTCAGCCGAACAAGCGGGCCATCGACTTGTGGCGCTATTCCGATGAAGTTTGCAAAGACTTCGGCATCATCGGTCCGAGGATAATAATTCGTGCGGTACAGCACAACGAATCCCATTACGACGGCGCCGGCCACGATAGCGATACTGATCCAGCGTCCAATAATCGGTCGGTTTTGCGTATTCATGGGAATGTCATCAGCCCCCTTCTTAGCGGAACAGTGCGAGCCACAGGGCAAAAGTAAAAATCGCTGTCAGGCTCGGGTAGACCAATACCGGGAAAGCAATCTCGAAACGAGCTTGCAACAGGGCTCGACATAGGACGGCGAGCAGAATGCCAACTGCGAAACAGACCAGCCATGCCGGGAAAAACGAACCCAAGATGTCAAACGAAGGAGCTCTCCCACAGCCAGTGAGCAACAGGGGAACGAACCCAGCAGAACGGTGGAGAATTCGAGAGGCCCTGGCGTTCATGGGTGAGACCATCCATTGTTGGCTTGAATCGAATCTCCCGTTGCGAAAGCCAGATCCGCGAGTGCGGTGAGCACTTGAGTACGCGCGAAAACGTCTGCAGACCGAGCTTGTGCGAGCGAGCGTTGAGCGGCGGTTACATCGAGCAGGTTGCGCAGGCCGTAGTTGTACGATTCGAGAGCCGCATGGTACGACTGGCTGGCGGCTTCCAGGAGAGCGATCGCTGTCTTATGCTGACGAAACGCGGTATTCAAATTCGAGTAAGCTGTCCACACCTCATCGGCGACCTGGTTCTTTTTCAAATTGGTTTGTGCTTCCGCCGCGTGGATGTCCGCCTGCGCCTGAGCCGCTCGGTTTTTTCTCGCGCCGCCATCAAATACTGTCCATTTGAGATTGAGGCTAACGCTGCCGGTCAAGTCCGCGGTATGCACCCAATCAAACGGCTGCTGGATCGCGTAGAGTGACGGCATAGCTGGCCTAACATTGAGGCTCAGGGTGGGGTAGTATGCAGCTCGGGCTTCCTTCAGCGTCGCTTTGGATGCACCTATTTCTGTAACCTGTTGTATGAGGTCGGGCCGCTGCCCGAATGCTCGATTAATCGCTTGCTCTACCGTTTCACCGATCGAGTCAGGAGTCGGCAATTGGTCGAGCGGTTGAATCTTGATTGCCACACTCGCTGACATTCCGACGGCAGTTGCGAGATCGCCGCGCGCAATCTCTTCCGCGCCAAGTACAGCTTGCAGATCATATTCAGCCTGGGCCGTGGCGCTGCGCGCTTCCAGGACATCCGGCAAGGTTGCGAGACCGTTCGTCAGCCGCTCTTCGGCTGCCTGTTCCACGCTTTTAGCGTTGGACAAGCTTGACGTTGCGGCATCCTCCTGCCCGATCGCTCTCAACAATCGGTAGTATGCCTGCTGCACTTGATTGATCACGGTGCGGTGAGTGTCATTAAAGGCGAAATTCGATGACAACAGCCGTGCACGTGCCGCATCGATTCGTCCTGAGCGGGCGCCGAAGTCGAACACGGTGTAATTTAGATCGAGTGCCAATTCAAAAGTCTGAATGGTCTGACCAAAGAACCGGTTCCCAAGGAAAGCCTGAACACTTTCGGTTTGGGAGAGTGCCGCAGCGGCGAGGGTCGGGTACAATTCACTTCGAGTAATTCCCAAAACCGCCGCTTGCGATCGCGCGCGTTCCCAAGCGAAGCGAGTCGCAGGGTTGTGGGCTTCCGCTAGGTCAACCAGTTCCGACAAGGAGTACGTCCTCGACTGATCTAGGGCGAACTTCGAGTTGGCGATGCTCCCAGCGTATGGCTTCATAATGAATTCAGCTGACCCACGCCATGGGCGCTCGGGCGAAGCAGGCGCAGACTGACCTGGAACGCTGCTGGTGAGCACCAAATTGACGAATGCAATCGTGCTCATACGGTGCAAAAATAAAAGCTGTTTTGAAAGCCAGGACATTTACCCTTGAGCCTCTCCGAATCGAGGAACTGCTCCACCTCTGGGCACTACTTGCTCAACTCCTTCAGAGTTTTGAGATCATCCACGACGTATGCCATGGACGCCCGTATACCTGCGCCACACCGGATGGGCGCCAAGTCCGAAATTTCTTCGCCCTTACAGACCGGTAGTGTCAGAGAACCCTCTCCAATCCACGCTTGCTCGATCTTCACGTCATGAGGAACGTTCTCGACTAGCTCGTGAACGGCAGGTTGGTCCTGCTTGTCAGCTGCGAGCCGCGGACAGTGAAGAAGATTGATAACGGGCTTCTGCTGCAACAGCGTCACGTCCGTTACTTGTTCTCTCAGCGTGACAGTACCCTCAGCCAGTCGTTGCCCGCTTGATGTTAGGGACCCGGCGAACTTCGATCCGGGTGCGAGAGCAGGCCCCGCCTTTCCCGTCGCAGCGTAATACCTGGTCTGGAATACTTGGCCAATTCGCTTGGGATAGCCCTGCGCCCAGCCGCGGGCGAGTGCCGCGTCATTGTCCACGAAAATATAGGGACAATAGACGACCGGCCTTCCTTGGTATAACGCATCTACGAGGATGAAGAACTCGCGGTACTGATAGCGCGCGGGGTCAAGATATTCTTCGTCGTTCCCGCTGAACTGCCAATCGTAGAAAAGAGCGTTGGCATGACCACTGGCGGAGTGATCGGGATCGAGCCCCGGAGGCAACACAGCCGCCACGGCAGAGGGTTCCGCCCAAAATTCAATGTTGAGGAAGTCTGAAGAGTAATACCACGGGGTAGGTGGATTCAGAGTCGACTTGCCTCTTGGAGTGAGCGGATAATTGAAGCCTTTAAGCATTTATGATCTCCACATTTAATGTTTTGTTGGTGGAAGCTCGAGCAAATCCTGCACATCGACGAATTGGATTCATCCCCTGCGCTTATCCCGCTTTCTGAGCGGGCGAGAGGATGTTTGGAACGAGGATCAGCTTCCTATTCACAAACTCTTCCAGGCCAAGGTTGGAAAGTTCCTTGCCATAACCGGAGCGCTTGACTCCACCGAAAGGCAAATCAGGAGCGCTGAGATCGGGATAGTTGATGAAGACCATGCCGGTTTCCATACGACTCGCCACTCGCTTGCCTCTTTCGATGTCCGAGGTGTAGACCGATCCGCCGAGGCCAAATGGCGAATCGTTGGCGATTGCAACGGCTTCTTCCTCATCTTTGGCTGGAAGAATGAGAGCAACAGGCCCAAAGAATTCCTGCTTGTAGGCGGGGTTGTCGGAGGTGACGTTCGTCAAAATCGTCGGTTCTAGGAAAGCACCGACTTCGCTGGCGCGGCGACCACCAAGGGCTATCTGCGCTCCGTGACTCGTGGCCTCCTCAATCTGTCGGAGGATGAGCTGCAGAGCCGCATCGGAAGATAGTGGTCCCAAGGTTACCGTTTCATCGAGCGGGTCCCCCAGCTTTAGCTTCTTGACCGCGGCGATGAATCGGGGAAGGAATTTGTCCAACATCGATTTGACTACGATGAATCGCTTTGCACCGATGCACGTCTGCCCGTTGTTTCCGAACCTTCCGAGGACAGCCATTTCTACAGTATGGTCAAGATCAGCATCGTCCAAAACAATGAACGCATCGCTGCCGCCGAGCTCCATCGTTGATTTCTTCAGGTTTTTTCCCGCGCGTGAGGCGAGTGCCTCTCCCGCGCGCTCGGAACCGGTGAGAGCGATACCCTTCACCCGCGGGTCGTCGATCAGAGCTCCGGCTTGATCGTTGCTCAAGAAGAGATTGGTGTAAACACCTTCGGGTACGCCGGCCTCCCGAAGAACCTGTTCAAAGGCCAATGCACATTGAGGAACACCAGACGCGTGCTTGAGGAGCATCACATTGCCGGACATGAGATGCGGACCGGCAAAGCGAGCCAGCTGATAGTAAGGGTAGTTCCAGGGTTGAATGCTGAGAAGGACGCCCAGGGGTGAATACTCGAGGCGAGCGTCGCCCATGGCAGAGTCGAGCTTCTTCGGTGCGAGGAACGCTTCAGACTTATCCGCGAAGTACTGCATGATGGAAGCGCTAAGTTCCACTTCGCCCCGGCTCTCAGCGATTCTCTTCCCCATTTCCAGTGTGGCGAGACGAGCGAGTTCTTGCTTCTTTTCGAGAAGTCCCTGAGCGGATCTCGCAATAATCTTCGAACGCTCTGTGAAAGGCCGGGCCGCCCAGGTTCGAAACGCCTTGTCTGCGGTCGCCAACGCATTGCACATCTGCTCATCGGTATGCTCAGGGAAGGTTTTGAGTAGTTCTCCGGTTGCTGGATTGACGCTGCGGTAGGGCACGCTCAGCTCCTTGCTACTGCTAACGGATTTTTCAAACTGTCTGCCATCAGGGATGTGCAAGCTTCGTACCAAGTCAGTGATCCGCTGGGCTTGACTGTAAGTGAGTGAAAATGAACGACGAAATGCGACAGTGGAGACCGGTTTTGACAGCCAGCAATAAGAGTCGCGTCAGTGTCAGTAACGCGTCAATTATCGAGCACGGATTGATGAGACCTTCAACATCGGGAGCGACGGATAGTAAACAATGTTCGTCAACTTGCGACCTTCCTACAAGCGATCACCACAGATGAAGGCCCTCATCGCCACTAATCTCGGGATGGCCTGTAACCCTTACCTAGTCGGGTTGCAGATCGATCAAAAGCGACTCCGGAACTGCATGGCACACGTCTTGCATGTTCTCTTCACAGTTCGGCTGAGGTGACTCTTGAGTTCACAGTGCGAACATGCACTTTGCTCATGCAATAGATGATGATGCGCGACAAGCGGTAAGAGGAGGCAGTTTCATGCGTAAACCGGTTCTGGCCGTAACGGCCTATTTCGTCGATGCCGTGGAAGCTCGACTCAAACAGGATTTCGAGCTGCGTCGCAAGAACAATGGCGCTCACTTCACAACAGAAGAACTGCTCTCGGCCGCCGACGGTGCTGATGCGATGTTCGTCACTCCGGCAGACAGACTAGACCGTGCATTTTTCACTCGGGTGGCTTCGTCAGTCAAAGTCATCGCCACCCACTCAGTTGGCTATGAACACATCGATCTAAGCGCTGCAGCCGGGCGGAAGATCGCGATAGCGAATGTCCCCGCACTATCGACAGACGCGGTAGCAGACCTCACCCTGCTCTTGCTCCTCGGGGCATCGCGACGAGCATATGAGGCCCAGCAAGTGGTCCGGAGTGCAAACTGGAATCCATCGGACCTAACGTTGCTGTTGGGCTGGCAACTCACACGGAAGATTCTCGGAATTTATGGAATGGGCCACATCGGACAGGCGGTTGCAAAACGCGCTCGCGGTTTTGGGATGAAGATCCACTACCACAATCCGCATCGATTGTCTCCCAAACTTGAAGGAGATGCGATATTCCACAATGACCCCTATGAATTGCTCAGCGTCAGCCCATTCCTGAGCTTAAACGCACCCGAAACAATGGAGACCCATCACTTCCTCGACGCAAAAGCAATTGCGTGCTTGCCACGTGGCGCAATAGTTGTGAACGCTGCCAGAGGGGGCATGGTGGTCGATGAGGATCTGATCGCTGCCCTCAAGAGTGGCCAAGTCGCAGCCGCCGGCCTGGACACGTACGAGGGAGAGCCGAAGCTGAATCCGGGATATCTGTCGCTGAAGAACACATTCTTGCTGCCACACATCGGCGCAGCCACTATCGAGACGCGAACGGCCATGGGTATGCTGGCGCTAGACAACATTGATGCGGTCCTGGGAGGAAGGCCTGCCCCTTCTCTTGTGACTTAGGTCAGAATTTCCCGAACCTGTTTTCTGCTGTTGGCCGAATATCTGATACAGACCCTGAAGGTATCGGAACTTCAAAAGCGGCGGAGCTCCTCGAGAGTAATCAACTCTCGCAATGAACGCGGCGACGATTTAGTGCCAACCGAGCGGTGGGACGGCCGAAGTCAGAACCTCCATGGCACCCCGCCTTGTGGGCAGACGTTCTGCATTGATAACCTACGTCGTACCTTTAGCCTGTGGTACCGGTCCCGCGTTCCCCGCATCGTGCTCTTCTGCGGTTTTGTTTTTTGCGGCCTTGGCAGTCTTCGCGGCAGCAGATTTAAACTTCAGCAGACCAATGGCGGGAGACACGAAAACCAAGGAATTCGAAAAGGTCGCAACGTGACCCGTGAAACGGGCCTCCTTCAGGTCGAATTCTCTCAACTGGAATTGCAGCATACCCATATTGATGACATCTCCGGTAATGCCAGACACCTGTATGCGATCTCCAATTCTGATTCCACGCTTCCCCATCAATACGAGATAGCCAAGGCTCGCGAGAATTACATTTTGCAGAGCAACCGCCATTCCGGCCGTGAGAAGCCCAAAGTACGTTGCCAACGAACTTAAGTCTGAGGCGACGCTGAACAAGGCAACGACCGCTATGGCAAACAATGTCAGAAGGCGGTGGACCATGCTTATGACCCGTCGTCGGTTTGGGTCCGGGATTCTGCGGAGTGCCAATCGACGTGAAATCTCGCCCATTCCAATTAGCAGACCGACGATCAGCAAAACGATGAGTAAGCGGACCGCCAATTGTTTCCATGCCTGTCTGTATTGGCCGGCTACCGCTGCTCGCCAGGGCAGTAGGTGTGACTCGTACTGTTCAAGCAACGCCTTTTGCTTATCGAGCGCCACTATCGCCGGAGAAAAGGTTTTGAGTTCGAATGTAAGCGCATCGAGTTGAGACTTTTGTTCGCGCAGCAATGAAAGATTGCTGGTTTGCAAATTGCTTGTGGAGGCCCTCTGAAGAACCTTGGTGATGAAGCCGCTCATCGGGGCCCGGATATTCTGCACGCAGAGCAAAAAGTTGTCAGTGAGGCGAATCTTTTCGTTAACCACCCGAAGCTTGTGCTTTAGCGCAGAGACTTCCGACCCCAGCCCGAGGAGGCCGGTCTCTCGCCAGCTACTGCTGGTTTTGGAATCTGCGTCTTGTGCGGGCAATTTCGACCAGGGAGTTGCCGGACCGCTCACCTCGGGTATGGATTGTGCAAGGTCGTCAATGGTCAAATCGAGAGTTACAGTGTTGGCTTGCGACGTCCGGGCCGTCTGGACGAACTGGATTAGATCATTTACCGCCTGCGAAACAGCCTGCAAGAGTTCTAATCGGCTCCGAGCATCGTCGAGAGCGGCTTTCAACTTCTTGCGATCGGCTTTGCGAGCCGAAGCAAGTTTCTCGTTCAGCTTTCCGATGTCTACACTTGTTTGCTGAGTTACCTGGTCATTTCGATTCTTCAACTCGATAAAGTGCGCAAGATCCGCAGAAACGGAGCCGCCCCCTGTCGCGGGCGCGTCGTGTGGAGATGTGGCGAGATTGGCTAAGGCTACATCCGCCTTGGCGAATTCGAACGAGAGCTTGACAATCTGGCTTTCAATGGCTTGATTGTCATTCAAAAACACGAGGTCTCCCGGATCGCTTGCAACCTGCCGTTCGGTGTACACGTGGCGGTACCAGTTCATTGATTGCAGCAGATATCCGATAACTTCTGTGTCCGATGGGAGCTGATACGAGCCTCGCGTGGTTTCAGCAGAGAGCCCGCCTATTGCGATTGCGAAAATCGCACAACAGTTGGCGATGTGAGCGTACCGGTTCACGTTTGTCGGCGTTCCTTGGCGCCTTCAAGCACCAGGTCAGCTGACGCGAGGACAAGGAATATCCAGAGCGCATCGGCTAGGAACAGATGGGCGATCTGGAGACAAACGGGAGCGAGAAGTAATACATTCGTCATGCCAATGACGACCTGCATGAAGAGAAGCGTGATAAGAGCGATTGCAGATCGTGGGAATCGGTTTCGCCCGGTTGAGCTCTTCCATATAACCCGCAGAACGAGACATGCAGAGACTGCGGCTACGGCGGGATGCAGCAGCCGAAAGCGCAAGAGGGCAGGAGTGCCCGAACTGAAATCTTGCGCCAATGCCAAGGACAGGGATGTCGCCGGAAACAGAGTATCGGCCAGAGCAGCTACCGCCCCCGTAATCCCCGTAGCCATCGTGGCGAGTAGACCGAGTCCGATAGAACCTACTTCTCGCCATTTGCTGATGAGCGTGAAGCTTCTGCTGCCATTCGACAACCAGGCAGCAGTGAGCGACAGCCCTGCAAGGAGAAGTAGTGTATTGCCAAAGTGCAAACAGAGAAAAAGAATTCGGCCGGCAGATTGGTCGTTTCCCACGTGCTTTAACAGGACAAGAACAGCCCCCAATAGTGCTTCATTCATCAGAAGTGCAGCGGCGAGAACCGCGGAATAGCGAGCCCAGTCGCCTTTCTTTGTTACTCGCCAGCACCAGACCACCAGACCGGTCACCATGAGCAACGAGATGACACTGGTCATTCGGTGCGTGAACTCGACGATTGTTTGTCCTCTTGCGCTTGGCCCGACAACGTCGCCATCGCAGAGCGGCCACCTGTTGCCACAACCGAGACCTGAACCGGTCGCTCTTACATAAGCACCCCAAAGGACGGCAGCTACGTTCCAATACAAGGCGATCCATGCAAAGCGAGCAACTTGTCTAATCTCACGGGCTCGAGCGCTGGAGAAAGGCACTGCCCTCGGTAGCAACGTCGAGCTGGAACCGTCAGGGTAAGAAGCGGACGCGTGAAGCCAAGGTGCAAACCTTACACGTTGATTACGAGATTCGGTGAACTTCATGCGTCTTGGCATTAACCTCACAAAACATGCCGCTCGAAGAGAACCGGCGCTTTGTTTGGCAGGTTGTGATTGCTGTAAGTGATGCGACCGCTTTGCCTGGCAGGTAGTTTCAGTTGGACCGAAACCCTTTTCTGCGCTACTCCAGCGCGCCGGCGGTTTTGGTCGCTGCTTTCTTCGTACGCTTACCAGCGGCTTCTGCGCCCTTTCCGATCTGTTGGCCTGTCTTCTTGCCGGCCCGCTTGCCTTTGCGCGCTGTCTCATGTGAAGCCTTCTCGGTGCCCTTCCAGGTCTCCGTCGCTACTTTGTCAGCGGCGCGTGCTGCCTCCTTCGCAGCCGATTTTGTTCCGCGATCGGCATCCTTAGAAGTCTTCTCTGTAGCTTCGCCGATCTTCTTTGCTTCCTTCGCAACATCGGTGGCAACATCTTGTGTCAGTCCGTTGGCGGCCAACCCCAGCGTCAAAGTCAGAACGAGTGCTGTGAACTTCATAATTCTCTCCTTGCAGATCTCAATTGCAATCCATGCGCGACAATGCATTCGACGAAAAATGAACAGCAACTTCAGCGTGGGACCGCAGGAGCGAGTTGAGGAGGGCGCTCACTAAAGGTCTGCGGTCCCACGCGTCAGATGTAGACATGAAGAGCAACTGAATCGCCAAAAACCGGTGCACGTGTAGAAGTTCTGGCGGCGTACTCTTCAGAAATCGGGAGAAATCGGGCGAGAACTTGCAGCCGAGCT
>Ga0207648_10002241_pt1 | contig 20937 bp, 18 predicted proteins | sample KBSMisM32_FD_184310 | JGI IMG/M metagenome (GOLD analysis project Ga0207648, IMG submission 184310) | Miscanthus rhizosphere microbial communities from Kellogg Biological Station, Michigan, USA - KBS Miscanthus M3-2 (SPAdes) (version 2) | ecosystem: Host-associated > Plants > Roots >...
AAGGTGATCGCTCGGCCGAGAATCGACGGGTCGGCGTTGAAGCGGTTGCGCCAGAGCCGTTCGCTGATCACCGCGACGCGCGCCGTGCCCGGCGTGTCTTCGTTCGCCGACAACGTCCGTCCGACGAGCGGCGGGATGCCCATCGCGCCAAAGAGGTCGGACGAGACGACCGCGGCGGTGAGCCGCTCGGGTTGCCCGTCGCCGGTCAGGTTTGCCGCGGCGCCGCGGTACAGCGCCAGGGACGCGAACGACTGGTTCTGCGCCTTCCAATCCTGGAACGTCGGCCACGCAATCGACATCTGCTTGCCGTCGCGCGTCATTTCATTGAGCGCGACGATGCGGTCCATGTCGGGGTACGCGTAGGAACGCAGCATGACGGTGTCGGCGACGCTGAAGATGGCGGCATTGGCGCCGATGCCGAGCGCCAGCGTGGCGATGACGACGGCGGTGTAGCCGGGATTGAGGCGCAGGGTGCGCGCGGCGTAGCGGATGTCCTGCCAGAGTGTCGTCATGAGCGTGTGCCTGGCCTTTCCGAAAACGGGCGGCTCGAGGACAGCGCGGCGTTCGACGCGGGCCAGCTCGCGGACGAGATGCTCCGCCTCGCGTGGATCGAGCGCGTCGCGCCTGGCCTCGGCGAGATGCTGCGCGACCTCCGCGATGATCTCGGCGCGGCGGGTCGGGGCGACGCCGAGGGCGGCGAGCCGCCGCTCGAGCGCGCGGGCCCACTCAGGGTCAGGCATGCTCGATCCCGGTGATGCGGTTGATCGCCGCGACGAAATTCTTCCAGCCGCTGCGCTGCGCCGCCAGCACCCCGCGGCCGGCCGGGGTCAGGCGGTAGTAGCGGCGGCGGCGCTGCCCCGCCTTCTCCACCCACTGCCCCTTGATCCAGGCCCGCTTCTCGAGGCGGTAGAGCAGCGGGTAGAGCGACGCGATGTTGTAGCGCAGCGCGCCGCGGGAGCGCGCCTCGATCAGCTTGCCGATCTCGTAGCCGTGGCGCGCCCGCCCTTCGACCAGCGACAGGACCAGCAGCTCGGCGCTCCCCTTCTTCAGCTCACGGTCCATCGGCCCGCTCGTGTATGCCATCGCGATATATTACGTATCGATATATCGTCTATCAACTGTTAATGCCGGCTTGGACGGCCGCGGGGCGGGAAAGGTTGCTCTCACCGGTAACGGGTAACCGGTAACGGGTAACCGGTAACCGGTTACCGGTATGGCGTGAAGCGGCCGGTGAGCGCGCGAAGCGCCAGCGCAACCGCGATGGACGCGGCCGCCGCCGCGCCCGCACGGCGAAACGGCGCCGTGGCGCGCGGCCGCGCGACGGATCCGAAGCGTCCATGGGCGCCGAAGTCGATGCTGGTGTCGACCGGGCCCCAGAGATTGTCGGGACGATCCAGGTCTTCAGTCTCCCGGGTCTGCTGCGCCTGGTAGCCGGTGCGCGACAGATACCAGTCGCCGACGCCGGGCAGCGCCTTGTTCCCGGCGATGGCGGCCCTCGTCGAAGAGCCCACCTGCACCTCGCGGGGTCCGTCGATGCTGGCGCGGACGATCGCCTCGGCCGCGACCTCGGGCTGGAAGATCGGCGGCACCGGCTGCGCGCGGTGCGGCAGCCGGCTCTTCACCCACTCGAACTGCGGCGTGTTCATCGCCGGCAGCTGCACCATCGACAGGGTGACGCGGCTGCGGTCGTGCAGCAGCTCGCTGCGGAGCGAGTCGCAGAACCCCTGCACCGCGTGCTTGGCGGCACAGTACGCCGACTGGAGCGGAATGCCGCGATACGCGAGCGCCGACCCTACCTGGACGATGGCGCCGCGATCCCGCGGCAGCATGCGGCGCAGCGCCGCCAGCGTGCCGTGCACGACGCCGAGGTAGGTGACGTCGGTGACGCGCCGGTAATCGGAGGGCGTCATCTCCTTCACGGGCGAGAACACGCTGACCATCGCGTTGTTGACCCAGACGTCGATCGGGCCGAGCGCCTGTTCGATGGCTGACGCGGCGCGGTCGACGGCGTCGGGATCGGCGACATCGACGGGAATGGCGAGCGGCAGGCCGCCGGCGCTCTCGACGTCGTGCCGGGCGCCCTCGAGCCCGGCGCGTCCGCGCGCGAGCAGCGCCACGCGCGCGCCGCGGCGGGCAAAGGCGACCGCGGTGGCGCGTCCCACACCGGCCGACGCGCCGGTGATCACGACGGTGCGTCCCTGCAGCGACCGGCTCCTCGACATTGTGCTGCGCCTTCGCTGCAACCGCCGCGCCAGCGACCGATCACAGGCCGGCGGCTACCCTTCGGCCTTGCACCGCCTGAACCATTGGGCCGTCTCTACGGCTTACGTGCTGCGCAGCTTCACCTCGAAGCGGGCGCCGCCGCCCTCGCGGTTCGCGGCGCCGATCGTTCCGCCATAGCTCTCGACGATTTGCCGCGCGATCGCCAGCCCGAGGCCGACATGCTCCCGACGCGGTTCGCCGGGACGATACGAAAAGAAGCGGTCGAAGACGCGCGCCAGGTGCGCGTCGGGAATGCCCGGACCGGCGTCCTCGACGATGATCCACGTCCACGGCCGCTTCGCCGAGATCGTCACGCTCACCGCCGCGCCGTCGGGTGAAAAGCTGATGGCGTTGGCCAGCAGGTTGTCGAACACCTGCCAGAGCCGTTCGCGAGACGCGAGGACGACCGCCTGATCGCCACCCGGACCGAGAATGACGCGGACACTCCGCTGCGGCGCGGCATTCAGCGAGCCCACGAGCTGCTCGAGGAGCTGCGCCACGTTGACCGGTTCGACCACGTCGGCTTCGATCTGCCCTTCGACGCGCGCGACGTCTCGAAGCCCGGAGACGAGGCGCTCGAGGCGCCCGACGTCGCGAATCATCAGATCCAGGAACCGCCGCCGCTCGGCCTCGGAATCCGAGTCGGCCATCATCTCGGCGGCCGTCCGGATCGAGGCCAGCGGGTTCTTCAATTCGTGCGACACGTCAGCGCTGAACGATTGCAGCAACTGGATGTGATCGTTGGTGCGCCGCGCCAGCTCACCCAGCGCTCTCGCGAGATCGCCGATCTCGTCGCGCCGGTCGGCGCCGGCGAAGACCGCTGCCAGCTGGCCGCGCCTCTCCGCCAGCGTCGAAGCCTGGCGCCGCAGGCGTGTCAGCGGCCGGACGATGGTCGTCGCCGCAATCGCGGTCAGTAACGCCGCGACGGCCAGCGAGGCGATGACGACCTCGAACAGCCGGAGACGAACCGCGTAGAGCGCTGAAAGGATCCGGAACGTCGACTGCGAGGCGACGACGACGCCGGTGACCTCGCCGCGAAAGCGCACCGGCACGCCGCTGAAGAGCGTCACCGATCGTTGGCCCGGTGTGGGACGCGTCGCGGCACCGTAGCGGCCGGCGAGTGCCGCCGCCACCTCCGGCGGCACACTCGTGGCGTCGCTCGAGCGCGACGGATCGGCGGCGGGGGCCGTGATCCGGGACACCACTGAGGAGATGGCGTTGCGCGCGCCGGCAAACCAGGCGCCGATCCGATAGAGCCATCGCGCACGCACGTCGCGCTGCGCAGCCGGAGGATACTTCGACGGCTCGTCAGCGCCGCCGGGAGCCTGACGCGCCGAGTCGGCGATCAACGTGCCGGCGCCGTCGTAGACGCGATACCGCGCGTCGCCGCGGCGTTCGAGCCGGGCAAACACTTCGGAGACCTGGGTCGCGTCGAGAGACGGGCGATCGCCCAGCGCCGCCGCGAGCAGGCGCGCCTGCTGCACCAGCCCGTCCTCCTGCGCCTCGCGGAGGCGCGCCTCGTACACGCCGAGATACATGACGGCGGCCACCGGAAGAAAAATCACCAGGAGGTTGAAGGCGAACAGGCGGAGCGCAATGCGCGATGGACGGCGGAAGCCGCGGCGGAGGCGATCGATCATTCGGAGGCGTGAACGCTGTAGCGGTAACCCGCACCGTAGACGCCCTCGATCATCGCGAACGAGGAATCGACGGCCGTGAACTTGCGGCGGATCCGCTTCACGTGGCTGTCGATCGTCCGGTCGCTCACCGTCGTGCGATCCGGGTACGCGCTGTCCATCAACTGATCGCGAGTCAGCACGGCCCCCGGACGCCGGGCCAGCGCCTGCACCAGCAGGAACTCGGTTACCGTCAGCGGTACGGCCCTGCCGCGCCACGTCACGGACAGCCTGACGGGATCGACGCGGAGCGCGCCGGCGCTGAACGTCTCGTCGGCCGCCTGCTCATCGCGCGCCGAATATGCCGCGCGCCGCAGCAGCACCTTCACGCGGGCCATCAGCTCGCGCATCGAGAAGGGCTTGCAGAGGTAGTCGTCAGCCCCGATCTCGAGGCCGAGCACGCGATCGAACTCCTCCTCGCGCGAGGTGACGAAGATGATCGGCAGACGCTCCGATCGCGCGCGCAGCCGTCGGCACAGCTCGAGGCCGTCCATGCGCGGCAGGCCGATGTCGAGAATCGCCAGGGCGGGCAGCGCGTCCTGCAGCGACTCCCACGCCGCCAGGCCGTCGTCGAAGCCGCGCGGCTCGCAATTCTCGCGACGCAGCGCGGCGCAGATGCCTTCGCGGATCGTCTCCTCGTCCTCGACCACGGCGACTGAGCGGGCTCCCTGACCCACGGGTCCACTCTAGCGCGGCTCCGTCCGCGGCCGACTGCCTTTGTTCGGCCACAATCTGCCGCGCTCGCGCCATCGGCACGCCACCGGCCGGTGGCCTACTGGATCACCAGGAGGACACATGCGGAATTCGGCAACCGCGCGGCTGGTGGTGATGGGCGGCCTGGCCCTCGCGCTGATCGTGCCGCTGACATGGGTGTACAGCATCGTTTCGGAGCGCGCATCGCGACGTGACGCGGCAGTGAAAGAGGTGAGCAGCACGTGGGGCGGACCACAGATTGTCAGCGGTCCGGTGCTGGCGGTGCCCTACACCGTCGCGTGGGTCGACGGCAGCGGGCGGCCGCAGCGGAGCGTGAACCGCGCCTTCGTGCTGCCGCGTGATCTGCAGGTCGACGGCCAGCTTGCGACCGAGACACGCCGGCGCGGCATCTTCGAGGTTCCCGTCTACCGGGCCACGCTGAAAGTGAGAGGAACGTTCGTGCGGCCGGCACTCGAGTGGATTCGTCCGGCGCCTGAGCGCATCGACTGGGATCAAGCCGTGGTCCTTCTTGGCATCACCGACGCGCGCGGTATCGCGCGACGCGCCGCGCTGAGCTGGCGCGGCCAGACGCTGCCGTTCACCGGCAGCGCCGGCGACGCTGGACTGTTCCGGGCGGGTCTGCACGCGGCGATTCCGCCGCTCGACCAGAGCGTGGCGGGAGCGGAACTGCCGTTCGACTTTTCGCTGGAACTGAACGGCACGCGAGACCTGGAGTTCCTGCCTGCCGCCGAAGAAACGGCGGTGTCGCTGGCGTCCCCCTGGCCGCATCCCAGCTTCTCCGGCACCGCGCTTCCTGACACGCGCACCGTGCAGGGGACCGGCTTCACCGCCCACTGGCGCGTTCAGGATTTCGGGCGTCCCTATCCGTCGCGCTGGACCAGCGCCGACGCCAACCGCGAGCAACTGGCGGCGCAGGCGGTCGAGTCGGCATTCGGCGTCAGCCTGATTCAGCCGGTCGACATCTACCAGCAGGCCGATCGCGCGGTGAAATACGCCGTCCTCTTCATCGTCCTGACCTTCCTGACGTTCTTTCTGTGGGAGGTGTTCAGCAGCGTCCTGTTGCATCCGATGCAGTACGCCTTCGTCGGATTCGCGATGTGCGTGTTCTACCTGCTTCTCGTATCCGTCTCCGAGCACACGGGGTTCGACCTCGCGTATACGCTCTCCTCGGTCGTGACGACGCTGCTGATCGCCGGCTACGCACGCGCGGTGCTCGGCGGCGTGCGTCAAGGCGTGTCGGTGCTCACCGCGCTCGTCACGCTCTACGGCTTTCTGTATCTGCTCCTCCGGCTCGAGGACTATGCGCTGCTCGCCGGCTCGGTCGGCCTGTTCCTCGTCCTGGCGTTCGTGATGTTCATCACGCGGCGGATGAACTGGTACGATCTGCGGCTCGGCGCGGAGCTCACGGAGAATTGAGTGTCCGAAATCCGGTGGCGGGCTCGCGCGGACGCGCTCTACGCTGCCCCCATGACAGAGCGAGAGTACGTGCTCGGGACGCATGACGAGGAGATCGAGCGCCTGGGCCTGCAGCATCGCGTCTGGCGGCCGCAGGTGCTGGACGCGTGGCGGCGCGCCGGCATCGGGCCCGGACAGACGGTCATCGATGTGGGCTGCGGCCCCGGCTACGCGGCGCTGGATCTGGCGGAGCTGGTCGGTGCCGGCGGCCGCGTCGTCGCGATCGATCAATCGCGCCGGTTTCTCGATCACCTGGCGTCGCGTGCGCGGACGGCCGGCCACCAGAACATCGAGCCCTATGAGTGCGACCTCGCGGTCGAGGATCTCCCGCCTGCGCGCGCCGACGCGGCGTGGTGCCGCTGGATTCTCGCGTTCGTTCCCGATCCGCGGACGCTGCTCGCGCGCGTCGCCGCGCGCCTTCGCCCCGGCGGCTGCCTGGTGATCCACGAGTACTACGACTACCGATCGTGGCGGCTGCTTCCGCGGTGCGAGAGCGTCGAGGAATTCGTCACGGCGGTGATGCAGGTCTGGCGCGCTGGCGGCGGCGAGCCGGACGTCGGCGCGATGCTGCCGGCATGGTTGAGCGACATGGGACTCGGCCTCCTGGGCGTTCGGCCGCTGATCGAGATTGCGGCACCGGGCAACCCGATGTGGCTGTGGCCCGAAGCGTTTCTCCAGACCGGCATGCAGCGGCTGGTCGCGCTCAACCATGTCGCCCCGGACCGCGCCGACGCCACGCTCGCGGCGTTCGAGGCGGCGAAGCAGCGACCGGGCACGCGAATGTGCACACCTGGTGTGCTCGAAGTCATCGCGCGCGTGCCGTAGGGCCGGCGAATCGCGCCATTGTCGACGCGATCGCACATTTGCACGATTCTTGCGTCCGATCGCGTGGAGGCTCCAATGACAGAACTATTGCTGAGTCCGCCGATTCTCGGATTCGTCGTCGTCACGCGCGCGGCGCTCGCCTTCGGGATGGGCCTGTTGATGGCCGACCGCATTCCCGCATCGCGCCGGCGGACGATCGCGCTGACGTTGATCGGGATCGGCGCGGCGACCACGATCCCGGCGGTGAAGTCGGTCATCGGCAGCCGCGTCGATCGCGACGTCACTCGATAACGTCGAACCGCTCGAGCGCCTGCTCCTTGATCGTGAGCCCGAGGCCGGGCACGTCGTCGCGCAGATCGATGTGCCCGCCGACCGGCGCCGGCTCGCCGTCGAAGACGTACCAGAACAGCTCGTTGCCGACCTCGACATCCACCGGCGGAAAATACTCCGCCATCGGCGCGTTGACGCTGGCCATCACGACGTGGAAGTTGTGCATCTGGCCGGCGTGCGGGACGACCGGCACCTGCCAGGCCTCGGCGAGCGCGGCGATCTTTCTCGCCTGCGAGATGCCGCCGACGCGATTGGTGTCGAACTGGATGTAATCGAGGGCGCGGTGCTCGAGCAGATCGCGGAACTCGTGGACGGTGAAGGCGTGCTCGCCGCCGGCGATCGGGATGCGATGCATCTTCCGCAGCTCGGCGTAGCCGTTCATGTCGTCTGGGATGACCGGCTCCTCGAGCCATCGCAGGTGGAACGGCTCGAGCAGCGGGATCATCCGCTTCGCGTAATCCAGGTTCCAGCCCATGTAGGCGTCGGCCATGATGTCGACCTCATCGCCAACGACGTCCCGCACGGTGCGCACCAGCGCGAGGTTCTGCTGCATTCCCGCCGCCCCGTCCGCGGGCCCCCAGCCAAATCGCAGCTTCATCGCCTGGTAGCCTTCCTTCTTGTACTTCGCCGCCTCGGCCGCGAGCGCGTCGAGCGGCTGGCTGTACAGGCGGCTCGCATAGACCGGAATCCTCGCCTTGGTGCGGCCGCCGAGCAGGCGGAACACCGGCTGCCCCGCCGCCTTGCCGAGCACGTCCCACAGCGCGATGTCGACCGCGCTGATCGCAGTCATGCCAATCCCCTTGCGGCCGAAGGCGATGGTCTTCCGGTACATGTGCTGCCACAGGAACTCGACGTCCCAGGGATTGGCGCCGACGAGGAGCGGCTTCAAATACACGTCGATCGCCTGCTTGGTCACCCTCGGCGCGAGCGCCGCGTTGCCGATGCCGACATGCCCGGCGTCGGTGAAGACCTCGACGATCAGCCAGCCGTGAAAGCGAAACCCGGCCATCGAATCGGCAGCCCCCTCGACTTCGCTCGGGGCAGGTAGCGTCAGCACGTCCATCGCGTTCGTACAGAAGTGCGGCTGCGGCGGAACCGTCGGACCACGCCATTCCACGACGCGGGTGCGGATGTCGGTGATTCTCATGTGGTCTCGATCTCCACGGGCGTGAGCGGACGGATGACGGGAATGGTCAGGAGGATCACCACGAAGGCGATGACGTGAAAGCTGCCGACGATCGCGAACACGGTTCCATACCCGAGCCCGCTGTCGAGCACACGTCCGACGACGAGGTTGAAGACCACGCCGCCCATGGCTCCTCCGAACCCGACCAGTCCGGCCACCGATCCGACGATGCGCCGGCCGAACAGATCGGTCGGCACGATCATCACCAGCGTCGACCACGACTGCTGCCCGAAGAACGCGATGCTGAAGAGCACGATGGCGAGACCGGTCGGCGCGTGCGGGACGAACACGATGAGCGGCATCACCGCCGCGCTGGCGCCGAGTGCCGCCTTCCGCGCCACGTTCAGCGACGCGCCGCGCGTCAGCAGCCAGCTCGAAGCCCAGCCGCCGACGAGGCAGCCGACGCCCGCCGCCGCGTAGGGAATCCACGCGTAGGCGCCGACGCGTTTCACGTCGAAGCCGCGCACGTCGTAGAGATACTTGGGCAGCCAGAACAAGTAGAAGTACCACGCCGCGTCGCTGAGGAACTTGGCGATGGTCAGTCCCCAGACTTCGCGGAATCCGAGCAGGCGCGACCAGGAGAGCGCCACGCCGTGCGGTTCAGCGGAGGCAGGCGAGGACGGCGCGTGATAATCGCGGAGCCACCAGATCGTCCAGGCCAGCCCGACGGCTCCGGTCGTGAAGAACACCCAGCGCCAGCTCGCGACCTGCAGGATCAGGGCAATCGCCGGCGGCGCGACGACGGCGCCGACCGCGGTGCCGGCGTTGATGATCCCCATGGCCGTCGATCGCTCGCCGGCGGCGAACCACTCCGCGACGGCCTTGGTCGCCGCGGGGAACCCGCCGCCCTCCCCCATCCCGAGCAGGAAGCGGCAGACGAGCAGCGATCGGAACCCGGTTGCCAGCCCGTGCGAGGCGGTGGCGAGCGACCACGCGATCATGATCGCGAGCAGGCCGCGCCTCGTGCCGAGCGCGTCGACGAGCGCGCCGCCGCCGGCGTACATCAGCGCGTAGGCCAGCAGGAACGCGACCTGGAGGTGCGAGAATTGAACGTTGGTCAGCGGGATGTCGCGCTGAATGGCGGCCACCGCCACCGACAGCGCCTGGCGATCCAGGTAGCTGATGGCGATGGCGGCACTGAGGAGCAGCGCAATCCGCCAGCGTGTCAATGGCCGTGTCAATGCCGAATGCTAAATGCTAAATGCTCAAAATGAGAAATACGAAATGCTGAATGTGGCATTCCTCGGGCTCGGCGTGATGGGGAGCGGGATGGCGGCGCGCCTCCTCGGCGCGGGGGCCCGCGTCGCGGTGTGGAACCGGAGCGCGGCGCGCGCCGAGCCGCTGCAGGCAAAGGGGGCGAGCGTTGCCGCGACGCCGGCGGCCGCCGCGGCTGACGCCGAGGTCATCGTCGCGATGGTCGCCGACGATCGGGCCTCGCGCGAGGTGTGGCTCGGCGCGGACGGCGCGCTCGCCGGGGCCCGTCGCGGCGCGATCGCGCTCGAATGCGGCACGGTGTCGCCGTCCTGGGTCGAGGAGCTGGCGCGCGAGACGGCCGCCCGCGCCGTGGACCTGCTCGATGCGCCCGTGCTGGGCAGCCGGCCGCACGCGCACGACGGGCAGCTGACCTTCCTCGTCGGCGGCGACGCCGCCGTCCTCGAGCGCGCGCGGCCGATCCTGGCGCCGATGTCGCGCCTCGTCATCCATCTCGGTCCGATCGGAAGCGGCGCGCGCATGAAGCTGGTGAACAACTTCCTGGCCGGCACGCAGGCCGCGGCGCTTGCGGAGGCGCTCGCGATGGCAAAAGCCGCCGGCCTCGACCGCGACGCCGCCTTCTCGGTCCTGGCCAATGGCGCACCCGGGAGCCCGCTGGTCAAGACCGTCGGCCCGCGCATGCTGGCGCGCGACTACGACGTCAACTTCGCGCTGTCGCTGATGCGCAAGGACCTGACTTACGCCATCGAGGAAGCCGCCGCGCACGGCGTCACGCTGTCGATCGCGGCCGCGGCGCGCGCGCTCTACGACAACGCCATCGCCGCCGGATTCGCCGATGTCGATTTCGCGGCCGTCGCCGAGCCGCTGCTGGCCACGGCTCTGCCGGGGAAGGCCACGGATAAACACGATAAAGGCCACAGATGAACACGGACAAACACGGATAAAGACAGAGGAAGGCCACGGATGAACACGGATAAACACGGATACAGACAGAGGAAGGCCACGGATGAACACGGATAAACACAGATGCTGACGGCGGCTTACGGCCGTAACAGCTATTCGGAGCGTTTGTCCGTCTAAATGTCCGGCCGCCGGAGTCGAGCGGCTGAGGAGGTGTCATGCGGGCTCGCAACTCTGCTGTCGTCGCACTCGTCGCGTTCACGCTTGCCGCGGTGCCCGTGGGGGCGCAGGAGGCAAAAACCGTCGAAGTCACGCCGTATGTAGGACTCGGGACGGCCGGGGCATCTCCCGTCGGCACTGCCGTCACGTTCCCGGTCACGTCGACGCTCAGTGTCGAGACGGACGTGGCCTATCGTCGTGGCGAGGGTCAGATCCACGCGCTGAGTTCGAACGCCAGTCTCTTGTGGTTTCTTCCGCGCATGGGCCAGGCGAGACCGTACCTCGCCGCGGGAGTTGGGCTGGCGCAATACGGGGCGCCCGTGTTCTCCTCCTATGGCCCTCCCATCGGCACCCAGGTGCAGGTGGCGCCGACGGTGAACCTTGGAGGCGGCCTGAAGATGCCCATGAATGAAAAGCTGGCGTTGCGGACTGATGCGCGGTGGTTCAAGTCCTTTGGCCTTTACGGATCGGAGCAGTTCCGCGTCGCTCAAGGGGTCTCCTTCGGTGCCGGCAAATAGGTCAGTCGGATCAGCGAGACGGCCTGTCGCGGCAGGGTGAGCGTCATCCGAATGCGGCCGTCGGCGGCCTTGATCGTTCGCGGCGGTTCCAGCGGCTGCAGGCGGCCGGCGCGTTCGAGCTCGTCGTGCTGCGGCTTCGTGGGCGGCTGCGGCGAGCCCATTCGCTTCCAGGCTTCGTAGGCGTTGCTGTGGGTGGCGTCGACGCGATCGTGCGTGACCTCGACGCTCGTCGCAGGAACGCCTTCCACGGTCAGGTCCACCTCCGCGGCCGGCGCCGGCACGTCGTCGTCGTGGTAGTTCCAGACGAGGATGGCGATCGCGCGGGCGCCGCGCGTGGCGAGGGCGTTGATGTCCGGGCGATCGCGCACGCCGGTGTCCCGCACCAGCTCGAGCGGCAGCGCACCGCTGCTCTCGACCGCGACGCGATCGCCTGACATCCGGCCCAGCATCCGGAAGACGTTCAGCACCGGCTTGTCGACGCCGTTGGTCGCGAGATCGCGGAAGCCCGCGAAGTACGGCTGCCCTTCGAACTCGAAGGCCCACGTCACCGAGCCGCGCAGATTCACCTTGTAGAGATCCGCCAGCTCGTAGGTGCGCGCGAGTTGTTCGGCGGTATAGCTCGAGTAGACCGTGCCGTTGCGGTAGGCGTTCTCCGGGTTCGTCTGCACGCCGCAGGCGGCGCAGCCCTCGGGGTCAGACTCGCCGATGATGATCGGCGTGTCGCGCAGTTCGGGGAACGACGAGACGATGCGGAACCCGTTGGCGATCGCGCGAAGCTGGTTGCTCACGCCCATGCGGACGTGGCCTGCCCCGAGCGCGGTCGAAGGGGCGTCGAGGAACCGCGGCGCTCCCTTGGCGTGGAAGCCGACGTAATCGAGCGGCGAGCCGGTCTTGCCGGTCGCGTAATTCGTGCCACGCAGGCAGTGCTCGAGGAATGCCTGGAGGAATCGCTGCGTGCGCTCGCCGTTCGGCCCGGTCACGTGCGGCCCGCCGATCCGCGCGGTGGGCAGCGCGCGCTTGAGGCCGTCGGCGGCGTAGTCGTACAGCTTCTGGTATTCCTCCGGCGTGCCGTGCCAGTAGCCGATGTCAGGTTCGTTCCAGACTTCCCAGAACCAGCTCTCGACTTCCGCGCGCCCGTAGCGCTCGACCGCGTGGCGCCCCCACTGCGCGACGAGCTCGCGCCAGCGGTCGTAGTCCTTCGGCGGATAGCTCCATCCCGTGTAGATCCGGTTGTAGTCCAGGCCCGGCGCCCAGTCGTGGCGGTAGGGCGACGGCTTCGTCGACAGCGCCTCCGGCATGAAGCCGATCTCGACGAGCGGCTTCATCTTCCGCTTCACGTAGGCGTCGATGATCCGATCGACGATCGTCCAGTCGTAGACGGGATGGCCGCTGGCGTCCTCGGTGTAGGCGTTGGTCGATCCCCATTTCATTGCCGCCGTGCCGTCGCCCGTCGTCAGCAGGTTGTGCGCGCGGACGAACACCGGCACGGGACTCAGCGCCGCCAACTCGTCGAGCAGCTTCGTCCCGTTCGGGGTGTAGGTGTAGTTCGGCTCGTCGTAGCCGAAGAAAGCCCACATCGGCGTCATCGGCGCCCGCCGCGCATTCGCGTCGACGCGAATGGCAATGCGGTCCTGCCCGTCCGCCGTCCACAGCGCCAGCGGAAGACAGACGGTCGCGACGATCCTGGCGGTCATCATCATCCCCCGGGGCGAACTATACCCGGACCGCGACGTTCCGAACATATGATTGGCGCCGATGCAGGTGGTTCGATGGGGCATCATCGGCTGCGGCGACGTCACCGAGGTCAAGAGCGGACCCGGCTTTCAGCAGGCGGCGGGATCGGCGCTCGCGGCGGTCATGCGGCGTGACGCGGCGCGGGCGCGCGATTACGCGGAGCGCCACGGCGTCCCGCACTGGTACGCCGACGCGGGCGCGCTGATCGACGATCCGGAGGTGGACGCGGTCTACATCGCGACGCCGCCGTCGAGCCACCTGGAGCTGGCGTTGCGCGTCGCGGCGGCCGGCAAGCCCTGCCTGGTCGAGAAGCCGATGGCGATGAGCCACGCGGAGTGCCAGCGCATGGTCGACGCCTTCGCGGAGCGCGGCACTCCGCTCTGGGTCGCCTATTACCGTCGCGCGCTGCCGCGCTTTCTCAAAGTCCGCCAGCTGCTGGCGGACCAGGCGATCGGGCCGCTCACGTCGTTCCACATCCAGGTGACCGAACGGCTGGCCGCCGGCGACGTCCTGTCGAACTGGCGGTTCAACCCGTCGCTCGCCGGCGCCGGCCTGTTCTTCGATCTCGCCTCGCACTGCGTCGATCTGATCGACTTCCTCGTCGGGCCGATTCGCGAGGCACGCGGCTGCTCGACCAACACCGGCGGCGCCTACGCGGCCGAGGACGTGACCGCCGCGGCGTTCACCGCCGGCGACGCGATCGCGGGCACCGGGATCTGGAACTTCAACGCCGACGACAAGACGGATGCGATCGTCTTCACCGGCACGCGCGGACGCCTGTGGACGCCGGTGTTCGCCGACCGCGACGTCTCGCTCGCCCGCGATGCCGCCACGACGACGCTTCCGATCCGCAACCCGCCGCACGTGCACCAGCCGCTGATCCAGTCGATCGTGGACGAGCTGCAGGGACGCGGCCGCTGCGAATCCACCGGCGCCTCCGGCGCGCGCGCTTCGTGGGTCCTGGATCGTTGCCTGGGGCGCGGCTGAGCCGATCGGCCGCGCTAACGCATCAGACGCGGCTCGCCGACGCGTCGGCGCCGCGCTTCCGCATCAGCAGCAGGCAGACGACGAAGGCGACGATCATCAGGGCGAACACCCCGAGCTCGATCATGGACGCGCGAAAGGTCTCTGCCGAACGTTCCTTCACGTCCCCCAGTTCCGCGGTGAGGACCAGGATCCGCCGCGTCGCGGCGACGAGGCCGACCAGCAGAAACGGCTCGGGCACGAGGGTGTGCTCGCGGAACGACACCTGCACCGTGTAGAGCAGCTCGACGATCATCAGCGTGAGCAGGAGCCGGTCGAGGAGCGAGATCACCGCGGCCGCGAGCTGCCCGTCCGAGACCGCGCGCGCGAACGCGACCGCACCGCTGCCGAGCAGCAGCAGCGCGCTGATCGCCAGCAGCAGCCCCAGCCCGACGTAGACGATGTCTTCGACCCAGGTGAACGCCCGGGCGACGATGCCGCGCGTGTCCTTGTCCGCCTTCGTCATGCCGCCACACTAAATCACAAACGGGATGAAGCGCTTGCGCGTCTTCATGTAGTCGAGATACGGCTGCCCGAGCGCCGCCGCCAGCGCGGCTTCCTCGATGCGGACGCGGTAGGTGTAGACGGCAATCGACGTCCCCAGCGTGATCGCCGTGCTCAGCCAGCTCCCGAGCGCGAGGCCGATGCCGGCGAACATCATGATGCCCGCCGTGTAGGAGGGATGGCGCACGTAGGCGTAGGCGCCGCGGTCGATCACCTGCTGGCCGGTGACGGTCTGGACGTTTCCGGTGAAGTAGCGGCCGAGCATGCGCCAGCAGTGGCGTCGCAGCAGGCTGCCCGCGGCCAGCAGCGCCGTGCCGGCCCACAGCGCGGGCACCCGCGCGGCCGTAGGAAACGCGAAGCGCGCGATGAAGGCCAGCGGAAACGCGGCAAACAGCCCGAGCCACATCCCGATGATGATCACCTGCAGCGAGCGCGCGTCCTGCGACGCCGGCTTGCCGCGGTCGGCGTTGGCGGCGCTCCTGACCAGCCGGAACTCGGGCGAGAACGCCCAGAGGTAGACCGCCCAGAAGACCACCGCCCGCGGCCAGATGAACACCTCGGGTCTCATGACGGGGACGGGATCGTAGCACGCCGCGGCGGCAGAGAAGGCTATTCGTGCCGCAGCGCGACGAGAGGATCGATGTTCGCCGCGCGCCGCGCCGGCAGCCACGCGGCAAGCAAGGCGGTCAGCGCCAGGGCGGCGGCCGCGATCGCGAACACCGACGGCTCGGTCGGCGTGAGCCCGAAGAGCAACCCGCGCGCGAGGCCCGTCATCATCGCGGCCGCCGCCGATCCGAGCGCGAGCCCGCAGGCGAGCATGATCGCCACATCACGGAGGACCAGGCCAATCACCGAGCGGCGGCCGGCGCCGAGCGCCATGCGCAAACCGATCTCGTTGGTGCGGCGCGCCACCTGGAAGGCGAGCAGCCCGAACATGCCGAGCGCGGCCACCAGCATCGCCAGCGCGCCGAAGGCGCCGCCGAGCGTCGCCATCGTCCGCTCGACGCCGATCGATTCGCGGATCACCGCCGTGTACGGGCGGGCGCGGCGAAGGCGCAGCGCGGGATCGGCGTCGCGCACTACGCGGTCGAGATCGGGAATCAGCCGCTGCGGATCGCCGCCCGCGCGGACGAGGTAGGCCAGGTTCGATGGCTGGTTACCCTCCCGCTGGGTCAGCGGGATGTACATCGTCCGCATGATCGGATCGCGCAAATGCTGGTACTTCGCGTTGCGCACCACGCCGACAATCTCGTAGGTCACGCCCGCCGAGGTCACGTGGCGGCCGAGGGCGGCGCCATCGGGAAAGAAGGCCCGGGCGAAGCTGTCGTTGACGATCGCCACCCGTGCCGACGTGCCGGTGTCGTGCGCGTCGAAGTCTCTTCCTGACACGAACGGCGTGCCGATCGTGCCGAAGTACCCGGGCGCAACCGCGTTGAATCCGGCGGTGTCGGGTTCGTCGGCGCCGAACCGATAGCCCTCGACCTGGATGTTGCGGTCCCAGAGGCCGCCGCCTACGGGCAGGACCTGCGCGGCGCTCGCGGATCGAACGCCCGGTATCGCCCGCAGGCGGTCGAGGAGCGCGCTCGCGACCGCGTGGCTTCGATCCGGCGGATACGCCGCCGCCGCCCTGACGTTGACGACGAGCACGCCTTCCGAGTCGAAGCCGCGCTCGACGGTCTGCAGCTTGACCAGCGTGCCGATGAAGAGCGCCGCGCCGACGAGCAGGACCATCGAGATGGACAACTGCGCGGCAACCAGCGCCTTGCCGAGACGGCCGACACCGCGTGCGGGCCCTTCTTTGAGCGACGGGCTGACGGCAGCGCGCGCCGCGTGCAGCGCAGGCGCGAGACCCGCCAGCACGCAGACCGCCGCGGCGATAGCGCCGGTGAACCCGAGGACGCGCCAGTCGGGCGTGACCGTGATGGCGACCTCGCGGCCGTTGAGGAACAAGGCGAACAGCGGCCCGGCGAGCGCCCCCGCGATCCACAGCCCGATGACGCCGCCGAGCACGGCGAGCACCAGGCTTTCGGCGAGGAACTGCCGGACGAGCCGCCCGCGTCCGGCGCCGATCGCCAGCCGAATCGCAATCTCCCGCTGGCGTCCGGCGGTGCGCGCCAGCAGCAGGCCGGACAGGTTCACGCAGGCGAGCAGCAGCACCAGCGCGACGCCGCCCATGAGAATGAGCAGCGACCGCCGATAGTCGTAGCCGACCGTGTTGAAGCCGTCGGGCGCCGCGAGCGCCGCGGCGCGCTGCCGCAGGATGGCGGGCCGGTCCCGCTCGCGGTCGTTGGCGGCCTGCGCCTGCACGAATCCGGCGTACAGGGCCTGCACTTCCGCGTTCGCCTGCGCGATCGTCGCGCCCGGCGCGAGCCGCGCGAGCACGGTGAAGTTGTTCAGATCGAACGCCTGCCGCTCGTCGTCGGTCAACGTCGTCTGCAGCGGAATCATCAGATCGGGCGTGCGGTCCGACCTGATGCTGTCGAATCCGGGGGGCGCGACGCCGACGATCGTGTAGACGCGGTCGCGAAGCGCCACCGTCCTGCCGATCGCGGCGGGACTGGCTCCGAAGCGGCGGCGCCAGAACCGATCGCTGACGACCGCCGCCAGCGTCTCGGGCGCCAGCACGTCGTCACCGGAGGAGAGCGGGCGGCCGAGCGCGAACCGGACGCCGAGGACGTCGAAGTAGGACCCCGACACCTTGTCGATGCTGACGAGCTCGTCGTCGCCGTCGATCACCGCCGTCTGGGCCGTCGTCGCGAGCGCGGTGACGCCGGAGATCGACTTCAGACGGTCGCGGAAGAGCTCGAACAGCCGGTACGGCAGGAACATCGGGCGGCCGTCGACGACGCGGGCGAGCAGGACCAGGCGATCCGGCTCCGCGACCGGAAGCGACCGCAGCATCACCGCGTTGATCACCGAAAAGATGGCGCTGTTGGCGCCGATGCCCAGCGCGAGCGAGAGGATCGCGACGGCGGCAAATCCCGGCGACCGTCGCAGCATCCGGCTCGCGTAGCGCAGGTCCTGCAGCAGATCGCCGAGCCAGCGGCCGCGGACGTCCTTCACCTGCTCCTCGATGCCGGGCAGGTTGCCGAACTCGAGGAAGGCGCGCCGCTCCGCCGCCTGGCGGTCCATGCCGGCCGCGATGTAGTCGTCGATCAGGCGATCGCGGTGGTAGCTGAGCTCGTCGCGAACGCGGGGCCCCTGACGTCTGCTCCACTTCATGGCTTAGTCCCCGGTGGTGAGCACGGCGGTGACCGCCGTCGACAGGCGCATCCAGTTGGCGCGCTGGTCCTCGAGCTGGCGGCGCCCTTCGCGGGTCAGCGTGTAGAAGCGCGCGTCGCGGCCGGTTTCCGACGCCGCCCACTCGGCGCGGACCCAGCCACGTTTCTCGAGGCGATGCAGCGCGGGGTACAGCGATCCTTGCTGCACCTGCAGCACGTCGCGCGAGATCTGCTGCAGGCGCTGCGACACGGCGTAGCCGTGAACGGGCCCGAGCGCGATGATCTTGAGGATGAGCACGTCGAGCGTGCCCTGCAGCAGGTCGGACTTCGGATTCTCCGGCGCCGGCATACTGTGGCAATCTACATATGAATAGGTAGAATGTCAAGGTGTCGGGTCGCGGCGCAGCCGCCGGCCGTGGCGCGGCTAGTCGTGCCTCAGCGCGACCAGCGGGTCCACTCGCGACGCCGCGCGTGCCGGCAGCCAACCGGCGACGAGCGCCGTGGCGGACAACGCCAGCGCCGCCGCCACGAACACCCGCGGATCGGTCGGCGTCACACCGAACAGTACGTTTCGAGCGATCCCTGTCGCCGCCGCGGCCGCGACCGCGCCGATCGACACGCCGCCCAACGCGAGCACGGCGACCTCGCGCAGCACGAGCGCGATCACTGCGCTGCGCCGGGCGCCCAGCGCGAGCCGGATGCCCAGCTCTTTGGTCCGGCGCGCGACCTGAAACGCCAGCAGACCGAAGACGCCGAGGCCCGCGACGACCAGGGCCAGCACACCGAAGAATCCGCCCAGTGCGGCCAGCGTCCGCTCCGTGTCGATCGAATCGTCGATGACCGCGGCGTACGCGCGCGCGCGCCGCAGGCGCAGCGCCGGGTGGACGTCTCGGACGAGGCGATCGATCGCGAGCGCGAGCCGCCCGGGATCGCCCGTCCGCGCGCGCAGCAGATAGCTGTAGCCCGACGGCTGGTCGAACGGCCGCTGCGCCAGCGCCACATACATCGTGCTGGCCGGGTCGTCGCGCAGCGTCCTGCCGCGCGCGTCCCCGACAACGCCGACGATCTCATACGACATGCCGGAAACCGTCACGCGGCGCCCCGCCGCGGGCTGCCCGCCGAAGAAGCGCCGGGCGAAGCGTTCGTTGACAATGGCGACGTTCAGCGATGTGCCGGTGTCGCGCGCGTCGAACTCGCGCCCGGCGACCAGCGGCGTGCCCATCGTCGCGAAGAAGCGCGGGCCGATCACGTTGAACGCGACCGACGCGCGCTCGCCCGCAGGAGTCCCGGCGCCGTCGATCTGAACGGTGCGCTCCCAGAGGTCGCCGGTGAGCGGCAGCCGCTGCACGGCGCTCGATGACGAAACACCCGGAAGGGCTCCGAGGCGCTCGATCAGGGCCGCTTCGACCGTCTTCCATGCGGGATCGGAAGAGGGACGCAGGTTCCTGACGGTCACCACCAGGATCCCGCCGGCGTCGAACCCGCGGTCGACTCGGTTCAGCGTGACGAGCGTGCCGATGAACAGCGCGGCCCCGACGACGAGCACCATCGAAATCGCGAGCTGCGCAGCAACCAGCGCGTGGCCGACGCGGCGCGGTCCGCGCGAGCCCACTTCCCTCAGCGCGGGGTTGATCGTGCCGCGCGCGGCCTGCACGGCGGGCGCGAGGGCCGTGACTGCACACGCGAGCAGGGAGAGGGCGCCGGTGAACGCGAGCACGCGCCAGTCCGGCGTCACGGAGATCGCCAGGTCGCGGCTGCCGGCGAGCAACGCGAGCAGTCGCCCGCTGCATGCCGCGGCGATCGCCAGCCCGAGCGCCCCGCCCGCGACCGCGAGTACGAGAGTCTCGGCCAGGAACTGCCGGACGAGGCGTCCGCGTCCGGCGCCGATGGCGAGGCGGATGGCGATCTCGCGCTGGCGCGAGGCGGCGCGCGCCAGCAGCAGTCCCGACAGGTTGACGCAGGCGAGCAGGAGCACGAGCGTCACGATGCCCATCAGGATGGCCAGCGACCGGCCATACTCGTCGACGAGCCCGGTGACGCCACTTGGCGCGTGCACCGCCGTCGCGCGCTGCTCGAGAATGGCGGCGCGATCCTTCGTCGGCGCGTCCGCGGCCTGCGACTGCACGAACGCTCGGTAGACGACCTCGACCTCCGCGTTGGCCCGCTCGACCGTGGCGCCTGGCTTCAGCCTCGCCAGCATGGACACCGAATTGAAGTCGGCGGACTGACGCTGCTCGCCCTTGAACATGGTCTGCAGCGGCAGGAACACGTCGGGATGCCGGCCGACAATCGCGCTGCGGAACGCGGGCGGGGCCACGCCGACGATCGTGAATGGCCGGCCGAGGATGGTGAAGGACTTGCCGATCGCCGACGCGCTGCGGCCGAACTGCCGCTGCCAGTAGGCGTCGCTGATCACCGCCGCCGGTGCGGCCGGCGCGTCAGCATCGTCGGCCGCATCGAGCAATCGTCCTGCTGCCGCACGCACGCCGAGGACGCCGAAGTAGCCACCCGAGACGAGCTCGGCTGACTCCATGTCCTCGTTGCCGTCGATCGCGATCGGCTCCTCGGCCGTCATGACCGCGAGCGAGCCGGAGATGGAGGTGAGGCGGTCGCGAAGCCGCGCAAACAGTGGATACGAGATCGAGCCTGGCCGATCGTCGTGCCACCGGATCACGCGGATGAGGCTCTGGGGCTCCCGGACCGGCAGCGGGCGCAGCAGCGCCGCGTTGATGACGCTGAAGATGGCGGCGTTCGCGCCAATCCCGAGCGCCAGCGACAGTACGGCGACTGCCGCGAATGCGGGGCTCCGCTTCAGGACGCGCAGTGCGTAGCGCATGCCACGGCAACCTAAAAAGGCCGCGCGGCGTGAACCGCGCGGCCTCCAAAGCCCAAAGCCTAAAAGCCTAAAACCTAAAACCTAAAGCCTATTCCGGCTTCTCGTGCAGCACGTCCTGGACCGGCTTCTTCTTGCCGCCGAGGCCGGCGATCTTGATCACCGGCTCGGGCGCCTGCTCCTTCAGTACGTGCTGGCGATAGAGGGCGGCCATCCGCTCGTCCTCGGCCGACTTCTCGTTGGCATTCACTTCGATCTTGCGCGCGCGCAGCTTCTCTTCGCGCGCGTTCTTGGCGATGCCGAGCGCGTCGAGATCTTTCTGCTT
>Ga0207648_10002242_pt1 | contig 20936 bp, 14 predicted proteins | sample KBSMisM32_FD_184310 | JGI IMG/M metagenome (GOLD analysis project Ga0207648, IMG submission 184310) | Miscanthus rhizosphere microbial communities from Kellogg Biological Station, Michigan, USA - KBS Miscanthus M3-2 (SPAdes) (version 2) | ecosystem: Host-associated > Plants > Roots >...
GAACCCAACGAGGTACAGGCAGATCAGCAGGGGCAGGCCCCGGAACAGGTCGACATACCCGGTTGCCAACGCCCGCAACGGAAACCACACCGGACCACGCAGCGTCCGCACCGCGGCCAGGCCGAGTCCGAAGATCAGGATCAGCACCTGGCAGACCACGAGCACCCGGATGTTGAGCCACAGTCCGTCCAACAGCGCAGGCAGGCTGTCCCAGCCGACGCGCAGATTGAAGAACGAGTCGCGTACCCGCGGCCAGCCCGGCGACGATGTCACCGCGAACAGCAGGACCGCGGCGAACACCACGGTCGACACGAGTGCGATCAGCGTCGACCGGCGGGCCCGGGACTGCCGGTAGGCGACCCGGTCGATGGCGGCCGTGGTCACGAAAGCATCGGCGCGCTACCGGCGCCGGCGAGCCATTCCTTCTGCAGGTTGGCCAGCTCGCCGGCATTGCCGAGCTCGTCGACGGCCTTGGACACACATGCGGTGAGCGGGCTGCCCCTGTCCAGCACGATGCCGAACTGCTCAGCCTTCTCGGTACCGGCGGGCAGCTGGCCGACGATGACCCCGTCGGTCAGTTCGCTCTGCACCTCGAAGGCTGTCGGCAGATCCAGCACCAGCGCATCGATCTGACCGTTGGTCAGCGCGGCCTTGGCGTCGTCGTTGTTGTTGAACACCGCGACGGCTGGATTGAGCGCTTTGGCGGCGGTGTAGCTGGTCGTGCCGACCTGGGCGCCGAGCTTGATGCCCTTGAGCCCGTCGAGGGTTTTCACCTGAGCCGCCGGCGAGGACTTCACCGTGACGACCGCCTGGGTCACGTCGAAGTAGGGCGACGAGAAGTCGACGGCCTGCTTGCGTTCCTCGGTGATGGAGAACTCATTGAGGTTGGCGTCGAACGTCTTTGGGCCCGGCGCGATGGCCGCGTTGAACGGCACCCGCACCCACTTCACGTCCTGCTTGGCGTATCCGAGCTTGTCGGCGACCGCATAAGCGACCGCGGATTCGAAGCCCTTGCCGTTGGCGGGGTCATCGTCGATAAACCACGGTGGGTAAGCCGGCTGATCCGTGCCGAAGGTGATGGTCCCCTTCGTCAGCGTGGTCAGGGAGTCCTTGCTGCACTGTTCCGCCGGCGCTGGACCGGACGACGTGTTGTCCGCGGGAGCACAGGCGCTGCCTGCTGCCAGACCGATGACGGCCAGCACGGACACGAGACAAAAGACGCTGCGCATGGGCGGCATCATCGCGCACCGGACCATTCGGCGCCAACATTCAGATCATGATGACCAGACCTGTATCTCTCTTCGTCAACGCTGATCTCCACCGTGGACGGCGACGAGCGCGGAGCCGATTCCTTACTGTTCTAGTCTTGGCGTCCACCACCACCACCACCGACGGCTGGACATTGACACTGTCGGCGAACAGTGAGCGGCAGACCCGATCCCCGCCGCTTCGCCGTTGAGGCTATCGACCACTGACGCGGCCCGGTCGATCCGGCGATCCGCGGGCCGGCGTCCGTCGGAATATCAGCCAGAAGGCGTTTGCGATATGTTGATGCCACCAACACCTTTCGCGCCTCCGCAGGTCGTTTCACGTCGTTTTCGCGTTGTTTCGCGTCGTCAAATTCGGCGTTTCTGCAGGTCAGCTCCATTTTTTAGCGGGTTCGATTCCCGGCAGCTCCACGAGTTGGGATCAGGCCAGGACGAAAGTCCTGGCCTGATTTCTTTTCCATCAGACTCGAGGGCTAGTCAGCTTCATCGCCTCGGGCGGAAAGCCTTTTGTCCGGCAGTCGGTTCCACATCCACAACAAGAGATCGGACGCCGACGAAGTGATTTCGACATGCGCGACCTTCGCCGTGGCCGACGCGGCCGATGCTGTCCAGCCATGTTTGGAGCCACTCACTCGGTCACCCGGCATCGCCATGGCCCGTAGAACGACCGGAGCGCGCCGGGTCCGACCGGGCGGACACCGCTGCGTGCTGCGATGTCGGCGGCGACTACATCCGCACCCGGGTGGCCGCAGAAGAGCTGGTCCTCCGAGACTGCAACGACGCAGGGCTTCCTGGCGTCGCGATGTGCGTGTCCAACACCTACGGGCCGGGGGACTGGCTGCCGACCCCGCACGGCGGGCTACTCGCAGCCGCGGTGCGCGGAAGACTTCCCTTCTACATCGCCGGCTACGAGGCGGAAGTCGTGGGCGTCGAGGATGCCGCGAGAGCGCTCGTGCTGGCGGGCGAGCACGGGCGGATCGGCCGTCGTTACATCGACTCTGAGCGCTTCATGAGCACGCAAGAAATCTACGAAATAGGTTGTAAAGCAGTGGGTGTCGCGCGCCCTCGGCTTGGGATAGCGATCCGGGCGATGGCTGCCGCCAGCCACGTCAGCGGCTGGACATCTGCCCTGCGAACCCGCGACAGTCGATTCACGCCCCTGAATATCCGGCTGATGAACATCATGACCCCGCTGGACCATTCAAAGGCAGTGCAAGAGCTGCGCTGGCGGCCGCGGCCTACGCCGGAGGCGATCGCAGCGGCCGCGACGTTCTTCCGAAACAGTCGACGCACGAGCACCGAGTAGGGAATCGCGAAGCACAGCGCCTAACGGCACACGCGCACACCAACGCCGAGAATCAGATCGACGGCGCCTCTGCTCAGGTGGTTGGGGCAGGCGACGAGACGTTCCTCCGGGAGCGACGTAGTCGGTCGGCATCGACAGCTGGTTCAGAGGCGCCGACGGCGCGGGGCCAGCGTGTGCGATCTCGGTGTTCTCCGCGCATGCCAGGCGCCGGTTGTAGACGCCGGCGAGTGGCCACGCCCAGAAGAAGGCGTCGGCGCCAACGAGTTTGGCGTACGCTTCGGTGATGCACCCATCGACAATCTGGGTCTAACGATGCGCGCATGGCCTCGCTCCGGAACATGTCCCGCAAGGACAAGGGCGACCGGATCACCTACGAGAGCCTCTGGATTCACGCCAAGAGGCATTACGACATAAGCGGAGTAGCTGCATACTGGCGAACCCGGATGGTCAACGAGTTCCGGAATGCCCTGGGCGGTGTTGGGACTCCTATTGAAGAATCGATCCTCGGGACTAGAGGCAATGTGGAAACCTCTACAGGCCAAGAGGATTAGCGGCGCTCCAACATCCACCGTGCTGTCTGGTCGGTATCTATTCGCACGTCGACAGGAGACCTATCCCGTACCGGCGAACTCTGTAGGGCCGGGTGTTTCGCGCTGACGAGATGGAAGACGTGTTCTGCGACGACACTTCGAATCTCGAACCCGACGCCCGCGACGAGATCACCTTCAGCGGCTGGCCCGCCGACATGATCGTCCACGGAGTCTTCGAACCGCTGGAGAGTGCGCGAAGTAGCCGTGGCCAGATAACGCTTCACGCTGAGCTTCGATGTCATCTTTTGCGACGTTGCGAGCCATGTACTGCCCCTTGTAAACGTCAACTTTTTGCCACGGAGAAGGACCAGCAAAGCTGGACTTGGACTCGTCGCGCGCAACTAACGAGCTCCGAAAACTCGGCCTGACCAGTTTTCAACAACAAGCAAGTCAGCTTTGGGATCATCTGCTGCGGGTCCGCGTCCCTCTCGATCGCGGAGCGCATGATCTCGTCCTTCTGCAGCAGGTCAGCGCGTACACGCCGCGTAAGGTTCGACCATGAACGTCGGGGACAGGGCGCAAAACATCCGCTATGCCAAGAGCGGCGACCTGAACATCGCTTTCTCGGTGATCGGCGAGGGGCCCGACCTCGTCGTCGCGCCCGGCTTCATCTCGCACCTCGACATCATGTGGGAGGAGCCGTCGGTCGTCCATTTCTATTCGCGGCTCGCGTCCTTCCGGCGCGTCGTCACCTTCGACAAGCGAGGCACTGGCCTCTCGGATCCGGCGATGCACGCGCCGACGTTGGAAGAGTCGGTCGACGACCTGCGCGCGGTCATGGATGCGGCCGGATGTGAACGCGCCGACATCGTGGGCATTTCGGAAGGTGGCACGATGGCGATACTGATGACGGCCAGCCATCCCGACCGCGTGAAGGCGCTCGTCTTATACGGCACGTTCACCCGCCTGCTCCGAGCGCGCGACTACCCGCTCGGCGTCACCGAGGAGCAGCTGTCGGCGTTGGTCGAGCTCAGCGCCAAGGGCTGGGGTGAGGGCGTCGGACTCGGTGGATGGGCTCCGAGCCGGCGGGGCGACGCCGACCTGCGGCGGTGGTGGGCGCGGCTGCAGCGCATGGCCGCCAGCCCGGGCATGGTGCGCAACATCTTCGCGCTCTATCCGCAACTGGACATCCGCGAAGTACTGCCCGCGATCCACGTGCCGACGCTCGTGCTCCACCGGCGGGACGACCGGATGGTGAGCATCGAGATGGGTCGCTACCTCGCCGACCGCATCCCCGGGGCCAAATTCGTCGAGCTCGAGGGCGCCGACCACCTGTTCTTCACGGGCGACGCCGACACCCTGCTCGACGAGATCGAGGAGTTCCTCACCGGTGTCCGGCCGCTGCCTGCGGTCGAGCGCGTCCTGGCCACCGTCCTGTTCACCGACATCGTCGACTCCACGAAGCGAGCAGTCGAGCTCGGCGACGAGCGATGGAAGGAGCTGCTCGGCAGGCACGATGCCCACGTCCGGCGCCAGCTCGAACGCTTCCACGGCCGTGAGGTCAACACGACGGGCGACGGTTTCCTCGCCTGGTTCGACGGACCCGCCCGCGCGATCCGATGCGCCACGGCCATCCGCGACGCGCTGCGGGGCTTGGGCCTCGAGGTGCGGGCGGGTGTGCACACGGGCGAGATCGAGCTGCGCGACGACGACATCAGCGGCATCGCCGTACACGTCGCCGCGCGTGTGGCAGCAGCGGCCGCGGCGGGCGAGGTGCTCGTCTCGCGCATCGTCGTCGACCTGGTCGCCGGGTCGGGCCTCAGCTTTACCGCTCGCGGCGAGCACGCCTTCAAGGGTGTGCCGGGCGAGTGGGGGCTGTTCGCGGTCGAGGGTTGACGCGATCGGGCGAGGGGAAAGTGTCACTGCTCAACCATCCCCGCCAGGGCGAGACGATGACGACCGCAGCCATGGTGACATACGCCTACGACCAAATCGACCAGGCCCGAGCAGAACTCACCGCGGTCTCGAAAAATCTGGGATGTCTAGCTCTGCCAGTCGTTGGAGCCGTCGTTTCTGGTGTAGGTGCCGGTGGAGTTCTTCACGATGATGGGATCACCGGCGCCGAAGTTGTCGAAGAACCACCTTGCGTTGGTGGGGCTGATGTTGATGCAGCCGTGACTGACGTCGCGCTTGCCCTGGTCATCCACAGACCATGGTGCGCTGTGTACAAAGTTGCCACTGTCATCGAACCGGACGGCTAGGTCGACCGTCACCTTGTACCCGTACGTCGAGTTGACCGGGACCCCGTAGGTCGAGGAATCCATCACCACCGAGGGCATCTTCTCCTGAACGTAGTAGGTGCCGTTTGCGGTTTGGTGGCCGCCAGCTGCCATACCCATTGACATCGGGATGGTCTTCTCCACGGTCCCGTTGCGGGTGACGGTCAGTTGGTGCGTGGCGTCGTCGGCCGTGGCCACCAGCGTGTCTCCCGTTTGGAAGCTGGACACCGTGCCGCCCGCATCGATGGTCACCGCGGTGTGGGCGGGCCAGAAGCTCAGCGGGCGCCAGCGCAGCTGCGTGGGGGTCTTCCAGTAGAACTTGCCGGGAACCGGCGGGACCGAAGAGATGTGGACGGCGTTTTCGGCTGCGCCGGCGTCATCGACCAGTCCGGGGAAGTCGATGATAATCGGCTGGGCCACACCCACCGTCGAGCCGTTGGCAGGGGCTAACCTCGGCGGCCCGAATGGCGCCGTGCCGGTGAACGGTGTCGGGTCCTGCCCCCCAGCGGGCCCCGCGACAACTGGTACCGCCAGCGGGTCAGGGGCAGGCGGCAACCCAGGGACGGGCGGCGCGACAACCCCGGGTTCGCCCGGAGCCGGAGCCGGATCCGGCTCCGCCAGCGCGGGACCCGCACTCAGCACCAGCACCCAGCCCAATATCGAAGCCACTCCGGCTGCCTTCAGAGCGGCGAAGAGGCTTCCCCTCGTCCAGCCAGACATTTGCATCCCTCCAGTCACTTTCTGGAAGCAGTGTCGCATAGCGCCCAGGCCAGCGATCTGTTCCGCGCCAGCGGCGGTCCGTAACCACTTGATCGACCCCAGCACAGTGGTGTTACGGCAAGGCGAGGGCCGGGGTGGGTATGCGCGAACTGCCGACGACTGCGCCTCACGAGGGGCTGTGGGTTCTGTACGCGCTGCGCGCGGCGTTTGCAGGAACAGACAGTTCCTCGATGCCGCTCGCGCCTGTATCCACGCAGGGGTTCGGGAACCGTCAACAACCGTCATGCACCTCCGCATCTGATGGCCGAGCGTAACCGCGAAGTGCAGGAGGCAGCGTGTGGATCAGGCCCTCGTGAAGCTCATCCCGCGTGTTGATGTCATCAACACCTTTCGCGTATCCGCAGGTCATTTCGCGTGCCTTCGCGTCGTTTCGCGTAGCCAGATTCAGCGTTTCCGCAGCTCAGCACCCTTTCTGAAGGGGGTTCGATTCCCGGCAGCTCCACTAGTGAAGCAGGCCAGGCCGAAAGGCTTGGCCTGCTTTCGCTTTCGTCAACATCCCCGTCAACATTCGCGCTGATGTCAGCTCGATCCCACCGGTGGCCCTGTCGCTCGTTCTCGCACCGAGGCTCATTCGCTGGGCACTTAACAGGCAGAGCCAAATTGGTATCAAGTGCCACGTGGGAATGCGGCGTGTGCGCACTCGATGATCCTCAGGTCGGCGGAAATCTATTCCGACATATATCGCAATCGGTGGCTAATTCGCGACGGCGGGTGGATAGCAAGGCGGAGGGATGAGCGCAGTTCGACAGGGTTACCCGTAGACTTCGGTGTAGATCCGCTCGATTTCTTCGAGGCTGGGAACTATCGGGTTGTTGGCGGGGGAGCCCGACGCAACTGCCTGTTGCGCCATCAGTGGAGTCAACCTCGTCCACGTATCGTGATCGATCCCGTAACTCTTGGGCGTAGGGACTTCCAGGTCATGGCACAACTCGTCCAGGGCATCGACCATCCGCTGGGCGGCGATCACATCGCTGGTCGCAGGATCGGCGAGACCGAAGGCGCGCGCGCAGTCGGCGTACCGCGGTTGTGCACCGGAGACGGAAAACGCCGTGACTCTGGGGAAGAGCATGGCATTGGACAGGCCGTGCGCGACATGGAAGTGCGCGCCGATCGGCCGGCTCATTCCGTGCACGAGGGTGACACTGGAGTTGGAGAAGGCCATGCCGGCCTGCGTTGCGGCCGACATCATTGCCTCGCGTGCCGCCAGGTCCGTCCCATCGTGGTAGACGCGACGAAGGTTGGCCGAAATAAGGTTGATCGCCGATAGCGACATCGCGTCGCTGATCGCATTGGCTTTGCGGCTGACATAGGCTTCCACGGCGTGTGCGAGCGCATCGACACCCGTGTCGGCGGTGAGCCTGGGTGGCATCGAGATCGTGAGTTCATAATCGATGATCGCGGCGACGGGAAGAAAAGACAAGCCCGGGCACAGCATCTTTTCGTCGCTGTCGCTGTCGCTGATGACAGTGAATTGAGTTGCTTCCGAACCACTTCCAGCTGTTGTGGGGATGGCGATGATGGGCAGCGCCGAGCCACCGTAGCTGCTGGGAGCCTTGAACTTGCGCATGGGTCCACCCTGGGAAGCCAGGACGGCCAGTGCCTTCGCCGAGTCCATGGGACTGCCGCCGCCGAATCCGATCACACAGTCGGCGAGATGCGCGCGCAGCGCCTCGACACCCCTATCCAGAGATTCAGTAGTCGGGTCAGGAACCGTGCCGTCGAAGACAGCGGCATTGATCCCCGCCCCGCGCAGCAGCGTTAGCAGTCGGTCGACAGCACCCGTCTGGGTTAGATAGGCATCGGTGACTAATAGGGGCCGCCGCAGACCGAGGCTGTCGATCAGGGACGGCAGTTCATTGACGGCGCCTGCGCCGATGCGTGAATAACGGGGGAAAGCGATATTTGCGATCACGAGAGGGACTTTCGTTGTCTTCAGGATTGACGCCGAGCTTGGCGTCATGCGATTTGGCGGTGCGCTGGAAGGGGAGTTAGAGCGTTAGCCGTTTTGGGGGAAGCCGAGATTGAGCCCGCCGTGGCTGGGGTCGAGCCAGCGCTGCGTAATGGCCTTCTGACGGGTGAAGAACCGCACACCGTCCATGCCGTGGGCGTGCGAATCGCCGAAGAGCGATGCCTTCCAGCCGCCGAAGCTGTAGTACGCCATCGGAACCGGGATTGGCACGTTGATGCCGACCATGCCGACCCGCACCTCGTTCTGGAAGCGTCGGGCGGCGCCGCCATCGTTGGTGAAGATCGCCGTGCCGTTACCGTAGGGGTTGGAGTTGATCAGATCCATTGCCTCGTCATAGGACTCGACGCGAATGATCGAGAGCACGGGGCCAAAAATCTCGTCGGTGTAGACACTCATCCCGGGGGTGACGTTGTCGATGAGCGTCGGGCCGAGCCAGAACCCTTCCTTCCCGCCGTCGGCGGCAACAGTGCGGCCATCGACGACGATCTTGGCGCCGTCGGTCTCTCCAGCGTCGATGTAGGAGGCGACCTTGTCACGATGGGCCTTGGTGACCAGCGGCCCCATATCCGAATCGCGAGTGCCGTCACCGATTTTGATGGTGCGTGCCCGCTCGGCCACCTTCGCGACGAGGTCGTCGGCGATAGGGCCGACGGTCACACACGCGGAGATCGCCATGCAGCGCTCGCCCGCGGAGCCGAACCCGGCGTTGACCATCTCGTCGGCAGCCAGGTCCAAGTCGGCGTCCGGCAGGATCACCGCGTGGTTCTTCGCACCGCCCAGCGCCTGCACCCGCTTGTCGTGTGCAGTGCCGGTAGCGTAGACGTACTTGGCGATCGGGGTGGACCCGACGAAGCTGACCGATTTGACCTTGGGGTTAGTCAGTAGTTCGTCGACGGCGGTCTTGTCGCCCTGCAGAACGTTGAACACGCCGGGTGGCAGACCCGCGTCGGCCCACAGCTTGGCCAGCCACAGCGAGGCCGAGGGGTCCTTCTCTGATGGCTTGAGCACCACGGTATTTCCGGTCGCGATCGCGACGGGAAAGAACCACATGGGCACCATCGCCGGGAAGTTGAACGGGCTGATGACGCCGACAACACCGAGCGGCTGGCGGACCGAGTACACGTCGACGTTGGTCGACGCATTCTCCGTGAATCCGCCTTTCAGCAGATGCGGTATGCCGCAGGCGAACTCGACGACCTCCTGACCGCGGCTGACTTCTCCCAGCGCGTCGGAGAGCACCTTGCCGTGTTCGGAAGTGATGATCGCGGCGAGTTCCTCCTTGCGCGCGTTGAGCAGTTCGCGGAACGCGAACAGGATCTGCGTGCGTTTGGCCAGCGATGTGTCACGCCACGCGGGGTAGGCTGCGGCCGCGACATCGATAACGGCGCGGGCGTCATCGACATTTGCCAGCGCCACCTCGCCGGTCACCGCACCGGTTGCGGGGTTGGTGACCGGCGAGGTGGCGCTGCTTGCGCCGGCGAAGATCTCGTTGTTAACCCAGTGGGTGATTGTCGGCACGGAGTTTCTCCTTGCTGTGCTGCGCGTGTGGTTCGGAAATGAACAGGTAGATAGGGCTGGGTCCGTCAATCGACGTCGCCTTGGACCTGCTCGATCAGGTGACGCAGGTAGGCGTAACTCTTTTGCGCGGCGTCCAAGCTGGCGCATTCAACGGAAAGCACGACGTCGTGATCGGTTTTGGACAGCGTGGTGACGATGCGCTCCCAGTCGATGACTCCTTCACCGCAGGCGCATCCGAGCATGCCGCGCACTTTCCCGCGTAGTCGGCGGGCGTCCTGGACGCTGATGTCTTTGGCATGCATGTGCGTCACCTGACCGACGATCTGCTCGAGCCATTCGTGCGGATCGTTGCCGCTGAGGTAACTGTTGCCGGTGTCGAGATTGATCGTGAGCGCTGGACTGTCGATCAGGCTCATGATCTTCTGCAGCCGCTGCGGGGTTGCGGTGTAAGGGCCGTGAGTTTCGATCGCGATCTTGATGCCCCGGGGTTCAGCGACCAGCGCCGCCTCCTGCAGGGTGTACCGCATCAGGGTGTAGTTCTCATCTTCGGTGGTCCAGGCCGGCGTCGGACCGTCGTCGACCATGATCATCGGCGCGCCGACTTCGACGGCGTATCGGATCGATTGGCGCAGATACTCCACAGCGACGTCGGGCTTGGCCAGCGGCGCGTGACTGGACAACGACGAGATTTTCAGACCGCGCTCGTCGGCGGCCTTTTTGAGGATCAGCGGGTCATCGAGCATGGAGCGGCTGTGGAAATATCCTGCTGCGCTGAGAAGTTCGCGCCCCCAGTGCACCATCGGCTCGACGTACTTGTATCCGATTTCGGCGGCGCGATCCATCGCCCAATCGAAACCCTGGTTCTCCAGGCGCGCGAACTCCAGGTTCAAACCGAGTTTGATGGTCCCCACGTCGGTGCCCTCCTCGCTCAGAAGCCGCGCTTGCTGACGTAGTAGTCGCGGGTTTCGCCGTGGTACGCCGGGACGGTGATGTCCCACCAGCCGGTCGGATGCATCTCGGTCCACGGCAATTCGGTGGCGCTCATGACCTCGAGTACGACGGGTCCGGGGGTGGCGAAGGCACGTTCAACGGCGTCGGCGAGCTTGTCAGGATCCTCGACGCGTTCTGCGCGGCATCCCAGTGACTGCGCGAAGTTGGTGACATCCGCGAAGTAGGGTTTGCCGTCGGGCGTCGTCCAGTTGGTGGTGGCCTTGCGCTCTGCGCCGAACAGATTGATCTGCAGATCCTTGATCGCTTCCCATCCACCGTTGTTGAGGACGACGACCACCAGCGGCACACCCAGCATCGCCGCGGCGGCGAGCTCGGTACCAGTCTGCAGGAGACTGCCGTCGCCGATCAGCGCCAAGACCGGTGTATCCGGGCGCGCGACTTGGGCACCGATGGCCGCCGGCAGGCCGAAACCGATACCGGAGAAGCCGCCGGCCACGATGTTGGTCTTGGGACCGTAGATCGGGAACTCGTTGAAAGCCTGGTTGGCCGGGTTGCTGGAGTCCGTAACCAGGATGCCCTCTCGGGGAAGGGCTTTGCGGATTTCGACCATGGCGCGAGAGTTCGTCATCGGCAGATAGTCGGTGGTACGCATCGGGCGCAGGTGTTGATCCCACTGTGTCTTGAGATCTTGCAGTTCAGCGAAATAGTCGGTGCAGCGGTAATTCACGGCCGGCTTCTCGGCGGCCAAGGCGGCTGCGAGCGCTTGCAGTGTCGTCTTGGCGTCGCCGACGATTCCAACCTCGACCGGATAGTTGCGGCCGATCTCGAAGCCGTCGATATCGATCTGAATCAGTTTGGTGTTCGGGATATTGAATGTCACCCCCGGGCGGTAGGACGAGGTGACCCGGTCGCTGAACCGGCACCCAATGGCCAGGATTACGTCGGCGGTGCGGGTCATTCCGTTGCCAGGGATGGATCCCATGTCACCGCATGGCCATGCGTACAGGTCGTGGTCGGCGGGAAACGCGCCCTTACCCTGAAACGAGTGCGTGACCGGCGCGCCGAGATGCTCGGCAACAGTGAGCAGTTCCGGCGATGCGTCGGCGGCAATTACTCCGCCGCCCGCCAGAATGACCGGCCGCTTGGCGCTCGCCAGCAGCGCTGCAGCCCGCCCGATGGCCACGGGATCACCGGTGGACCGCGTCGCCCCGCGCCGCATTCCCGCCGGTGGCGGGGTGTACTCGCCGTACTCGGCTTGCAGGTCCTGAGGGATGTCGACGAGCACCGGTCCGCGGCGACCCTCGTGCATGGTGTTGAAGGCCTGGGCCAACGCGGTGGGAATCGACTCCACACGGTGCGGCTGCCACCAGCGCTTGACGACAGGTTCGGCCATCCGGGGGAAGTTGTTGCCATGCGGACGGTCGATTTCCTGCAGCACCCCATAGTTTTCCATGTAGGTGTGCACGGCGCCTGTCAGCAGCAGGAAAGGCTGGGAGTCGACGTATGCGGTAGCCAATCCGGTCAGCGTGTTCGTCGCGCCGGGGCCGATGGACGTGCAGACCGCGGCAATCTTGCCCGACGCGCGGTAATAGCCGTCGGCCATGTGTGCAGCGCCTTGCTCGTGCATGGCGGGCACGAGTTCGATTTCGTCGGCGCGGTCGACAAACGCGTCCAGCAGAGCGGTGTTGCCGTGGCCGGGAATGGCGAATACTTTCTCGACACCCTCGCGGATCAGGATGTCGACGACCATTTGGCCGCCGGTCATTTTGGTCGTTGTCATGGCATTACTTTCGTGGGTCGAGGTGGCTATGGACGGTGTTTCTCGGCCGCCTGGGAGCGGCGATACAAACTGCAGGCAGCAATTGCCGGTGCGACGCGGAAGGCGTTGGCGGCAATGGTCAGGGCGGGATTCATCACTGGTAACGACGGGAAGAACCCCGAATCCACGACGAAAAGGTTCTCGATGTCATGGGTTCGACAGTCCAGATCCACCACCGAGGTGGCGCGATCGGCTCCAGCGCGCACCGTGCCCGCTTGATGGGAGTTGACCTCGATTCCGGTTCGTCTGGTGAACAGGATCGGATAGCCCAACTTGCGGACCAGTCGCCCGGTCTCGCGGACGAGTACTTCGTGGGCGCGGACGTTGTTCGGCGTCCATGCAATCTGGATTGTGCCGTCGTCACGCAGGGTCACCCGGTTGTCGGGGTCGGGGAGATCCTCGGTGAACAGCCACCAGTCGATGCTGCGGCGGGTTGCCATGTTCAGCGCCCACATCGGCATACGGGGCTGCTGGGCCTTGACCATGGGACCTTGAAGCTTTCCGATGAGTTGAACGTGGCCCAGGGGGTAAGGGTGGTCCGGTGTGCCGTGGAGATAAAAGTCGTTGAAGTACAACGTTTTCTGGAATACCGAGCGGTTACGGCGGAAGGGGTTGATGCCGACCATGATCGAGTTGTTGTGGACCATATAGTTGCGGCCGAGTTGGTCAGACGAGTTCGCCAGCCCGTTCGGGTGGTGTTCGGTGGCTGAGCGCAACAACAAAGCCGCAGAGTTGACAGCTCCGCAGGACACGACGACCGCGCCGGCGGTGATCGTCGCGGCCGTCCCGGCGATGATGCATTCGACGCCGGTGGCGTGGTTACCGGTGTCGTCGGTCAGCACCTTGTCGACTGTGGTGTGGGTGAGCAGCTCAACCGCGCCGCTGGCCACGGCGGGGCGGACACAGGACACGTCGGCATCTGATTTGGCCAGTGTTCTGCAAGGGAATCCGTCGCATGTGGCGCATCGGATACAACTGCCGCCTTGGCGAAGATCCAGCCCGAGCGGAATCGTCGACGGTGTTTTGCCCAGCTGCCGTAGTCGGTCGGCAATCGCCTGCACCGGCGGTTCGTGGCCGATCCCGGGAAACGGAAACGGTTCGCCTCGGTGCAAGGTGGGGTCGTCGGGGTCGCCATGCACCTTGTAGACGTGCTCGGCGTGCAGATAGTGGGGGGCCAGATCGTCGTAACCGAATGGCCATGCCGGCGATTGCCCGTCATGGTGGGTGCTGGATTGGAAATCCTCGCGTCGGAACCGCACCAGCGATGAACCGTAGAACTTGGTGTTACCGCCCACGTAGTAGTAGGTGCCCGGGCTGAACGGTTGCCCGTGCTCGTCATACCAATGCTCGGCGTTTTTGTACCGGCCCTGCCCGAAGACCGCGCGAGCGTCCCAGTTCTGCGGCTCCTGCGGCACAAATCCACCCCGCTCGATGAGCAGAACGGCGATCCCGGCGTCCTTGAGCGCAAAGGCCAGCGTGCCCCCGCCCATCCCGCTGCCAACGATGATGACGTCGTAGTGGTCACGGGAGGGTCGCGAAACGCTGCGCGGCACGGTGGTGGGCACTGGTGGCGCTCCTCTCCGGTTGACGGGATAGTGCGATGGCGTTGGTGCGCATAAGTCGACGTCGCGGATCGTGGTGTCGGCCTGTGGGACGCGACAGAATGGGCTGTGCCCTAAGCATTACCAATTCTGATCACGATCATCAGACGCAACCCGCGCAGCGGAGAGCCGGTTCGTGACACACCGTGTGCAGCTGGCTCACGGTAGCGCTACGGCGGCAGATATGGGGCCACCGTGCCAGGCTGGGCATGTGCGCTGCCACGGACGGACGCGACGGTGCGGGTTTCGCCACGATCTTGTCGTCGAGCTCGGGATGGGTGGCCGTGTCATGCGTGTGGGGTTGGGGCGTCTGGTCGGATCATGTTGGCCGCGCGTAGGTCGTCCCACAGTTCGGCCGGCACGTTGGATTCGAACAGTGTGGCGTTGCGGGCTTGTTGCTTTTCGTTGCGCGCCCCGATGCAGGCGCTGACGACGACGGGGTGTGCGTAGGCGAACTGCAGGGCCACCGCCGGCAGCGCCACGTTGTGACGGCGGCAGATTCCCTCGAACGCAGCGGCTTTGGCCAAAATGTCCGCGTCTGCAGGTGCGTAGTTGAACCGCGCGCCGGGGACGGGTCCGGTGGCCAGCACCCCGCTGTTGTAGACGCCGCCCAACACGATCCCGACGCCGCGCTCTTCGCAAATGGGGAACAGCTCGTCGAGCGGTTCCTGCTCGAGCAGTGTGTATCGTCCGGCCAGAAGGCACAGATCGGCGTCGGTGGCCTTGACAGCGTCGATCATCAAATCGGTCTCGTTGATTCCGAACCCGATCGCTTTGACCACGTTTTGCTCCCGCAAGGATTCCAGCGCCGGGAAGGCGCTGACGATGGCCTGGCGGAAGTATTCGGCCGCTGCTGAACCGTGGGTGTAAACGTCGCAATCGTGGATGAACAGGGCGTCGAAACGGTCGGTGAGCATACGCTGCATGCTCTGCTCGACAGCGCGCATCACACCGTCGTAGGAGTAATCGTAATCGGCCACCAACGGCGGGATGTCGAGGTATTGACCGTTGGTCGAGGGCGCGTCCAATCGGGGGGTGAGCACCCTGCCAACCTTGGTCGACAACACATAATCTTTGCGGTCACGCTGACGCAGCGCGAGGCCCAGACGATGCTCGCTCAGCCCGTTACCGTAACCGGGGGCGGTGTCGAAGTACCTGATGCCCTGATCCCAGGCTTGCGACACCATGTGTTGGGCTTCATCTTCAGTGAACGCCCCATTGAAGTTGCCGATCGGTGCGCCCCCGAAGCTCAGCGCGGTGAACGTCAGACCAGATCGAGCGTTGACCCTGGTATCGGACACTTTCATGGCTCGGGTTCACCTCGCAGTTTTTCGCACGATCGCGTATCTGATTTGCCGGTTGGCGTTATCCGCGTTGATATCGAAAATAACCATTGCGCAGCACAATTCGAGACTAATCATGGAGACGGCGGGGATCGCTACTCAGGACGCGAAATTCTGGGCGCAGCTTCTGCACGATATGTGCCGTGCTGAAGCTGCCTCCGCGTACGCATTGGCCCGCGCCAGATGGCACGTCTTGGTCAGCGCCCCTGTCGAACACGCCGGAGGAAAGAAGGCTGCGCTGAACTCGGATCGGCGTCGCCCGCGATGCGGGTGGAGAGATCTGTCGCCCGCACCCCAGCTAGGGGTAGCCGAGCCGAGGTTAGAGCGCCTGTGCGGTGCGTGCTCCCTCCAGCAAAGCGTCCGCGAGCATGCGAGGTTCGCCCGCATCGCCAACGACATGCACCCGTGTTGGGATGCGGGCGCACCGAGCTACACACTGTGCGCACCGTGTCGGGTCGTCGACAAGAGTTCGGCTACCAGCCTGCATCGGCTCTGGGGGTACACGTTTCGCGCAATCAGTGCGTGGGATAACTGCGCAGTATGCGTCTGCTGCTCGGCGCGGCGATTTGGCAGCGTATTCGCTGACAAGTGAGACGTGATCGTAATTGGAAAGGAGCGCCGACCGTGGGCCAACTCGACGGCAAGGTAGCGTTCATCACCGGAATCGCACGCGGACAGGGTCGTTCGCACGCAGTTACGCTCGCGGGCGAGGGCGCCGACATCATCGGACTCGACATCTGTACGCAGCCGGCGACCACCCCCTATCCAGGCGCTACGCCGCAAGATCTTGAGGAGACCGTTCGGCTTGTCGAGAAAACAGGTCGCCAGATCGTTGCCGAGCAGGCCGATGTGCGCGACCTCGCGCAAGTTCGTGCTGTATTCGAAGCAGGGATCGCCCAGTTCGGCCGCGTCGACATCGTGTTGCCCAACGCCGGGATCTGCGCGGGTGGGCTGACCTGGGAGATCGCCCCGGAAGCCTGGCAGGAGATGCTCGACGTCAATCTGACCGGTCCGTGGAACACCGTGCGTGTTGCGATTCCGACGATGATCGAGCAGGGCGAGGGCGGTTCGATCGTGTTCACCGGATCCGTTGATGCGCTGAAAGGCTCAGCCAACATATCCTCTTACGCGGCGTCCAAGCACGGCGTCACCGGTCTGATGAGGTCGTTGGCCAACGAGGTGGGCCAGTACGGTATCCGAGTGAACTCGATCAATCCGGGGCACGTGGACACCGACATGCTCGGTAACGAGTTCGTGTGGAAGTTGTTCCGGCCGGATCTGGAGAAGCCAACTAAGGACGACGTGGTGGGTTCCTTCACAGGCACCAATCTCCTGCCGATCCCGTGGATGCAGGCGCAGGACATCAGCAACGCCATTCTGTACCTGGTGTCTGACGCCGGCCGTTACGCAACAGGCACTACCATGCTGCTGGACTCGGGTTTTCTGGCCAAGTCCTAACCAATAGCGGCGATCGATGCAACGCGCAACGCGATGGTGGCCCGTCGGCGTACGTCTCGGCTGAGCTGATAGCGGCTCGCGCAGTGACTTGGGTCTGCAGCATATGAACTTGGGTAAGCCTCCACCGGTTCGACACCGCGAATCGCTGCCTGCGCTCGGATCGGTGCGGCTGCCGCCGCCACGGTTCGAGATATGGGCCTGGCAACAGCAGGCCCGCTGCCGCGGCCTGCCCGCGCATGTGTTCTTCCCCGAAGGATTGCGCGGAGCTGACCTCAACCGGCTCGAAGATCGGGCCAAGCGGATCTGTACTGAGTGCCCCGTGGTGACTCAGTGCCGCGAGCACGCCCTGAGCACCCTCGAGCTGTGGGGAGTGTGGGGTGCGATGACCTCGCGTGAGCGCGCTGAGCAGCTGTACGCGGCGCCGATCTCGGAATGACTGGCGCTGCGTCGAGGGCGGCGAATCAAATTCGGCCAACGGTGCGTCCTTCAACAGCCGCTGGTGATGAAAGACGCGTCAAATCAGTTCTATCCATAGGAGGAATCCTCAATGGCCATAACAACGGAGGCTGTGCGATCTCGCGTTGTCGTCGATCCGCCCGAGACCCTCAGCACCGACATCGCGATCGTCGGATCAGGTATGGGTGGGGGAACGCTGTCCTTTGCCCTCAAAGACACCGGGGCGCGGGTCTTACTCATCGAGCAGGGAGATTTCCTGCCAGCAGAACGCGAGAACTGGTCGCCTGAGGCGGTACACCTCGACCAGCGCTATAAGAACTCGGCCAGCTGGTACGACCCGGCCACGGGGAAAAGCTTTGTGCCCGGCAACTATCACTACGTGGGCGGCAACACCAAGCTTTACGGGGCGACATTGCCCAGATTCCGCGCCCATGACTTCGAGCCGATTGAGCATGTCGACGGCGTGTCACCTGGCTGGCCGCTTACCTATGCTGACCTGGAGCCCTACTACGGCGAAGTCGAGCAGATGTTCTGGGTCCACGGCAACAAGGGTGAAGACCCAACCGATCCGTGGCGCTCGACTGGCTATCCGTTTCCTGGGATATCTCACGAAGGCGCGACCGCACGGCTAGCCGCAACCGCCAAAACGATGGGACTGCACCCATTCTCAGCACCACAGGCAGTGGACTGGCGTGACGGTGGGGCATGCGTGTTGTGCGACACCTGCGATTCGTTCCCGTGCATGGTGGATGCCAAAGGCGACGCCGACACGTGTGCTGTGCGTCCAGCTCTACTGTCGGGAAACGTGTGGCTACTGACCAACGCCCAGGCGATACGGCTGGAGACCGACACAACTGGCCGTCATGTGACTTCGGCACAAGTTACGTGCGGCGGGCGCCGCATCCGCGTGCGCGCCCATCGGTTTGTCCTTGCCTGTGGCGCGGTCAATACCGCGGCGTTGCTTCTGCGTTCAGCATCGTCGATCCACCCACGCGGCCTTGCCAATTCGTCGGATCAGGTCGGACGAAACTTCATGTCCCATCTGACAACGTTCTTAGTAGGTGTCGATCCGCGCCGAAAAAACGGCGCGGTGTATCAGAAAACACTTGGCATCAACGACTGGTACAGCACCGGACCGACCACCAAATACCCCTTGGGAAACATTCAGGCCTTGGGCAAATTGCGTGGTCCTCAAGCCAAGCTGGCGCAGCCGCGCGTACCGCTGGCGGTGCTGGATGAAGTCACCAAGTATAGTGTCGACGTTCTCGCCCAAAGCGAGGATCTACCGGTAGCCGAGAGCCGCGTCACCCTCACCACCAACGGACAGGTCAGCCTCGACCGCCGCGAAACGAATACCTTTGCACATCGCGAACTCGTCAAGCGTACATCAAAGTTGCTGCGACGCAGCGGGTTTCCGATAATATTGACCCGCAACCTCGGTGTCGAGGCGACATCGCATCAGTGCGGTACGGCCCGGATGGGAGAGGACGCGCAAAGCGCGGTGGTCGATCCGCAACTGCGCGCTCACGACGTGGGCAACTTGTGGATCGCTGACAGTTCCACCTTCCCGGCCTCGGCCGCCCTGAACCCCGCACTAACGATCGCCGCGCTATCCCTCAGGCTGGGACGATCCGGAGCGTTGAGCAGTTGAGCAAAAGGCAACAGTTACTGCGGTTTTGATGGCAGTTGGATCGTCGGCACCTGCCAAGCCGTGGCTACCCAACTTGTGGCTCATTCGGCGAGCGCACCATCGTGGATGCTCTCGGCGCGTTCGACAAATCAGCGCTTCGACGTCGGCAGACAGCTTCGTTGGACTGGTATGCGGCCGGCGCGACCGATCGGCCACGACGGTGACGCTGCTTGCCGCCGACGTCCTGCGTGGTGGCGACACCCGCTGGATCCACCGCGCCGCCCACGACCTCATGGGGGTCAACCCCGATGCGACAAAGTCGATGGCCGGAATGCCGTGTGGGCGAAGCCTTTACGGATCGATCCCCGAACAGCTCGCGGACGACACCAGCTTTACGCGTCAGCTGCAATCCTGCGGGTGCGCTCGCATTACGGCATCGCAACCAGTCAGCAGATCGACATCCCTGACTCGCAGCGGGGGCCGACCACCACAGCGGTTGCCAGCTCCGATAAGCGCGGCAGTCGCTGCTTCTCGACGTGTTGCAGAAGGCGTGCGCGATGCGGCGGTCGAATCAGGCGAAGCTGCCTGGGTTAACAGGTGCCGGTCCTCGCCGAGGTGTAGCTACATCTCACTGAAGAATACATTCACGAGTTCCTCTCGTGGGCGCCGTCACTGATTCGCTGACTGTGCCTGCGCGGCAACGGGAATGACCCGCAGCGTCACGGCCGAGGTGCCCGCAAGTATTAGAGCCGCTCCAGCGATGATGCCCGCGCGGTAGGCCGTCTCCGCGGTGGCGGGGTTTGTGTAAGCCTACCCGCGCACTGATCCACCTCGACCAGTGCACGTGACAACGCCCGTGCCCGCCACAGCGCTACCCGGAAACACCTATTTCCTGGGGCCTGGTGTGGTTCCCGAAAACGGAGTCACTCATCATCTTTCGGGCACTCGCGGCGTGGCGCCGACCGAGGCCGGGTGCTGAGGTAATACGTGCATGCCGCGTAACGTCCAGCGCTCGCTGACAGGCGCGCATCACTCGGTGGAGGGCAGATCGGCTAAAAGTCGCTGGGTGTACCCGTGGGCGGGATGGTCGAGAACCTGGTCGACGGGGCCGTGCTCGACGATGACGCCGTCGGAGAGGACCACCACGTCCTGGGCGATGCTGCGTACCACGGCGAGGTTGTGGGTGATGAAAACCATCGATAGGCCGCGGTCGACCTGCAGTTGACGTAGTTGTTCGACCAGCAACGCCTGCACCGAGACATCTAGTGCCGAGGTGATTTCGTCGCAGACCATGACTTCGGGGTCGACGATCAAAGCCCGTCCCACTGCGACGCGTTGGCGCTCCCCACCGGACAATTGTTGCGGTAGGCGTTCGCCGTACTCCGTCGAGAGTGCGACCGTCTGTAGGATGTCATCCACCTTCTGATTTCGCTCACTGCGTGAAAGATTGAAGAAGTATCGCAGCGGTTCCTCGAGATTTTCCCGCACGGTCATCCGTGGATTGAGGGAACCGTAGGGATTCTGGAACACGTACTGCATAATCCGGCGCTCCTCTTTGCTGCGCCGTCGAGGATCCGAGCTGAGCTTGGTTCCAGAGAGCTGAACCTCCCCCGTCCAGTCCGTGTGCAGCCCGACGAGGGACCGGGCCAGGGTTGTCTTGCCTGAACCCGACTGTCCCACAACGGCTGTGCAGCGGCCGGCGGTGACATCGAAGGAGACGTTACGCAGCACCTGGCGCGGACCGTAGCTGGCGGCCACGCCGCGAACCGTGAGCACCGGTGGCCGGTCTCCTGACAGCGCGGGTACCGGCTCTTTGGCGTGATCCACAGACACCGGGGGCTCGGGAAAATAACACCGCACCCAATGCGGCTCGGAGTCTCCGAGGTCACGCAGCTGCGGAAGCTCCTGGCGGCACACGTCTTGAACGTTGCCGCATCGGTCCGCGAACGAGCAACCGCGCGGCCACCGTCCCGGTCGGGGTGGTCTTCCTTCGATGCCCACCAGGATCTCGCTGCGGGCCGAGCTCGG
>Ga0207648_10002246_pt1 | contig 20904 bp, 19 predicted proteins | sample KBSMisM32_FD_184310 | JGI IMG/M metagenome (GOLD analysis project Ga0207648, IMG submission 184310) | Miscanthus rhizosphere microbial communities from Kellogg Biological Station, Michigan, USA - KBS Miscanthus M3-2 (SPAdes) (version 2) | ecosystem: Host-associated > Plants > Roots >...
GGGGTCCCGGTGATCGCATATCGGCGCGGCGGCCCGGCTGAGATCGTCGTCGACGGAAAGACCGGCTTTCTCGTCGAGCCCGACGATGTCGCCGGCTTGGCCTCGGCGATCGGTCGGATCGGCGAGCTCGATCGTGTCGCATGCCGGCAGCGTGTCGAGGAGGAGTATTCGATCCCGGCGCTTGCCGAGCGCGTGGAGCGCTGGCTCGAGTCGGTGATCGAGTGTCATCGCGACACGTGGCCCACCGAATCGGCGTGAGCCGTGAGGCTGAAACGGATCGCTCCGACATTTCCGGTCCGCGACGTGCGCGCCGCGCTTGCGTACTACGAGCGACTCGGATTCGCGACGCGTGAGTACGGTGGCGACGAGAACGCGATCTACGGCTTCGCGGCCGTCGGTGACGTCGAGTTACATGTCGGGATCGTGCCCGATGGCAAGCCCTCCGTACCGGCGACGGCGTACCTGTACGTCGAAGACGCCGACGAGTTGGCAAAGGAATGGACGTCGGCCGGCGGAATCGTCCACCCTCCGCAAGACACGGAGTGGGGGCAGCGCGAAGGTGTGCTGATCGATCCCGATGGCAACATCATCCGCTTCGGGTCACCATTGCCGCACTGACCTGGGGAGAACCGGCAATCTTTCCTGTTGGAGTGCCTGCGGACATTGCCGCTTTCGTCCAGAAGCCCGTATCATTTGACGGTTCCCTGGCGACGAATCGCCCGTGGCAAGTCCTAGTTCAGCTCCAGTTCTGCCAGTTCAAGTGTGAAGGTCTGAGATGCCTACTTACAGTCCGAAAGCAAGCGAGATCACCCGCGCCTGGCACGTCATCGATGCCGACGGCCTGGTGCTCGGTCGCATGTGCACCGAGGCCGCTCGCGTGCTGCGCGGCAAGCACAAGCCGATCTTCGCGCCGCACATCGACACCGGTGATCACGTCGTCGTCATCAACGCCAGCAAGGTCGTGCTGACGAAGGACAAGGCAGCCAACAAGGGTGTGTATCGCTACAGCGGCTACCCGGGTGGTTTGAAGACCGAGTCGTACGAGAAGCTGCTCGGCCGCAAGCCGGAAGAGGCGATTCGCCGCAGCATCGCCGGCATGCTGCCGAAGGGCCCTCTCGGCCGCCAGATGATCAAGAAGCTCAAGGTCTACGCCGGTCCTGAGCACCCGCACGCAGCCCAGCAACCCGTCGTCCTCGATCTCACCGCCGCCAAGGCCCGTTGAGCGCGAAAGGAACCCGATCCATGGCAACCAAACCGCTCACCCAGACCACCGGTCGCCGCAAGGAGGCCGTTGCTCGTGCCCGCCTTCGCCCCGGTAACGGAACGCACACCATCAACGGCAAGGCCTTCGACACGTACTTCACGACGGCGATGCAACGCATGACCGTCACCGAGGCGCTGCGCGTCACCGAGAGCGAGACCAGCTACGACATCGACGCGACAATGCACGGTGGTGGCATCAGCGGTCAGGCAGGTGCCCTGCGCATGGCCATCGCCCGCTCGCTCGTCGAGATCGATCCCGAGGCACGTCCGGCGCTGAAGAAGGCCGGCCTGCTCACCCGCGACCCGCGTCGCAAGGAGAGCAAGAAGTACGGCTTGAAGAAGGCCCGCAAAGCCCCGCAGTACACCAAGCGCTAGTTTCGCTCGGCCATGGGCCAGCTTCGCTTCGGAACAGACGGCGTTCGCGGGCGCGTGCCCGAAGAACTCGACGCGGATTCCGTCACGCGGTTGGCATTCGCCGCGGCGCAAGTGCTCGGTCCCGGTCCGTGGCTGATCGGCGAGGACACGAGGGAGTCGAGCAAGGCGCTGGCTTCGGCATTCCGCGACGGCCTGCGCGCCGGGGGCGCCAAACCGGAGCTCGGCGACGTCGTGCCGACACCGGCGTTGGCTGCTGTAGCGGCAATGCATCGACAGCCGGCGGCAATGATCACGGCGTCGCACAACCCGTGGTTCGACAACGGTGTGAAGATCTTCGCCCCGGGCGGTCTGAAGTTGTCCGACGAGATCGAACGGTCGATCGAAACCGCCATGGACCTCGAGCCCGCGGCCGACGGCTGGTACGTCGGTGCGGACCTCGAAGAGCATGTGCTGCGCCTGTACGTCGACGGCCTGCTGTCGACCTACCCGACTGATGCACTGAGCGGCCTACGCATCGTGCTCGACTGTGCGAACGGGGCGATGTTCGAGGCAGCACCGCAGGTGATCCGCGGCTTGGGCGCCGACGTGATCGCGATTCACGCCGAACCCAATGGGCAGAACATCAACGACCAGTGCGGTGCGACCCATCCGGCAGACCTCCGTCGGGCGGTGATCGAGAACGAGGCCGACCTCGGCCTGGCCTTCGACGGTGACGGCGACCGAGTGATCGCCGTTGATCACGCCGGCGAGATCGTCGATGGTGATCGGATGATCGCGCTCGCGGCCCTGCAACTTCGCGACGAGGGCCAGCTCACCAACAACACGGTGGTCGTCACCGTGATGAGCAACCTCGGGTTCCACAAGGCGATGGGCGCCGCGGGGATCGACGTCGTCACGACTCCTGTTGGTGACCGATCGGTGCTCGAGGCGCTCGACGCCGGCGACTACGCGGTCGGCGGTGAGCAGAGTGGGCACATCATCTACCGGCATCTGGCGACGACGGGCGATGGCCTCTTGGCCGGGTTGCGACTGGCTCGATACGCGCGCACCACGGGCCGGCAGTTGGCCGACTTGGCCGGCAACGTCATGACGTCGTATCCGCAGGTGCTCGTCAACGTCGAGGTCGCCGACCGTCATCCGGCCGTCGCCGAGGAGCTGGCGGACGAGATCGCAGCTGCCGAGGCAACGCTGAACAGCGAAGGGCGCGTCCTCGTGCGACCGAGCGGCACGGAGCCGCTCATTCGGGTGATGGTGGAAGCTCCGACGCAATCGATGGCCCAGACAACCGCCGACGGCCTGGCGGACATTGTTCGCGCCAGGTTCGGCTGACCCGGCGGTATCTACCTGGCTCGGTAGCCTGGACAGCCATGTGCGGCATCATCGGAATCGTCTCCCGGCCCTCGCAACGACCTGTTCCCGAGTCGGCGGAGGTGCTCGCACACCTCGATCGAGCGGTTGCTGCTGACACCCTGAGCGCCGCCGCGGCGGCCGTTCGCCAGTGCGACGAACTGCTCAAAGGCGTGCCCGGTGCTCGGGCACTCGTCGGCCGGTACGAACTCGGCGCAGCCATCGCCGCGAGGCTGGATCAACTCGATGCGCGCATTGCCGAGACCGATGGCCGAATCGAGTCCGACGACTCGCTCGACGTCGACGACCAAGAGCGTCTGGCCACCGAGCTGATCGACCTCCGCGATGCCGTGTGGGCCGTCCGCTTCGACCGGCTGCGCACGGCGCGGGAAGTCGAGGCGCTGGCGGGTCGCGACAGCACCGTCGCAGCGATCGCCGGCTACCTCGCGGTCCAACAGTCGCTGTCGGCCCTCGACCGGCTGGAGGTGCGCGGCCGGGATTCGGCCGGCCTTCACCTCTTCGTGTGGAACCACGGCATCTCGCCGTCGGACCCGCTCGTACGACGAATGCTGGCCGAACGAAACACCGACCCGCTGTTCCAGAACGGCTCGGTGCGCGTGTCGGACCAATGTCTCGGCTTCGTCTACAAGGCGGCGAAGGAGATCGGTGAGCTCGGCGACAACACGCGGGCGTTGCGCGCCGCCATCGCCGGCGACGACCTGCTGCGGCTGGCGTTGTCGAACCCCGACGCTCGTCTGGCCGTGTTGGGCCACACCCGTTGGGCAAGCGTCGGGATCATCAGCGAGGCTAATTGCCATCCGCTCAACAGCGAGGAGCTCGAGCAATCGGGTGGCGCTCCGTACATGGTCGCCGTCCTCAACGGCGACGTCGACAATCACGCCGACGTAAGGGTCAACCACGAGCTGCAGATCGCCGGGCCGATCACCACCGACGCCAAGGTGATTCCCGCGGTGATGGCGCATCACGTTGCTGCCGGTGTCGCCGATCTGACAGAGGCCTTCCGGCGCACAGTTGCCGAGTTCGAGGGCAGCGTGGCGATCGGCGCGGCGGCGGCGCAACATCCCGACCGCATCTATCTGGCTCTGCGCGGCAGCGGGCAGGCGTTGTACGTCGGCCTTGCCGACGACTTCTACATCGTCGCCAGCGAGCCCTACGGAGTGGTCGAAGAGACGACGCGCTACGTCCGCATGGACGGAGAGACTCCGTCGCCATCGGGAAGCCGGGGCCAGGTGTTCGTGGTCGACGGCGCTCTTGCCGGAGGCCTCGACGGGATCCGTCGCCTCGCCTACGACGGCTCCGAGCTGCCGCTCACGGACGCCGACGTGGCCACCGCCCAGGTGACAACACGCGACATCGATCGCGGCGATGCTCCCCATTACCTGCTGAAGGAGATCAGCGAGGCGCCCTCCAGCTTCCGCAAGACCGTTCGCGGCAAAGTGGTCGAAGTTGGCGGTCTGCGCCGGGCATCCGTGGGCCTGCGGGCCCTCCCCGAGGATGTGCGCACCAGACTCGCCAATGGCACCATCACTCACATCAAGGTCATCGGGCAGGGCACTGCCGCGGTGGCCGGGCGCAGCATGGCCGCGTTGCTCGACTCGCTCGCCGAGGGGCAGATCGATGTCGATGCCGTGACGGCGACGGAGCTCAGCGGCTTCGGGATGCGACTCGACATGAGCGACACGTTGGTCATCGCGGTCAGCCAGAGTGGCACGACCACCGACACCAACCGCACCGTCGATCTGGTGCGCGGTCGTGGAGCGTGCGTGATCGGAATCGTCAACCGCCGCAACAGCGACCTCACCGACAAGGCCGACGGCGTGATGTACACCAGCGACGGCCGCGACGTGGAGATGAGCGTCGCCTCGACGAAGGCGTTCTATGCCCAAGTGGCTGCTGGAGTGCTGCTGGCATGTGCCATCACCGAGGCGGCCAACCTCGGTTCAGCGCAACGCCGCCATGATCTGCTCACCTCGCTGCGGGAGATGCCCGACGCGATGCTCGACGTGTTGTCGCGTCGCGACGTGATCGCCAACGCGGCTCGGCGGTTTGCGCCGTCGAAGCGGTACTGGGCGATCGTGGGCAGTGGCCCGAACACGGTCGCCGCGGAAGAAGTCCGCATCAAGCTCAGCGAGCTCTGCTACAAGTCGATCGCCTGCGACATCACCGAGGACAAGAAGCACATCGACCTGTCGAGCGAGCCGCTGATCCTGGTTTGCGCCGCCGGCCTCGTCGGTGGTACGGCCGACGACGTCGCCAAAGAAGTGGCGATCTACAAGGCCCACAAAGCGACGCCGATCGTGTTCGCCACCGAGGGCGACGAACGCTTCGCCGGCGCAGCAGCGGTGCTCACCGTGCCCTCCGTCGACTCGGCCCTGGCCTTCGTGCTCTCGGCGATGGTCGGGCACCTCTTCGGTTATGAAGCCGCCCTCGCCATCGACGGTTCGGCCCGCCCGCTGCGCGAGGCGCGCGAGGTCATCGAGCACGCGCTCGTCTCCTCGGGCTCCGGTGACGCCGTGCTCCGCTCGGTTCGGCAGGGGATCGGCCAACATGCCGAACGGTTTGCCGAGGGGTTGCGGTCGGGCATCTACGACGGTCATCTCGAAGCCTCGACGGCAGTCCGGTTGTCCGCCCTGCTGACCAACCTGCGCGACGATCTCCCGCTCGAGGCGTACCACCGTGCCACCGGCAAAGTGGCCACTCCGGGCGTCATGATCGACGATCTCACGGCGTCGCTGACTCGGGCGATCGAAGAGCTGACCCGACCGGTTGATGCGATCAAGCATCAGGCCAAGACGGTCACGGTCGGGATCAGCCGCAGCGACGAGGGCGTGCTCGACCGGCCGCTGGTGCAGGCGACGCTGGCCGCGGGCGCCGGACGCGACGCGCTCACGTACCACACCCTCAAGGTCCTCGCCGATCTGGATCCGGCTGTCGCCGCGGTGGCCGGTTACACCCGCTATCGCATCGACGGCGACCCGGCAGGCGATGCCCAGATCAGCATCGTCGATCGCGGGGGTCTGTCCGTCGGCGTGCCCAGCAGGGTCGAGCGCAATCCGCAACTGGTCGGTACCAAGCGTCGCGTTGCCGCCGAGCGCCAGGTGCTCGTGGCACGGGGTCGCAGTGACAACCGAACCGTCATCATGGTGCCCGAGGTCAAGGCGGGCATGTGCGTCGGGATCACGTTGTTGCATGTGCAATTTCACGACCGCCTGCCCGCCGCGGTCATGCGCGGTGTCTTGCAGGGATACGACCGTCGTTACGACAGGTTGGTCGACTGGGTCACCGAGACCGAGGGCGTCTTCCGCGACGACCTGCTCGGCGAGTTCCCGGTTGCCGACCTGTTGATCGCTCCGATCTCGGACGCCGCCGATCAGTGGCGTTCGTGACTAGCGGTAGTTCGTGATCCTCGGCATCGGTGTCGACGCCGTCGACATCGAGCGGTTCCGCCGATCCTTGGAGCGCACTCCGTCGATGCGGCAACGACTGTTCACCGATAGCGAGCTCGAGTACGTCGCTCCGAAGGAGGATCCCGTTCCGTCGCTGGCCGCTCGGTTCGCGTCGCGTGAGGCGGTGATGAAAGCGATGGGTCTCGGACTCGGCGCTTTCGGCTTCCACGACGTGTGGGTCGATCGGCTCGATTCGGGCGAACCGCGGCTCAACGTAACGGGCCGCGCCGCGGAGCTGGCGAGCGAACGCGGCATTGCCACGTGGCATCTGTCGATCACCCACACGGACCTGGTGGCCATCGCCTACGTCGTTGCTTCGTGACGTAGCCTCGTCGGCATGTTGCCGATCGTCACGCCGGAGGAGATGGCCGCGATCGACGCTGCCGCGCCGGCGCCCAGGGAGGTGTTGATCGAGCGCGCCGGCACCGCTGTGTCGTGGGCCGCGCTGCGGATGATGGGCGGTGCCTACGGACGCACCGTCAACGTGATCTGCGGCAAGGGCAACAACGGTGCGGACGGCCGCGTCGCGGCACGGCATCTGGCGGCCCGCGGCGTGCGCGTGCGCGTCTTCGATCTGCCGGCCATCCCCGCCACGTTGCCGCCGGCCGACCTCGTCATCGACGCTGCCTACGGCACCGGGTTTCGCGGTACGTGGAAACCACCCGACGTCGGCGACACCCCGGTGCTGGCGGTCGACGTTCCCAGCGGTGTGGACGCGTTGACCGGCGACATCACGGGCGATGTCCTGGCAGCCGAGCGAACGATCACGTTCGGCGCGTTGAAGCCCGGTCTGTTGATGCCGCCGGGGAGCGGCCTCACCGGCGTGCTCGAGATGGCCGACATCGGCCTGCACATCGGCTGGGCCCGTGCCAACCTCGTCCAATCGAGCGACGTGGCCGGCTGGTGGCCCGAGCGCGACGACTACGCCCACAAGTGGCAGAGCGCCGTACGTGTCGTGGCCGGCAGCGCGGCAATGACCGGCGCCCCGCGGCTCGTGGCCCACGCGGCGATGCGTACCGGTGCGGGAATGGTGCACCTGTCGACTCCCGGGATCACCTTGACCGATGCGCCGATCGAGATCGTGCAACGGCCGTTGGCGTCGGTGGGATGGGCGGATGCTGCGCTCGCCTCGCTCGATCGCTTCCACGCGATCGTCGTCGGGCCCGGCCTCGGCCGTTCCGACGACACTGCGGCCAACGTCCGCAAGTTGGTCATCGAGGCACCGCTGCCAATGGTCATCGACGGAGACGGATTGTTCGCGCTCGGCTGGAGCTCGGAAGGCGCGAGCACACTGTTGCGCCGGCGTTCGGTGGCCACCGTCCTCACTCCGCACGACGGTGAATACGCATTGCTGTCCGGTGCTCAGCCCGGCCTCGACCGCATCGTCGCGGCGCGTCGATTGGCGGCCGACAGCGGCTGCACCGTGTTGCTGAAGGGGGCGGCCACCATCGTCGCCGACCCGTCGGGAGAAGTGCTCGTGGTGACGGCGGGAGATGCCCGGCTGGCCACGGCCGGCACCGGCGACGTGCTGAGCGGAATCATCGGCGCGTTGCTGGCCGGCGGGATGCGACCCTTGCAGGCCGCCGCCGCCGGCGCGTGGGTGCACGGCCAGGCGGGCCGGCGCGGCCAGCGACACGGCCTGGTGGCCAGCGACCTGCCCGACCTCATTCCGATGGTGCTGGAAGAACTGCTGTGAGCCGGTGGGCGTGGGCCGAGGTCGACCTCGGCGCCGTTCGCCACAACGTCGAAACGATCTCCGCAGTAGTCGCTCCGGCGGCCGTGTGGGCCGTCGTGAAGGCCGACGGGTACGGGCACGGCGCAGCTCAGGTCGCGGCGGCCGCACGTCGCGGTGGAGCGGCCGGGCTGTGCGTGGCCCTGGTGAAGGAGGGCCTGGTGTTGCGCGACGCCGGGCTCGACTGCCCCATCCTGGTGTTGAGCGAACAGCCGCCCGAAGAGCTCGCGGACGCGATCCGCGCCGGCCTCGAGCTGACCGTCTACTCCCATCAGCAACTGGAGGCAATCGCCGCAGCGGGCGGGGACGACCATCCGGTCCATCTGAAGATCGACACCGGCATGCGCCGGGTCGGTGCCGATGTCGACGACGCGGTCGGCCTCGCCGACGCGATCGAGGCGTCATCGGCGACACGTCTCGCCGGGGTGTGCACACATCTGGCGGTCGCCGATGAACCCGATGATCCGTTCAACGGTGAGCAGCTCGAAACCTTCGGCCGCGTCATGTTGTCGCTCACGCTCGCCGGCCATCACCCATCGATGGTCCACGCCGCCAATTCGGCTGCGGCACTGGCCATCCCGGCGGCGCGCCTCGACGTCGTCCGCGTCGGGATCGCGATGTACGGGATCTCGCCCGGACACCACGTGGACGGTGTCGTCGAGTCCTTGCGACCGGCGCTCTCGTTGCACGCCCGCGTGGCGCACGTCAAGCGGGTCCGCGCCGGCGACCGCATTTCGTACGGCTTGCAACACCGCTTCGACGGAGACTCGACCGTGGCGACCCTGCCGCTCGGCTATGCCGATGGCGTGCCGCGACGCCTCTTCGCCGGCGGCGGCCAGGTGCTGGTCGGCGGCCGACGCCGGCCGATCGTGGGCGTCGTCACGATGGATCAGATGATGGTCGACTGCGGTGACGACGAAGTCGCGGTCGGCGACGAGGCCGTGCTGATCGGCAGCCAGGGCGGCGACTCGATCTCGGCGACCGACTGGGCCGACCGCCTCGGCACGATCGGCTACGAAGTGGTGTGCGGCATCTCCGGGCGCGTCGACCGGCGGTACACGGAGTCGTGAGCCTCTAGCATCATCGACGGCCATGTTGCATCTCCGCTCCGACTCGCTGGCAACAACATCTGCCATCGCCGCGTGCCTGGCGGGGTTGACGCGTCGCGGTGATCTGATCGTGCTGGCGGGCGACATGGGAGCCGGGAAGACGGCCTTCGCCAAAGGCTTCGGCGAGGCGCTCGGTGTCACCGAGCCCATCACCTCGCCCACGTTCACGCTGCTGCACAGCTATCCCGCGTCGCGCGTCACGCTGCACCACGCCGACCTGTACCGCTTGACGACGCACCACGAGGTGGCTGACCTCGCGTTGTCCGAGCTCCTCGAGTCCGGCGGGATCGTGTTGATCGAATGGGGTGACGTGGTCGCCGGAACGCTGGGGGAGCACGCCCTCGTGCGACTCGACTTCGACGAGACGGACACCGATGCGCGCGACATCACCATCAGTGCCACGGGGCGCGCCTGGGCAGCGCGCTGGGACGAGGTCGAGCGCCGCTTGGCGGTGTACAAGTGCTGATCCTCGGAATCGAGACCGCAACCGAACAGGTCAGCGTGGCAATCGGCGGACACGAGGGTGTGCTGGCGATGTTCGAGGTCTGCCGTGGCCGCCGACACGTCGAGACGTTGATCCCGTCGATCGAGTTCGTGTGCGCCCAAGCCGATGTCGACATGTCGGAGTTCGGCGCGATCGCCGTCGATGTCGGGCCCGGGCTGTTCACCGGGATGCGCGTCGGGCTCGCCGCCGCCAAGGCCATCGCCCAGGCGTTGCGGCTGCCGATGATCGGGATCAGTTCGCTCGACCTGTTGGCGTTCCCCCTCCGCCAGAGTGGCCGCGATGTCGCCGCCGTGATCGATGCCCGCAAGGGCGAGCTGTTCTACGCCTTCTACCGTCCGGTGCCGGGTGGCGTCCAACGACTGGGTGAACCACGCTGTGGATCCGTCGAGGACCTCATCGGCGAGCTGATGGCGCGCGGCGTCGACACCGTGTGCGTCGGCGATGGCGCATTGCGCTACCGCGAGCAGATCTCAACTGTGATTCGCTGCGATTTCGCCGAGCAGTTCCTGGCACACCCCTCTGCAGCGCCGCTCGTGCAACTGGCCCATGCGCGTGCGTTGCGCGAGGAATGGGTGAACCCGTGGGAGCTGCAACCGCTGTACCTTCGGGCGCCCGATGCCCGCATCAACTGGTCGACACGCGCCTCGGCAACGCGGAGCCAGACGTGAGCGTGCTGTCGCGCTTCTTGGGACGCGGCTCGACCGACGAGCAGCTCGTCATCGAGCCGCTGCGTCGACGGCACATCACCGAGATCCTCGCGATCGAACAGGTCTCGTATCCCAAGCCGTGGACTCGCGGCGTCTTCCTCAGCGAGATCGAGCTGGCCCGCGGCAAGGAGCGCTACTACATCGTCGCCCGCGCCGGTGTGGAGGTCGCCGGCTATGCCGGGTTGATGTTCGTGGTCGGCGACGCCCACGTCACCAACATCGCCGTCGCCCCGGACCGCCAACGACGAGGTGTGGCCACGCGCCTGCTCGCCGAGCTCGCCTGGGTGGCCATCGATCGCGGGTGCGAGGCGATGACGCTGGAGGTCCGCGTCTCCAACGTCGGGGCACAAGCGCTCTACCGCAGGTTCGGCTTCGTGCCGGCGGGCGTTCGCCAGCGCTACTACGAGAACACCGAGGACGCGATCGTGATGTGGTGCCATGACATCGCCCAGCCAGAGTTCCGCGAACGACTCATCGGCCTGAGTCCCGCGGCCGCGATGAAGAGGCAGCGATGAAGAGGCAGCGATGAGCGTCGACCAGAGCACCGTCGTGCTCGGCATCGAAACGAGTTGCGACGAGACTGCCGCTGCCTTGGTGATGGGGGGTTACGACGTGTTGTCGAGCGTGGTCTCGACACAGGTCGACCTCCATGCCCAGTACGGGGGTGTGGTTCCGGAGATCGCCGGCCGTGCCCATCTCGACCTGCTCAACCCGGTCGTTGCCCGGGCGATCGTCGAGGCGGGCGTCGAACCGGGTCGCATCGATGCGGTGGCGTGCACGATCGGTCCGGGTCTCGTGGGCGCGTTGTTGGTGGGCGTCTCGGCAGCCAAGGCGCTGGCGATGACCTGGGGCGTGCCGTTCATCGGTGTGAACCACATGGAGGCACACCTGTACGCGGCGTTCCTCGAGGACCAGTCCTTGGAGATGCCGTTGGTCGTGCTGCTGGTCTCCGGCGGCCACACCATGCTGATCGAGATGCGCGACCACGGCAGCTACCGCTTGCTCGGTCAGACCATCGACGACGCCGCCGGTGAAGCGTTCGACAAGGTCGCCCGATTCCTCGGCCTCGGATATCCGGGAGGTCCGGCGATCGACCACGAGGCCGAGCGCGGCGATCCGACGGCGATCGCCTTCCCGCGAGCCATGCTCAACGACGGGCTCGATTTCAGCTTCAGCGGCTTGAAGACGTCGGTGATCAATCACGTGCGCAAGAACCCCGACGTTTCCGCGGCCGACGTCGCCGCGTCGTTCCAGGCAGCGGTCGTCGACGTGCTCGTGGCCAAGGCCCGTCGTGCCGCCGCCGACGTGGGTGCACGAGGTCTGGTGCTCGGCGGGGGAGTCGCGGCCAACTCGCTGCTTCGCCGCCGGTTCGCCGAGGTCGGTGAGGAGGACTCGATCCGCGTCTTCGTCCCCAGCCTGGCGATGTGCACCGACAATGCGGCGATGATCGCCTCGGCCGGATGGCACCGTCTCGGCAGCGACGGCCCCACCGCACTCGACGTCGGAGCGCTCCCCAACCTGCGTCTCACCTTCACCCCTTGACCGTTTGGTGACGGGCGCCCCGGTAGCGGGCGTGAGTCGTCAAACGCTCGTAGCCTGGTGGGGTGGTCAGGATCGGGTCGTTCGAACCTGTCGCGCCGGTCGTGCTGGCGCCGATGGCGGGTGTCACGAACGCGCCCTTCCGCACGCTGTGTCGCGAGTTCGCACCCGGGTTGCTCTACGTCAACGAGATGGTGATGGCCACGGCGGTCGTCCACGGCAACGCCAAGACCGAGCGGATGATGACCTTCGGGCCGGACGAGCAGCCGCGCAGCCTGCAGATCTACGGCAGCGACCCGGCGATGCTGGGCGAAGCGATCCGCAAGTTGTGCGACGCCGACCGGGTCGACCACATCGACATCAACTTCGGATGTCCCGCGGCCAAGGTCACCCGCAAGGGCGGCGGTGCCGCGGTGCCGGCCAAGCCGAACCTTCTGCGGGCGATCGTGCGCGAAGCGGTTGCCGCGGCGACTCCGTTCGGCGTGCCGGTGACCATCAAGTTCCGCAAAGGCTTGTTCGACACGCTGTTGACCCACATCGAAACCGGCCGCATCGCCGCCGAGGAGGGCGTCGTCGCGATCGCGTTGCATGCGCGCACGGCCGAACAGCACTACGCCGGGGTCGCCGACTGGGACGCGATCGGCGAACTGAAGGCGGCCGTTCCGGAGATCCCGGTCCTCGGAAACGGTGACATCTGGGAGGCCGCCGACGCGGTGGCGATGATGCAGAAGACCGGATGTGACGGGGTCGTCGTCGGCCGCGGTTGCCTCGGCCGTCCGTGGCTGTTCCGGGACCTGGTGGAGGCGCTCAACGGCCGACCTGTGCCGCCGTCACCGTTGCTCGGTGAGGCGTGCGCGGTGATGGCGCGACACGCCAGGCTGCTGGCCGGCCACCTCGGCGAGGAGTTGGCCATGCGCGATTTCCGCAAGCACACGTCGTGGTACCTCACCGGCTATCCGGTGGGCGGCGAGGTGCGGCGACGGTTCGCGAACGTGTGCACGCTCGCCGAGTTGGAGGATCTGATCGCGCCACTCGACCCGGCGATCGCGTTGGTCGAGGGTGGCGAACGCATTCGACGCGGTCACACCAACGGTCCGATCCGCGTGGCCCTGCCCGATGGATACCTCGACCACCTCGACGATCTCACTGTGCCCGACGATTCACACGTGATGGCCCTGAGCGGCGGATGACCGTTCGGGTGGTGTTGGCGTCGGGTTCGCCCCGGCGACATGAGCTCCTGCGTCAGATCGGCGTGTCGTTCACGACGCGTGTGCCCGACATCGACGAGTCGCCGCACGCCGGTGAACGGCCCGTCGACTATGTGCGGCGAGTTGCACGGGAAAAGGCGGCAGCGGCGCGCCCCGGCCCAGATGAGTTGGTGATCGCCGCCGACACGACCGTCGACGTCGACTCGTCGATCCTCGCCAAGCCGGCCGACGCGGTCGAGGCGGCGTCGATGTTGCGCACTCTCTCGGGCCGCACTCATCAGGTGCACACCGGTGTGTCCGTGCATCGTGGCGGTCGCGAGTTGGGCGACGTGTGCAGCAGTTCGGTCGAATTCGTCCACCTCGACGACCCGATCATCGACTGGTACATCGCGACCAGCGAGCCGTTCGGAAAGGCGGGTGCCTACGCGGTGCAGGGTGCGGGAGCCGCGCTGGTCTCGAGTGTCACGGGCAGCGTCAGCAACGTGATCGGGCTGCCACTGCACCTCGTCGTCGAACTCGCACGGCGATTGGGTGTGGAACTGCTGTCGCCGTAGAACGATCGCCCTCCAGGCGGCGCTCTCAGAGCTGCGGCCACGAGGCGATCGTGTTGCCGTTGCCGTCGACGATGTGCGCGGTGAACGGCACCGGGTCGAAGGACACCGTCGCCGTGAATCGGTCTCCCAGGGCCGGATCGATGTCGAGCAGCGGTGACACCGACGACGCGTGACCGTTCGGGTTCACATGGAGCTCGGCACCGGACACCGATCGCGGCACCTTGGCGAGGACGTAGGTACGACCGTGCTCGACGAGTGTTTCGATGGTTGGCGCTCCACCCGGCAGGCTCAGGCGCGTCTCGGTCGGTGGCCCCGAGTCACCGGGTTGACCGATCCACCACACGTAGCCGGCTGATTCGTCGGCAGGGTTGCGCGGCGAGACTTCGATGTCCCAACGCGTTCCGTCGGCGAGCGTGCCGGCGACGATGGTCGACGGCGGCGATTGGAGGCCCGGCAACGGCGTGGCGAACGTGGTGTCGAGCGAGCGGTGCACCTCGTCGTCGGTGCTCTTGTGGACGGTCTGGGCGACAGCCTGCATGTCCGTGGAATCGATGTTGCCCTGCATGGTGATCAGCCGACCGTCGTCGCGCCATTGGGCGATCGACACCGTCGGGTCGGCCGCGGAACGGCCGATGATGGCCGTCGTGTCGCCGATCTCGAACGACCCGACATTGGAGAGCGCGAACCTGGTGACGTTGTCCTCGTCCGGCACATCGTCACTGGACACCGTGATGGCGAAATTCTGGGCGAGGCCTTCCGGCAGTCCCGTCGTGTAGCCGACTCGGGCCAGTGGCACTCCGAACAGCGCTGCCGCCGGGTCGGCGAACATGATCCGCTTGTGGTCGGTCACGAAGAAATCGTCGCTGAACTGGATGCCGGCGTTGTTGACATCGATCGACCGGACCAGACGGACCAGCTGCCGATCCAGCCAGCCGAGCGCGGTGATCTCGTAGGCCTGGCCATGCTTCGTGAACGACAGGCGGGCCTGCCCGGTGGGAGGGTCGTGCTCGATGGTCACCTCGATGTCGTCGACGATCGTGCGGTACGAGTTGGCGCCGGTCGCGTGCCGGTGACCGAGCGACACCACGAACCACGAACCGGTCGTCGCCGACGCGCCGTCGGTGGCCCACAGCTGTGCCGGGCCGGGGTCGGCGAAGTCGGCGGCGTGAGTGTCGCCGTCACCTCGTTGTTCGGCGAGGTACATGTGGAACTGCGCGGGTGGCGACGCCACGTAGAACTGCGGCTTGGCGAGCTGTTGTGGAGTGGATGGCGACTTGTGCGATTCGATCGTCGAGCTGACGACGCCGTAGCCCACTACGGCGAGCAGCACCACGGCAGCCGCCGGGCCGATCCAGCGCGGTCCACCCGTCGTCGTGGCCGCGCTCGGCGGGCTCGCCCGACGATCGCCGAACGGGTCACGATTGTCGTCGATCATCTCGATGATCTCGACGGGATCGGGCGCCGGGTCCGTCTTCATTCGGCCTTCACGCTGCCGGCCACTGGGCGATGACGGTGCCATCTGCAGCGACGATCTGAGCCGTGTACTTCGTCGGTTCGCTGAATGCGTACGCGGCGAAGGTGCGATCGAAGTTCGGATCGGCATCAGTGAACGGAATGACAACAGGGTCGAAGCCTTCGCGCGTCACCTGCAGACTGGCGGTCGGGGCGACGACACGCGGAAGATCGGCATAGACGTACGTGCGGTTGTCGGTGACGACGGTGTTGACCTTCGCGCCGGCGTCGGCGCGTGACGAATTACTCGGGGGCCGGTTCGCGAAGATGGGCGAGAAGCTGACATCGTCACTTTGCCACTCGACCTGTTGTTCCTTGGCGAAGCTCAACACGACGACGTTGACCAGCCAGTTGTTGCCGTCGGCATCGGTTCCGAACGCGACCGGCATCGGCTGCGACGAGTCGAAGTTGCCGAAGTTGTTGTCGGCGAGGTGGCGATCCGCCTGCAGCTGCATGCCTCGCCACTCGTTGACCGCCACCTGATGCACGGTGCGGGCGATGGTGATGAGCTCGGGAACCGTGGTCGCACCGGACAACGTCACGATGTGATCACCGGCGATCCAGGTGGCGACGGCGACGGTCGGTTGGCCCACAACCGCTCCCGCCGCAGCGACGTGTCCGTCGACGGTGAACGGTGTCGGGTGGTCGAGGTTGAAGCGGATCGCAATCTGCCGGTCGAATGTGCCACCACCTTGGTTCGGGGGAGTCCGCGGACTGACGTTGAGACTGATGCCGTCGGACTGATTGCTGTTCGATTGGTAGTAGATCTGTTCGGCGGGGAACCCCTGCAGCGCGAGCCACGGAGGTGTGCCGGTGATGCGGCGGAACGACGGGAACAACGAGTCGTCGTCGATGTGCACGTCGCCGTTGACGACACTGATCGAGCGAGCCAGGTCCACCAGTCGCTCGTCGGTGATCCCGAACGCGGTCATGGTCACGTCCGCCGTGCCGTTCGACGACGTGAAGCGGAGCACGGTGTGGCCGGAGGGCACGTGGGTGACGCCGATCGGCCCGTCGTCGGTCTTCACGCGGTACGCGTCGAGTGCGAACAGCGACGAGCCACCCCGTTGGGTCTCGATCGAGAACCACGCACCGGAGCCGGCGCTGGCCTGATCGGTGGCCCACAGTTCATAGGTGCCGTCGCCGTAGTAGTTCGGATCGGGCTCGTTGGTGGCGGCGTAGGACACGGTGTACTGGCGGGGCGGCCGGGCGGAGTAGTACGGCACCAGCGTGGCTGCGACCGTGGTGGTGGGGGCCGGGATCGTGGTCGTGGGAGCCGGCCCAGTCGTGGTCGGCGCGGGTGCCACTTGCGGAACACCCGACGACGCCGACGTGACAACGCCGTAACCGATGATTGCCGCGAGCGCCGCCGCGGCGACCGGGCCGACCCATCGTGGTCCGCCGGTGTCGTGCACGGTGTGGCTCTGGGCGCGGTCGCCGAACGGGTTGCTGTCGTCATCGATGATCTCGATGATCCCGGGCGTTTCGTCGGTCTTCATTCGGGCCACGTCGCCACGACGCTGCCGTCGGATGCCACGATGCGGGCCGTGAACTGCGCCGGCTCACTGAAGACGTACGCGGCCAATGTCCGATCGAGGTCTGCGCTGACGTCGTTGAACGGCACGGTGACCGGATCGAGGCCGGCGCGGTCGATCTCGAGCTGTGCGGTCGCGGCGACGGTACGCGGCAGGTCGGCAAGCACGTAGGTGCGCGTACCTTCGACGACGCTGTTGATCTTGGCGTTCGTCTCGGTCGGCACAGAGAACCCCGAGCTGCCAGGCCAGTCCCACGCGATCTGGTAGCCGGTGGGGTATTGCACGAATGCCGCATCGATCAGCCATGACTGCCCGTTGCTGTCCGTTCCGTTGGACACCGATTGAAATGGTCCACGCTTCCCGTTGCCAGGGCCCAGGTTTCCGGTCGTGTGGGACTGCATGTCGAACCAATTGTTGGCCGACACTTCGTGAACAGTGAGGGCGATGTCGATCAGTTGCTGCGTCTCCATCGACCCCACCAGTGTGACGATGTGGTCGCCTTCGATCCACGTCGCCAACGTGCCGTCCGGCGAGCCGGTGATGGGGCCGGCAAGTCCCGGATGGCCGTTGACGTCGAACGGGATCGGGTCGTCGAGTGCGTATCGGATTGCCGTCTGCCGGGCGACGTCGCTGCCGCCGAGATTGGGTGCGTTTCGTGGGGCGACCTGAAGGGTGAAGTCGCGGGACGAATCCAACGTCGACTGGTACGTCACCGTCTCCACGGGCGTGCCGATGATGACCCGTGGCGGCGACAACGAGCTGATCATCTGATAACCGTTGGTGAGGCTCTCGTCGGCGATCGACATCGTCGCCCGGCCGATTCTCACCGATTGGGCCAGCCGCACCAGGTCGTCGTCGCTGATCCCGAGGGCGGTGATCGTGACCGAGCCGGCCTCGGTTGCCGGGAACGAGGCCATTGCGAGCCCGGTGGACGTGTGCGAGATGGCGATCGACAGGCTGTCGGTCTGCACACGGTACGCGTCGACGGCGAACGGCGATCCAGGCTGCGTCTGCACCGAGAACCACGACCCTTCGGTGGAGCTGGATCCATCGGTTGCCCACAGCTCGTAGATGCCCGGGAAGAACCCGCGGCCGACCTCGCCTGCGTCGGCGAACGCGATCGTGTAGTCATCGGGAGGCGTCGCCGCGTAGTAGCCGATCCGCGGCGTCGGCGCGACGGTCGACGTCGGCCGCGGCGACCCGGGCACTGTCGTCGTCGGATGGACGAGGGTCGTCGTGGTGGGTGCCGGGGCGACCTTGGGTGCACCGCTCGACGCCGACGTGGCGATTCCGTAACCGACGATCGCGATCAGGGCGGCGGCAGCGACCGGCCCGACCCAACGCCGCCCGCCGGTGTCCTCCACGGTGTGACTTGGGGTAGGTTCGCCGAAGGGGTCGGCGTCGTCGTCGATGATCTCGACGACCGGCGGTGAGTCGTCGGCTTTCATTGCGGCCACGACGCGAGCACAGTGCCGTCGGCGCCGACGATCTGGGCGGTGTACGGCGCCGCCTCGCTGAAGGCATACGCCGCGAAGGTGCGGTCGAACGCCGCGCCGGTGTCGTTGAACGGCACGACGATCGGGTCGAGACCGGTGCGGTTGATCTGCAACTGAGCGGTTGCGGCGACGTCACGTGGCAACTGGGCCAGCACGTACGTGCGCCGGAAGTCGACCACCGTGTCGATCGCCGGTTGGGGCGCGGCGAGGGCGTCGAAGGATCTCCGATCCCATCGCCACGTGACCAATCGCCGCGTGCCGAAAGTGGAGGACGTCACCGAGACGACCCACGGATTCGCGTCCGTGTCGGTGCCGGAGGAGACGGTGACGGGCGTGGAGACGTCGTTCTGGCCGTCGAAGTCGTTGCCCCCGCCGCGAGTTGCCGCTTGGAACTGCATTCCGCGCCACACGTCGAGTGTCACCGGGCGGACGGTCTGGGCGATGGCGACGAGATCCGGCACGGGCATGTCCGCCGCCAAGGTGACGATGTGGTCGCCGGCGACCCACGTGGCGATGGACACCCGGTCGTGGCCGATCACCACGCCGGCCACCCCGGAGTGACCGTCGACCTCGAACGGCGTGGCCTGGTCGAGCAGGAACCGCAAGGCGATCTGACGCTCGCGGGACTTCACGCCGCCCGGGATCGGAGGTCGCTGCGACACCAACACGGTGAAGTCGCCGGACGGGCTGGTGCTCGAGGTGTACGAGATCTGCTCGGCGAGCCTGCCCTCGATGACCAGGTAGGGCGGCACTGCCGTGACGAATTCGTAACCCGGATACAGCGACGGATCGCCGAGTTGGACATGGTCGTCCTCGATCGAGATGGATTGCGCCAACCGAACCAGGTCCTCGTCGCTCCAACCGAGTGCGGTCAACCGGACCTGCACGGATCTGGCCGCGCCGAACTCGGCGACCGAGTGGCCGGTGGGGAGGTGCACGATGGCGATCGGGTGCTTGCCGGACTGGGCGCGATAGGCGTCGACGGTGAACAGCGAATCGGGATCGGTGTCGTAGCTCTCGATGGAGAACCACGACCCGGACGTCGCGGAGGCGCCGTCAACCGCCCAGAGTTGGTAGTCGTTCTCCCGCAAGCGTCTCGTGTCGGGCGCGAGGAAGTCGGCCGACCGCACGGCGAACTGTCGCGGCGGGGCGGCGGCGTAGTACGGCACGACCGGCGGCGGTTCGGTCGAGGTGGTCGGCACTTGTGTCGTGGCCGTCGAGGCCGGGGCGACGCTGGTCGTGGGCGGTGCCGCGACCTTGGGAAGACCCTTGGTTGCGGACGTGGCGACGCCATACCCGACCAAAGCGATCAGCACCGCCGCTGCTGTCGGCCCGACCCATCGGGGTCCGCCGCTGTCATGCGTGGCCGTGGTCGGTCCGCGGTCGCCGAACGAATCGCCGTCGTCCTCGATGATCTCGATCACTGCCGGCAACGCTTCGCCCTGCAGGCCGGTGGCCCTCACGGCGAAAGTATCGCGCACGACCGCCCGATTAGCACTCTCGCCTCCCGGTTGCTAACGCTCCGACCAACCGCCTAGGATTGGCACTCGCGGTAGCCGAGTGCTAACGCCGAGTTGGAACATCGAGTCTCGACCAACTCTCATCCCTACACCCCAACCGAGTGCCACTGCCAACGGAGGCCCGCACCAATGAATCTCAAGCCCCTCGATGACCGCATTGTCGTCAAGCCGAACGAGGCCGAGCAGACCACCGCTTCTGGTCTGGTCATCCCCGACACCGCCAAGGAGAAGCCGCAGCAGGGCGAAGTCCTGGCTGTCGGCCCCGGTCGCTGGAGCGACGACAAGGGTGCCCACGCGGCGCTCGACATCAAGGTCGGCGACACCGTCCTGTACTCCAAGTACGGCGGAACGGAAGTCACCGTCGAAGGCGACGAATTGCTGATCCTCACCAGCCGCGACGTGCTGGCGATCGTCGGTAAGTGAGCTGATCGACCGACATGGCAAAGCAACTCAAGTTTGACGACGAGGCGCGTCGCGCCCTCGAGTCCGGTGTGAACAAGTTGGCCGACACGGTCAAGGTCACTCTCGGGCCGAAGGGTCGCAACGTCGTGCTCGACAAGAAGTTCGGCGCACCGACGATCACCAACGACGGCGTGTCCATCGCCAAGGAGATCGAGCTCGACGACCCATACGAGAACATGGGTGCTCAGCTGGTGAAAGAAGTCGCCACCAAGACCAACGACGTCGCCGGCGACGGCACTACCACCGCCACCGTGCTCGCTCAGGCCATGGTCAACCACGGCATGCGCAACGTCGCCGCCGGTGCCAACCCCATGGGCCTGAAGAAGGGCATCGAGAAGGCGGTCGCCGCCGCGGTCGAGTCGATCCGGTCACAGGCCCAAGACGTCGAGGACAAGGAGCAGATCGCCGCTGTCGCCACCATCTCGGCGGCCGACGCGTCCGTCGGCGAAGTCATCGCCAACGCCATCGACAAGGTCGGCAAAGACGGTGTCGTGACAGTCGAGGAGTCCAACACGTTCGGCACCGAGCTCGAGTTCACCGAGGGCATGCAGTTCGACAAGGGCTACCTGTCGC
>Ga0207648_10002248_pt1 | contig 20898 bp, 26 predicted proteins | sample KBSMisM32_FD_184310 | JGI IMG/M metagenome (GOLD analysis project Ga0207648, IMG submission 184310) | Miscanthus rhizosphere microbial communities from Kellogg Biological Station, Michigan, USA - KBS Miscanthus M3-2 (SPAdes) (version 2) | ecosystem: Host-associated > Plants > Roots >...
GATATACTTTTAAGAGTATGTTATTAAATAATGGTAATTCGTATTCTGTAGACCACACATCATCTTCATTATCTATCCAATTGAGTGTTGAATTAGATACATGAACTTTACATTTCATGAGGGGAAAAATATTATGTTCATAAAAATAGGATTGTTCTGGTAATATGTCTACATTATATAGTCGGTTTTGTCCAAATCTTCCCATTTTCTCAATTTTTTTCGCTAATTTCAATGCGTAGGTAGGATCTTTTAACTCGAGTTCAAGAACTTGGGATTTCTTCGTATCTGTTATCAATTCATATTTCGAGATAAAATGATATTCGTTTACCATCGAAAGTATCTCATCATTCTCAATGACAGGTTTTAATGATTTTTCAGAAGCAACATAGATTTTATGATTCCATCTTTTATCTTCCACTCTTATCGTTGTAGATGAATTATCTTTTTTTATCCAGAAAATCATCTTGCCATTTAAAACATATGCATCAAATAACCAACCAGATATCATTTTATTATAATTAATTTAATACAAATTTGTAACGAGTACTGCTACACAAAATTAGCTTGTAGTTGTAATTCTCTATTGTGGATTTTTTCATACACTGACAAATAGTTAGCACCTTCATAATCTCATTCTTACCAATTATGAACTATATAATAAGAAGAGATTCTCTTAGGAGGGGGAGGGCCAGAGTAAGACGGGATTGTGAAAAGTACTCAGAATATTACACAATTATATCATCAAAAAAGAGAACAAAATAAGAAATTAGGGACAAGCGTCCTCTAGTTTAAGATTCAATCTTTCCTATTTTGCCATTCCTATAATCTTCCAAAGTTTTATCTATCTCCTCTCTAGTGTTCATGACAAATGGTCCGTACTGTACTACCGGTTCATTGAAGGGCATTCCCGCGACAAGCAATACATCTAAAGGATTTTTATTATTAGCTTTGATGGAAATGTATTCGCCGTCATTTTTGAATACTATCAAGTTCTTTTCTTGTACGGGTGTCTTATCTTTACCAAAAATACCATTGCCACTAATCACATAAGCAAAGGCATTAAAATTATCAGGAACCGGCTGAACAATCTCCGAATCTGGTTGAAGAGTAAAATGCAAATACAAAATAGGAGTCAAAGTGTTAATTACCGCTTTTGTATCTTGATAATTTCCCGCTATAACTCTAACTGATACTTTACCATCTGGTGTTCTGATTAGAGGGATTTTTGCAGAAGGAACATCCTGGTAATCTGGTTTAATCCATTTGTCAATTTTGCGAAGATTTATCCACAATTGGAATCCGTGTAACTTTCCTCCATTTTTGGCAAACTCTTTTTCGGGCATTTCTGAATGAACCAATCCAGAACCTGCTGTCATCCATTGCACGTCACCAGGTCCCAGCTTTCCCGTATTTCCCTGCGAATCTTTGTGTTCAAATTTTCCTTCTAGTATATACGTAACAGTTACAAACCCTCGATGAGGATGTTCTGGAAAACCTTTAGTCTCAAATGGTAACAGCTCCAGTGGACCCATCTCATCTAAAAGTAAAAAAGGATCCAAGTTCCGGATGGACTCTGAAGGGAAAGACCTATGTACTGTAAAACCATCGCCTTCTGGCGTTTCGTTACTCTCTGTCACTAGTCTAATAGTACGGCTCTCAGCGCTAGTATCATTAGAACTTTTAGAGACGTGGATTTCATTTCCAGTTTTTTTCATATGTAATATTAAATATAATGATATTTAAAAATGGCAGTATGGTTCATCTGATTCCTACCATTATCAACTATTTCTGATAAAGTTTCAAAATAATTTAACATATTTTTGTGCTAAATACTACCACCTGATTATAATGATAATCAATCAAATATTTTGTGAAATTATTCTAGTATTAGTGATATGACTAAAGGTTTGGTATTTCTTATCTTGTTTAAGAGTCTAATGAAGGTCGTTAGTAAACCATATTTTTTGTTAATGAGGGAAAATGCTATCGTCGACTCAGCTTGATCTGAAAACTTTGCCTTTCCTTCATACCAATCACCCTCCACATTTCCGCCCATATTGCAGGGCGCAATCTTAACATGCGGATTATTCCTAATCCTTTTGACCTTCCCTGACTTGGCATCGGTCCTAAAATAGATTAACCCCTGGCTAACCACAAACCAAACAGGAGTTCTTACTCCAGTTCCATTCTTCCTATACGTTTCAATGCTAATGTACTTGTGTTTTGACAAATGAAGTAGTTTATCGTCAGACATGTATGTCACTAAATAGGAAGTACTTATTAGTGAATCTTTTTATTAGTCAATTCTAATTCGTCATACCCGACCGTCTGTCCAAATAGAATTGAATTACTAAATATACACATTTGTGTATATTGCCTTGCAACGTAAACGTTAAAGCTAGGCATCAATAAGAATAATCATATTGGGCCTAAAACCTTGTGTTACTCTTTTGCCTTTATATTTCTGAAATTAAAATACAATGCCAAGTCGTAGATAATCTTGATAACACCTCCTAATACAAATGGTCCTGCAAGTGACAAAAAAGATTGAAAGATATATCCTATTACCGATGGAGATACTGTCTGTGCGATATTTCTTGAGACATTTGTCAGCCCTGAGGCGGCAATTCTCTCATCGTCGTCTACAATAGAAACAATATACGATTGTCTAGTAGGAACATCCATCTGAGATAGAGACGTCCTAATCAAATAGAATATTATGGCAAGTTGCAAAGTCGGTGCAAAAGCTACCAAGATAAGCAAAAGATTAGACGGAATATGTGTAAATACCATAGTATTTACAAGACCTATTCTATCAGCAATCTTTGCTGCTGCAATATATGAGAAAGCCGTTAGTATACCAGCTGCAGAAAAAATATAGGACAAAGTCGTAAGATCAGCTCCAAATCTAGTAAAGAACCAAAGGGATACTACACTTTGGATTACGAAGCCACCTGCGAAAGAATCAATTGCAAACAGTCCAGATAGTTTTCCAACAATCCGTTTTGATTTTGGAGATAGCGTTTGCTTTACAGTTCTTTTAATACTCGACTTAATTTCAATTTCACCTGAAACCATAATGTAAATAATCATTACCACAAGGCCAACGGTACTATACAAGCCGAATAGTATTTTGATAGATTCGACATTACTTAGTGCTGAATATTGTTCCTGCAAGAGTGATGGTAATCCCGAAAGTAAGATACCACCAGACATTGCAAACGTTCCTAACATATTATAAAGGGCAAACAATGTATTCATCTTTTTTTTATCCTTAATTGTTTGTGGTAAAATTGCTTGTTCAATTGTTAGAAATGCACCAGTCTCGGATCCAGTTACATTTATCGTTCCAATGAATGCAGCAAGAATTAATAAATAATAATTGTTGGTGAATGCGAATATTGCTCCAGAAACAGACATTAATGAAGCGTAAATCACTAGAAGTTTTCTTCTCCCAATTCTATCTGCATAAAAACTAGCAAATAATGTAAAAACTACGCTATTCACGAGGGTCGAACCTAAAAGCAGACCTATATGGACATCATCAAATCCTAAAAACCTCAAATAAATGGCTATAATAACACTAAGGAATCCGTAACCAAATGTCCTCAGAATCCTTGCTGCAAGTAACAGCTTTCCATCCCTTGAAAGCCAGCCGAGGAAAAAATTCATGGAATAGACTTGGTTATGACTAATGCGATACCAATATTAATAACGAGATTAATCCATTAATAAAAAATAAGGATGGAGATGACCTTTGTTTTGCCATAGTTATCATTAGTGGTATCAAACAGAATTGATACATTTTGTATTTTGAGTCTAACCTACTTGTTCCAGTGCTTTTTTTAGATCCTCGAATACCATTACAGGATGAAATTCAACCTTGGCTCCAAATTCCTGAAATAATGGCTCAGCTACTGAGGGTATCATGTCAGCACTTTCCAAATTCACTATAAAGGCAAAAGTTCTATCTCCTCCAGCTTCAAAAAAATACGAAGCCTCAGCGTTTACTTTCTTGATGTAATGCTCAAGATTTTGGATGAATTTTGGGTTCTTTACAATTCTATTACCTACGTCGGTCGAAATTTGTGCTCTTACTAAAAATCTCATGATGAATTATCATCACGGTACAATAAATATTTCACTGCATTAGCAATCAGTCATGCCTTATTTGAATACTTTATCAATAATAATCAAAGATAAATGAGTTTACAGGCCATCTAATAGGGTTATTACTACATTCCTTTTAATATGAACCACAATTGTCTGATAAATGTTATTGTGTTTGAAAACTCAAATTTTATTATTCTAATTTCACATATTCCTATTCTAGGAACACGAGTCACCGGAAATTTGATTCAAGTTGCAACTTGAATCCTCATAGATATTGGTTCATGGATATGCATCAAAAAGTTGAATTCGCATACCGATGGGAAATAGATAATGTCTCATTGATTTGGCTTTACATATCGCAAATTCAATATAAGCAATTTTGTACAGACATCATATGCTTGATGATCTGTTCAAAGACAGAGTAGACAATAAGAATCCGCGTCAGGAGGGATTAACACTAACGGTGGATAAACTTGATTCATTTGATAGAGAGAACTTTGAAATTCTATCAGCATTCATTGATCAAATCAAAATATACAATACTTATCCTTTGTTAATAACTGATCATCTTCTTCAGAAGAGAATATCTTACTACCATGAATTTGATATAGATGTATCCACCGGCAGTACGCTCACAGAGTATGCTATATCAGAAAATTCCCTTGACAAGTTCATAACAGAATGTAGCAGAATCGGCTTTGACATAATTGAAATTGGTGAAAACAGCATCGACCTAGATCTAGACAAAAAGAAAAGAATATCTGATTCCATACTTTCTGCAGATTTGAAACTCAACTGGAAGATAGGTAAAAAAGATCCAAGACACCAGATTGCTATTGATACCACACTTTTGAAGATTGATGATGCGATAAAGCTAGGTTCAAAAAAAGTTATTCTCGAAGCCAACGAGGGTATCAATGTTGGTATTTACGATCAGAATGGTTCTATTATTTGGAATTATGTTGCGGCTCTTACTTCAAAATATCCACCCAATACCTTTATTTTTGAAGCGCCACTAGCATCACAACAATCTGCATTGATAGCAGAATTTGGTCAAAGAGTGAACCTTGCTGAAATCACAATTGATAATGTTCCTTCAGTAGAAACCCAGCGGCGTGGTTTTCTTTCTAAATCATCTTTTGGCATGAGCTTCTCGCAAAAAGAAATAGGTGGAAGTCCTGCATCAAAGTTTATCTACTATCTAATTAAAACAAAACATCCAATAGAACAAAGCGATTTAATTAGTATTACCCGATTACCCAGAAGGACAATTCAACGTGCAATTGAGGACTTGAGGAATCAGGGTTTTATTATTGAACGAAATAGCTTGGATGACAGTAGAAGAAAGGTGTATTATCCTGTTAAATCAGAATGGTTATGAACGTTCAAAAGTATGCAATCGGATAGAATTTATCCAAATACTCTTGAGAGTAACACATTTTGTCTCTACTCAATAATATCAACTTCCTTAAGATTGGAAAAATCCTTATCATATATGTTTTTTCAACTTTGCTATCTTGAATAATGTACTTCAAATCTATGAACTTATAAGAAATTATGCATTTTATGCACATTTTATTAAAATTATGCACATTTGCAAGTATTCAAATATGCTTTGAATTAGATAGAAAATATGAATAATAAATTAAAAATTACTGCAGTGATGACTATATTACTCGTTGCCGCATTTATTATAACACCTCCTCTCTCAAATCCAACGAATGCGCAGTTTGCTCAAAAAAAGATATTTAGACTAGGATACTTTCCGAATATTAATCACGCCCAAGCATTAATCGGAGTAGGGAATGGAGACTTTCAGAAAGTTTTAGGAAATAATATAGAGTTGAAGACCTTAACATTCAATGCTGGACCATCCGCCACAGAAGCCCTTTTGGCAAATCAAATCGATGCAGCTTACATTGGTCCAAATCCGACGGTCAATGGTTATGTTGTTTCCGAAGGTAAGGCTCTAAAAGTTATATCTGGAGTGGCAAGTGGTGGCGCAGTCTTCATAGTAAGAAATGATTCTGGTATTCAGTCCACAAAAGACTTTGCAGGTAAAAAATTTGCGTCCCCACAAATTGGAAATACTCAAGACGTAGCATTGAGAAAATATTTACATGATAATGGATTCAACACAAAGGACAAAGGTGGAAACGTTGAAGTTTTACCCATAAAGAATCCTGACATTTTGACACTGTTCTTAAAGAAAGAAATCGATGGAGCTTGGGTACCTGAGCCCTGGGGTGAAAAGCTAATCAAGGAAGGCAATGGTAGATTATTTTTGGATGAACGAAGTCTATGGCCCGCAGAGAAATTTGTTACTGCAAACATAATAGTTAATCCCGAATATCTTAAAAACAATCCTGATGTAATAAAGAAGTTTTTGGAAGCACATGTAAATGAAACACAATGGATAAATTCACATAAAGAAGAAGCCTTGAAGACTTTCAATTTTGAGCTAAAAAAACTTACGGGCCAAACTATTCCAGATGATCAACTAAAGGAAGCTTTCTCAAAACTTGAGCTAACTTATGATCCCTTGCAAGAAACGCTCATCAAATCTGCGAACGATGCATTTGAAATAGGTTATCTCGGAAAAATGAAACCCGATCTCAGTGGACTTTATGACCTGAAAATTCTCAATGAAGTATTAAAAGAAAAAGGACTACAAGAGATATTAGACCCAGAAAATCAAACGGCTCCTGGTAATAACAATTCTTCAGGGACAACGATTCCCACTGTGACAGGTAATTCAAGATATAGTATCGTTACATAGTGAATTAAATTGAGCGGAGCGATTCTTGCAACATTTCAATCGAAATTCCATTTAGTGCCAAGAAATATGAAATAAATTCGATTCGGCACAATATAAAAAAATTAAATCGGCGAATTCAATATTACTTTGGCTCTATTGATACTGCACACGAATTGGGGCCTGCTTCTAAATCGGGCATTTGCAAATGGTCAAATGTTAGAATCCTTTTGTTGATATCAATAATTGTCTTGTAGTTCATCGGTCTGGTTGGCAAGGTGTCAGTAACTAAATGAACAAATTCATTCTTGTCCATGGACAGAAGTTTTACTTTTTTCTTTAGTGATCCAATCGTGTCGGCTATTGGGACAGCGTGCTTTAAACTAATTGAGCTTGCATTAAAGTGTGCAGGAAGTATCATAGTATTGTCTGGTAACTGAGCTATCGTTTGATGATAACTCTCGTATAGCATTTCAGAGTATTTTGTTGCTTCTTCTCTAAGGTCAGGCCGCCCAACACCATCTATGAATAACGTATCTCCCGTGAATAAATAGGAATACTCTGTATGTTTGTCTGAACTGCTCTTTCCATCAGTTTTATCAGAATCAGAATCAGAGACAAAATATTCTATTAAAAAAGAAAAGCTACCATTTGTATGCCCCGGAGTATGAATGGCTCTTAACCAAATTTTCTTTGATATTTCAATTTTTTCTTCATTTTCAATATACTTGATATTGATTTCAGTATTTTCGCTATTATATTCTTCAAGTGAACTAAAATATGCCGTTACTTGTTCATGAGTTTGCAGATTTATTGCCTTAGCTAACTTTGCTACACCTGATACATGATCTGCATGTTGATGAGTATCAATTATTTTAATTATTTTCAATCCATTTTCCTTGGCAACATTTAGAAAAGCTTCATAAATTTCACGACTTGGATCTATTACTATTGCTTGACTATCGTCTTTAGAAGATATAATGTATCCCATACATCCTTTAGATATTCTTCTGATTTGCCATATCCTAAAGGGAGCCTCATCAGGAACTACAATTTCTGCATCATCGTAGACCTTATTCCATCCCGCCATTCCTCCTCTGACACTTTTAACATTGTATCCCAATTGATCAAGTAACCTTGCTGCCATCATGGATCTGTTTCCATGAGCACAAAGTGTAACAATCTCTTTATCTTTTGGTATCTCTTTGAGCAAGTTAGAATCGTTCGTAAACAATTTGTCAACAGGAATCAATTTAGCATTTTGATGATTATCGTATGACAATTTCCAAGATTCATATTCTTGGGGTGTTCTAACATCCAGAATGAAAATATTCTCATGATTATCTATTTTCTTTTTTAATTCGGTGGGGTCAATTTCTTGACTATTGCCTGTCCTTTGACCATTCATATATTTAAGAAAATCACTATCCACTTAAATAGATATTTATTATTACCGCTAGGTTAACAATAGCTTGTTGTGCAGAAATTTGTACAGACCAAGTCATTTGCATTTAGACATAAATTTTAAAAGTTGAACGCTACCAAAAGAGGTACTGAAAATTTCACAACTTTCAATTTGGAATTTAATAATCTAAATTCCAAATAAATACTAGTAAGTATAGTATTATTTGAAATGTAAAATTAAAAAAATATAAAGAACCTGATCGTGGCTAATCTATGATCTTTTCTTCATTATACAGTTTCAGTAGAGTCATATTTTTGAATCAATTATCTTTTCGAATATCCTGAATTGTCTTGAATGCAACAAAAAACCTCAAGCAAGATCATGTTCTAGTAAACCGTCTTGGTAGGATAGCAAAGAAGTGTTCTGATCATTTATACAACAACTCAGATATTCCAATGGAAGATATCAAAATAATATCAATGCTTATTCAGGAATTTGTTGATAAACTGCACCACGGTAAGGAAGAAAAGGCATATTTCCCACAAATGAATGACAAAGAAAATTTTTCTGAGGAGATACGAAAATTCTTGATTGAACACGAATTAGGCAGAAGAATAGCAAAGATGTTAGTTCAAAGTTTAGTATCTTGGGAAAATGGGACTGATTCTAGAGAAAAAGTCGCCAGATTCTTGAAAGCGTATTCGGTATTCATAAGTATACATACCGGAGAAGAGGATTTGTTTTTTGATCTTATTGAGGAAAAGGGGCGCCTCTCTGAGAAAGAACATTCACAATTATTAGAACGTTATAAATTATGTAATACCGAAGTTGGGGGAAAAGTTAGAGTTGAACAGATGATAAAACTAATTGGATATCTTGAAGAAAGAGAATGGATGAAGAAGGATACCAGTATATAGAAATTATTACATGATAATCTACATTATCCTGATCTATTCTCATATCGGATATTACTATTGATAAAAAAGACCTTTTTTGTGATTCATTATTTTTCAGATATCTCTTGATTCCAACCTATTTCGAGAAAGAGTAGTTTTAACTGGAGATTCTACCAGGGTAAACTCCATTCCACTAGATTCAAATTTTTACACTAATAGCATGGGCTCGTATGAAAAAGGCGTAAAAACATATAAAAACCGAGCTACAAGTAGTCACAATGAAAATTGGTAGCGGCAGATATCTTCTGTTAATTTCTGTTACATTGTTAGGAGCAATGATCCCTTCATTTACTATTCTTACAAACGATGTTCTAGGCCAGGGCCTCAACTTAATGAAGGAACAAGTATCCACGTCTAATGCTAGTGATATTTCCAAAATCCAAAATTTCGATAATCTTACATCATTTTTTGGTTCGCCAATGTATCAGGAAGCCAGTCATAAAAAAGTGGGTTCGATAACAGTTAATACGGATCCGATGCAAACACAAGATTCCTTTAGTGCCACTGGGATTTTGAATGGTGCAGGAAATATTACTGATCTTGGGACTTTTGTAACTACTCATTTGGATAAAAGTAATTCTAGCAGTATAGGAAAAGGAAATTTTACTACTATAGATGGTGAAATGGCTAATTACACTGGCTATGATGTGGGGAAAACAGACCATGAAGGTATTGAGACATACAAAGGAATTCAGATTTTTGAAAGTAATCCAGAAGGTCGCCTCGGATTTCTTGATAATGTTATTGGTCTTTACGTATACAAATACTGGCCAAATGGTACAGCCTCAGGTATAATTTGGGAATGGAAATAGACAACTAAATTCATTCTTTAAATATGATTTAGGGGATTTTTTTTCTACTAGACTTGAATAGTACCAATCTTAATTTCAAATTTACAAATTTGAATATCAAAAATATTTAAATTGAATAATTAAACATAAGATGCGATGGGAAAACAAAATTTTGATAGTTTTGATAAATCCCTGGCAGAAGAGTTTGTTTCAAAAATGTTTCAATTTTTAAATGGAGGAATGCTGTCACTTATGATTAGTATAGGGCATAAGACCGGCTTATTTGATATGTTGTCAGAGTTAGAACCATCCACGAGTCAAGAAATTGCCCAAGAGACCAAGCTAGATGAGAGATATGTAAGAGAATGGCTAGGAGCTATGGTAACAGGAAAAATAGTTAACTATGATACCACAACGAGGAAATACAATCTTCCGAAGGAACATTCTGCTTTCCTAACTAGGAAATCAGGTGTAGATAATTTGGCTGTGTTAGCCCAATATATATCACTAATGGGAAATGTTGAAGACAAGATTGTCGAATGTTTTCGGAAAGGAGGAGGTCTACCATATTCAGAATATCCAAAATTTCAACAGCTCCAGGCAGAAGAAACAGCAAGAATTTTTGATAGTAAATTGATTAGCCAGATTCTACAATTAAATCCCATTATAACGGACAGATTGAAAAAAGGAATTAGAGTTTTAGATATCGGATGTGGAAGAGGACATGCAATCAACCTCATGGGTAAAGCATTCCCAAACTCAACATTTACAGGATGTGATATTTCTCGTGAAGGAATATCCGCAGCAAAAGAAGAAGCAGAGAAAATGGGACTGACAAATGTTGGATTTGAGATTAAAGACGCGTTGTTGATTGAAGAGATTGGAAATTTCGATATTATAACGGCTTTCGATACTATTCATGACCAAGTACAACCCACAAAGGTTCTCAAAGCAATCAATCACTCTTTAGATAATGATGGATTATTTCTAATGCAAGACATCGCCGCATCGAGCCAGGTAGACAAAAATATTGATTCTCTACTGGCACCTTCACTTTATACAATATCTACCATGCATTGTATGTCTGTCTCTTTAGCTCATAATGGCGAAGGTCTTGGTACTATGTGGGGTAAAGAAATGGCCATAAAGAAACTCACAGAAGCTGGATTCAAAGATATTGAGGTTAAAAGCATCGAAGGCGATATAATGAATTATTATTATCTATCGCGTAAATCATAATACGAGATATTGAGGCTCTAACCTCAAGTTACCAATTAGGAGTATTCATTTCAAGTACTTTCCTTTAGCTCAGTATTATTCAATCCACACGCCAAGCACTTGTATGATTTGAGCTTTTCAGTTTCCTTCTCACATATTAGATGCTCTCCACAACAAGGACATTTCATAGTCATATAGTATTATAGATTTGCCGTACTTATGAATTGTGCTGCAAATAATGCTATTGAGCAAGATTAAAAATAATTACATCAATTTGGAATTTATTTCATTAATTAGTCTAGAAATTCGTTTCAAATGGCTGCCTGCCCAATAAATTTTGTCACATTTTATGCATCTGTAGAATATTTCATGGGATTTCAATAGTTGTTCTGAAAGTTTGTTTTTGATTAAACTATTATCAGAAATTTTATCTAATTTACCATTACAGCTTGTACATAAACAAGGGACTATGGGAAAATTGATGAATTTGATATTTAAAGTCTTAAAGATAGTAACCAGATTCTCTATCTCTGTTTCTTTGTAAGTAAGAATGGAATCTATACGTTTTTTCTTACATCTGTTAAACAAATCATTGTCGCTTGTTAGTACTATTCTGCCTGTGTAGTTTGATGAATTTAAAATATTATCATCGTCCAAATTAGAGTCATATACTGTATCAAAACCAAATATTCTTAATTTTCTCGCAATTTTACCGAGCATAGCATCGGCTACAAATGAAAATTCTTTGGGATTTCTTTCCATAGTCCTCTATTCTTATGGACTAAATATTAAATAAAATTATGCAATATTATGGTGTATCCATGAAGTAAATCATACTACTCGAAATTAATACTCATCATTAGAACTAACTGGCAACCAAACGAGACTCAAGAACTTTTTAATTATTTGGGGTCCTTGCGACGGCATCTACAGTATAGGTAACGGTAAATGGCTCACCACTTGTCTTGTGAAAAACCAGCGCGCTCCCTGTAAATTGTAATGAACCTGTACTTATTGGAGTATCAGTTACTTTAACAGGAGTATCCGTAAACATCGTCATTGTAGATATAGCAACTGTCTTATTGTTAGGTAATGTTGCATGATAAGGTTCGCCATGTTCAACGTCTATGGCTGATTGGGGTTTGTAACCATGTAATACTTCTATTTCGATGGGTTTACTTGCAGTAAATGTTACAGTACCTGTCCAAATCTTACTGTCATTTCTCAAGGGCAACGCAAAAATGATCTGATGTGGAACTTTGCCATGAGGAGTGACTGTTGGCGAAGCCGGATTTGACATTTCTGTCTTTTGTCCAACATACCTTTCCTCAGATGTTGTAGCATTGGACACAGATAATGCATATAGCTGAGATTGAATCAATGATCCCACTGCAAATGTAATGACCAGTATTATGAGATTTAATTGAATGCCTAATTGCAACTTGTTCATGCGATTCGACAGATTCAATGAAATACTTAATTGTTTCTATAAGAAATTCCAAATATTATTCGGGACAGGTCAAATTACTACCAAAGAATTAACTTGGTAATATGTTAGAACCAAATGTTATCCAATTCCGTCCTCTTTCGTATCGCCATATGAGTAAAGTCTTCTTTATTATCTAGGCATCCATGCCAGTGCAAGACAAAAGCCGGAACGCAAATTACATCCCCTTTTTCCATCATGACGGTACTTTCAACTTCTATCTCTGTTTTAGTAATTTCATCTGGATCGATCTTTAACCTTTTTGCGAACACTACTATGCCCTTTCCCTCCGTGGCAATCAACACTTGATCTGAAGCATGTATATGCGGCCTAGTTCTACAACCAGCCTTAAAAGTCACATTATACATTTCCTGTTCGCTTGAATCTTCTTTATCTAATACACTCTTGATTACAAAATCTCCTGTGAATTTATCCTTATATTTTTCAGTTGGCTCTGCTTTCATTGATAAAATACTTACTTTATGCATTATTACTTCAAGTCATATCCAATTATAAAAACTAGTTTGAAATGTAATTGAAAGTAGTTTTTTGCAAAAAGCAGAACTGCGAATCATGTCATTCAGAAAATTTCGACAATTCGGACATTTTCAGCTCAATATGAAAACTACAAGCATCAAGAATAACATCCTTCAAAGACCGCCAATTCTCAGGTTTTCTTTTATAATTTATCATCCGCTTGTATACTTTTTAAGAAATGACAGTGTCTTGTGCCATGCGTCTTGAGTTTCCTTTGGAGCATAATTGTCGCCTGAGGGATTTGCAAATGCATGACCAACTCCTTTGTATATGTAAATCTCATTTGGAGTGCCATTTGATTTCAAGGTTGATTCAAAGGCCTTTACTGTATCGACTTGTATAGACATATCCTGATCTCCAAATATATCCAATACAGGCCACTTTATGCTTGCGAGGGTTGCATTATCTGTTACCAAACGACCATAATAAATGACTGTAGCTGCCAAAGGATGATCTTGGTTGTTTAGAGCAAAATTCAAAGATTGTCCTCCTCCAAAACACCATCCTAATGAAACTATCTTCTCAGGATTTACATTCGGAAGTAAGTCCAGGTATTAACTGTTGGTAACAATTACAACCTCTGACACCAACATATTTAATGTATATGGACTTTTGCAAATCAAGAATAAATGACCGATTCTTTTTTATAACGCATTAAGTAAATCTATTACAAAAAATGAGAGATAATTTTAGTCTATTAAGGTATGGTGCTGCAGGCAGTACATTCATTGCAGGCATATTGCATCTGTCTTTGGTTTCAAATTCTATTGACAGGAACTTTAATTCAGGTCTACTATTCTTAATCGGAGGACTGGCTCAAATATTTTGGGTACTTCCTACTATAAGAGGATGGAGTAAAGCCTGGTATTACATTGGTATCGGAGGTACTTTGACTTTTATCATTATTTGGATTATTACAAGGTTGCCAGATAACCCCATAACTGGTAGAAGGGGACCAATAGGCGAAACTGCAGTTTTAATAGAAATATTTCAAGTAGCTTTTGTAGTATTGAGCATAATAATACTTGCAAAGGATCCAAAACTTCGTAATTAGGTATATTTGCTTATATCATATACCTAATAATACTAGATACCACTAACATTACTGTGAAAACAGTTTAAGCTCTTCTTTACAGTAACAATTATACTAGAAACTTGTAATTAGACCTCTATTGTGGTAACTACTATGTCTTATGACTTGTGAATATGGGTTTTGATTTTTTCCTGCATCTCGGGTTTTAGTACGTCCTCGCGAGTATATCCATGATCTTTTATCGCATGCTCTATCAAATTATCCATTAATTCATTTTCAGTTTCACCCTTTCCTACATAATCACAGTCGACGCCCACTTCTCTACATGATACCGATAACATTGTAAAACTATAATGAGAAATACTATTTAAGTATGTGATATGCGAACAATTTAGTTCCTATTCTAGTGATTACTTTAGTTCTGGTTCAAATACGTTATTCTTAGTCATACATTCTAAAATTACAATTAATTTATTAGAATTTATAATTCATAAGCCAAGAGTATTACTTGGATCTAGTTCAAAATAAAGTGTGAGTCGATAGATGATCTATTGGAGAAGAAAAACAAAAAAGCTACTGGATACCTTCACTAGAAAGGTTCAGTATTGTTAATTAATTTTGTACTGATGGTCTGTTCCCCAATAGCGAACTTACAGTTGGAGGTGTATCCTTCAGATCGAGATTGACCGTGAGTATGTTTGACACGGCCTTTGACTTTGCCAAGTCGGTGAATGTAATATTGGCCATCACACTTTCCAGTGATTTGTCTCTGAAAGTAGTCTTTAGTGATTGTACCCCTCCGTCACCCTCTGCGGTAAATCCGGTGGGAAATGAAGTCGTCCGTAGAAGTGATCCGTTTGGAGCAAACACTGCCATCACTGCGTTTATCATTTTATTTTTCAGCGATTCATCTTCAACAGTGTATTTTACATTTACTCTAACTTGATTTGCGTCAGTATTAGTTAGGGTTACGTAACTAGAATTGCCTAATGAGATAACTATTCCCTGGCTATTTTGTGCTAATAAGGAATGTGTCGAAACCGATGCTGCATATAGGACAAAAACTGACAAGACCACGCCTAACAAAATCATATATTTAGTTAAATTGAACATTGTTTTTATCAATCAAAGTTAATGTACTCTTCCTAAATAAAAAATCTTTCTTAAGAATTTCAGTTTAGAAATTCCTTGATTTATTTTTTTCAGGCTGGAAGTCGGATGCAAATACTTCAACTACTCTGGTCCAAGCAATCGCCACGTTCTGTGTATTGTATCCTCCTCCACCAAGACCAATAATTCTACAACGAGAATTCTCATGTGCGAAATTATGCAGAAATCGAGCAGCATATTCATGTGATCTGTAGGTATATTTCAAATGTGTCAAAGGATCCCCCGACAAGCCGTCTGCCCCGCACTGCAATATTATTAGCTCAAAACTCATAGATTCAATAATATTTTCGATTTTCATAAACGCCGAAATAAAGTCACTATCTGTGGCGCCCGGTGGCAGTGATAAATTTAGCTTTGTACCTGCTCCAGCCCCTGAACCTACTTCTGATTCGAATCCTGTTCCAGGATACAAGTACGAACCGTCCTCGTGAATGTCGGCTATGAATAAATCAGGATCTTGTTCAAATTCGTAATACACCCCGTCTCCATGATGAGCATCAATATCAACATACAGTATTTTCCTCAGATCATATCTCTTTCTTGCATACATTATGGCAACTCCTATGTCATTAAAAACACAGAAGCCACCTGCCGCATTCCTTCTTGCATGATGCAGACCTCCAATTGGATTAAATGCATGAATAATTCCGTCGGTATTATTTATTACAGTGTCGAGGGCCAGTAATGTAGATCCCACAACGTACATTGAAGCATCGAACACTCCCTTGAAAGAAGGTGTATCACCGGAATCAAGATATCCTATTCCCTCCATTGAGGATTTTTTTACAAAATTGATATAGTCTTTATCGTGAAAGTAAGATAACACACCTTCATCTGCCATGACTGGGGAAATTACTTTCAGATTATTAGCGCCAGTATCCTGTGATCGAGTAATTTTTGACCCAAACGCATCCAACCTGTGAGAATTAAAAGGATGTTTCTCCCCAAAGGTATAATTTGAAAGCTCCTTACCTAATACAATGGCAGTATTACACATCATCTTTTTTTTGTTGCCGAAGTATTAGTAGATTGTCAAAAAGAATACGTAAGAAGTGTTCTTGGGGTCTTGTAACTAATCTTGGTCTTTCAAAAGCGCTTTATAGTACAATTGCCCATTTATCTAAGATCAAAAAATGTGCTATGATTTTGAAATTCCGGAGAATGTAAATTTAACACGCAAGAAGGCACCGGAAAAGGAAGATACAGAAGCTGAACTCGAGCTAGAGCCAATTAAGGTTTCAAACTAGACTTTCCTTTTCTTTTCTTTAAACTAGGACTATGTTCCTTTACGCGGCATTTTGGAGAATTTCTGTTACCTTATGTAAGTTTGATTCGAATTATCAAAATTCTTGATGAGCTCAAATTTGCTTTCATATTTATCGTATCTTACCAGACCTATTTGTGGGAAAATTTTTAGTGGATCTTCAGCAATGACGGTTACTATACGATTTTCACCAAAGAATTTTTCGCAAAGTTTCAGGCTCATATTTCTAACTGTGTTTTCATCTAGGATTCCAAAGCTATGAAGATACTCGTGCAAAAGTACCGTGAATAAATAAGAATTGTATTCATAATTAGAGGTTGAATGTTTTCTTACTAATTCTAAAAGAACACTATTGATGGCGATGACATTTGAACCCAATACATGATAAGCCCCCACTCTCGCTGGCATTCCATGTAGCATCAAGCTCAAACCCGCCCGCTTCATATCGTATACTGAATTCACGGAAGTCTTTACAAACTCAAACACTTCATTAAAATTCTTCAAATCTAATAGCCTGTTATTATTGTCAATTTTGTCTTTGGCTGTTATGATTTTTGTCACTTAATCTGATTGTTGTACATGCGTTTTACACCTATAAATCATGGCCTCTTCTTTTCGTCTGTCACATGTTAGTACCTTTGAGTACATTAGATTAATTAAGTAAACTTGCTATATACTAAACATAATTTATGGATACGCAATGGAAGGGAGATTCTGGTCTGAAGGTCAGAATAGTTTTGAGTTTCATTATCTTGGGTATATTATATGTCGTATTCTTGGGTATTCTTAACTATCTGGGAGTAGGATACATTCCCCTAACGATTATTGCAGGTGTAATGATTTTAGCACAATGGTATTTCTCCGACAAAATAGTCCTATGGAGTTCTCATGCCACCATTGTATCAAAAGAGCAGTATCCAAGACTTCATGAAATTGTCGAAAAACTTTCAGCTAACAACGGAATCCCAAAACCCAAAGTTGCGATTGTTAATTCCTTGGTCCCTAATGCTTTTGCCACTGGTAAGAGTCCTAAAAGCTCTCTGGTTGCAGTAACTTCCGGGATTTTAGATCTCCTGGATGATGATGAGCTTGAAGCTGTAATAGGACACGAATTAAGTCATGTTAGAAGTAGAGATGTTTTAGTTCTTACATTAGTCAGTGTATTTTCTACTGTAGCATGGTATCTTGTCCAATTCAGTTTTTATGGAGGAATGCGCGGACGAGATCGAAACACTTCGGGTACGGCAATTGTGATTCTAGTTGCAATAATAACATGGATTGTAAGCTTCCTTATTATCAGGGCCATCTCCAGATACAGGGAATATTCGGCAGATAGAAGTGGGGCAATAATGACTGGTAATCCTGATAAATTGGCTAGTGCTCTTATTAAAATAAGTGGCAAAATGGGAAATATCCCAACAAAGGAATTACAAAGCGTTCAAAAATTGAATGCATTCTTTATTATTCCGGCTCTTTCTGGAAGTTCTATTGCTAATCTCTTCTCTACCCACCCTCCTGTAGAAAAACGAGTTCAAAAACTCCGGGAAATGAAAAGTGGGACAAATGAATAATAAAAAGAATTGAAGTGGCCCAAAATTGTTATTATAAATACAATTAAAGGCCGTTTGTGTTTAATTTTCTGTCTGCATACGTGATGTAGACAGATTAATTCGGGTTGTATCCGTCTCTTACACTATGCGGGTCCGACTGGAAGTGTAGGTTGTTGTTTCACTACAAAAACGGTGACTATATCATCGTCTTCTCTGTCAAGCGTATCTCGTACTTTTAATTTGAACTCATATGTAGCTTCCCCGGTTGTGACCTGCGGAGCCTTGAACGAAGCTTCAGGTTTATTGCTGTCGTCTATTTGAAATGGTTGATTATTTTGTACTTTGACACCATTTACCCTAACTAATTCCCAATCATAGTTAACGAATTTTTTAAATGCGCCTCGACTATCAGAACCATCAAGTTTCACCTCTTGATTTTCAAAGACCTTCATGTCAGCACCTGCGTCGGCTCTAATCCTCGGATATTTTCCAGCTTCTGCAGTACCCCATGTTAAAAGTTGGATCGCAGTGAACGCGACGGCAAGAACCAGCAAAACGTATACGTAGTTGTTCATCCTCATAAAATGCTCCGCCTCCTATAAATAATCTTTTCGGTTAAATTTTTGTTCTTTTTTGTACACTTTTTTAGACTTCACAATATTGGTGGCAAAAAACAATATTATAGATAAATGCGTTCCTCGATACTTAATTAAGAACGTATTCCAAATAATACTATATTATGAATTTCTAAGCTTACTCTTAGTTAGTATCCAAATATCTATTTTTTATTATATTTTTAAGAAAGAATTTTTTAGTAAATGTGGCAATTTAGTAGAAATTACTGAAAGTCATGTAACGGTTTGTCCTTATGTAGCTCTATTTTTTTCCTTATCTGTGCCTTGTGTATTTCCAAGATGTGTTCGTTTGCACAATTGTCATGCATAATACCAATTTCGCAGAATTCACAGGATGTGACAAAATCCTGATTCTTTAACTTTCTATTACAGAATTTGCAATCTTTTGTTTCAATATCATAGATTGAGAGCGGTTTCAACCAAGCCTCTCGCCAAAGTACACTGACACTTGCCATTAGCAGAGATCTTTGATATATTATATTTATTCTACAGTGATATTAGAATGTGGAAAACTTTTCCATTTGTACTATTTAGATTTCCTTTTATCAGTAATGATATTTAAGTTTCACAAATAAATAAAGGAACAGTTTTGTGTCGGATTACTTTAATTTCTTATATTGATATTTTATTAACCAATTAATCATTTTATGTTGTATGAATACCAGAGTCATCAATAAAGCTTCAGCTGGAAATGGTTCTCCCTTAGCATTTATTGCATTACTATATCTATGACAGTCATTTAACATTTGTAAAAATAATCTTCTGTCCTCTGAATATAAAATATCAGCAAAACCCTTCCATGACTCGATTTCTCGTATTAGAATATCGTCTTCCGGAAATAAGATCATGTATATCACCAAGTTAGATCCATTGCAAATTTTATATTAGATTTAGATAGTCGAGACAGTTTTTTATAATTATGAAATACAATGGACATTAAAATAGCTCGTATTCTGGCAGGTCTAACACATTGATAGGATGCAGTATTATATAGTCGTGTAAGTGAAAACATTTCATCGAATATCTTCTTATCTGTTTTATCAAGGAGATTTCGGAACGGTTTCCATTCACGCTCTTCAGTTGTACTTGAGATTTTTAATGATGGAATTGTTCTGCCCATGTTATCATCTACCTATTTGAAACTATTAGCAAGTCGTTCTTGGATATTACATATTTCTTATTTATGGTAACACAATTAGTACCATATTTATGGGATTTTTCATTTATTTTCACATTCAATCGCTCACTGGATTTGTTTTGAATAATTTCTATATTTTTATTAAACAAATGAAGTAGCGTATTGCAATATAAATCTGAAATAGAAAGAAGTTTTTTAAGAGTATTGAAGTTATAAATAAGATATTATTTTTACGAGATAATATCACTGTAGTATCCATAATTTCTTTTATTAATGATTTAAATTCTTTGATATCGATTTTATCTTGAATAAACATATCAAACAAATCCGGAATTAATATTAATTTAGCATTGAATTGATGAATCATATTTGGTAGCTTATAGACTATTAAATGTACAAGTTGATATAATGTAAAAACCCTTGTTACCACTACTCTTTGTAAGACTTGTTTGATATTCAATCCATATTGCCGTCCATATTCTACATATTGATACACATCTGTGCTGTTCCCTGCATCTATAACTAATACATTTGAATGAGATGTACAATTGGATATAAAACCACAAGACCTTCTAGGAAGTAAGCAGCATACGCCAATTCTTGTTAAAAGTATATTTGTAAGTTCTGAAATCCCTACAACACAAACAATATCGTGAATTTCAAGTTCTATTGTAGACTTTAATCCCTTAATTTCAAGTTTAATATTGTCAAGATATTCATAGGCATTTTGGAATCTTGGTTCATAATTATTTTGATTAAATGTAGTAAGATGAGACATGAGTTCTTTTTAGAATGTTGGAATATTTAACAAAAGAAGCTCCTGTGAGATGGGGAGGGGGATTTGAAA
>Ga0207648_10002249_pt1 | contig 20879 bp, 19 predicted proteins | sample KBSMisM32_FD_184310 | JGI IMG/M metagenome (GOLD analysis project Ga0207648, IMG submission 184310) | Miscanthus rhizosphere microbial communities from Kellogg Biological Station, Michigan, USA - KBS Miscanthus M3-2 (SPAdes) (version 2) | ecosystem: Host-associated > Plants > Roots >...
AGCGTGCACACGCGCGCGTTCGACGTCACCGATGCGCCGGCGGTGGAGGCGGCGGTGGCGTGGGTGGAGGCCGAGGTCGGCCCGCTTCACGTGCTGGTCAACAACGCCGGCATGACGCGGCGTGTCGCGCTCACCGAGATCAGCGACGCCGACTGGCGCGCGGTGCTGGCCACCAACCTCGACGCCGCGTTCTACGCCGGGCGCGCGGTGGCGCGCCGCATGATCCCGCGCGGCGCCGGCCGCATCATCAACACCTGCTCGGTGATGAGCGAGCTGGCGCGACCGAGCACCGCGCCGTACGCCACCAGCAAGGGCGCGCTGAAGATGCTGACGCGCGCGATGGCGGTGGAGCTGGCGCCGCATGGCATCACGGTGAACGGCATCGCCCCGGGCTACTTCAAGACAGAGCTGACACAGACGCTGGTCGACGACGCCGCGTTCAGCAGCTGGCTGGTCGGGCGCACGCCGGCGCGCCGCTGGGGCAACGTCGAGGAGCTCGCCGCCGCGGTGGTGTTCCTGGCCAGCGACGGCGCGGCTTACGTCAATGGCCATCTGCTGGTGGTCGATGGTGGCTTGAGCGTCAGCGTATGAACACGCCCACGTTCACCAAGGTCGCTCTGTACACCGCGGCCGACGGCCGCGCACGCTGGCGCGACGAGACGATCGCCCTCACCGAAGGCAAGCCGCAGGCGCGGCTGTCGACGCTGATGGCCAGCGGCGGCTACCAGCTGCGCGAGAGCCCGCCGGGCTTTCGCAGCGAGTTCCACTGCACGGAGCACCCGCAGTGGGTGTTCATCCTGCGCGGCCGCATGGAGATCGGCCTGCAGGACGGCAGCTCGCGCGTCTTCGCGCCGGGCGAACACTTCCATTCGGCCGACGTCCTGCCCGCGGGCGCCACCTTCGATGCCAAGCTGCACGGCCACTGGAGCCGGCAGGTCGGCGACGAGCCGCTGGTGACGCTGTTCGTGCGCGGGTGACATGGGCTCTCCCCGAAGCGGCCTGGCGGCCGCCTCCCCCCGAGGGGGCGCCGCCGGCGGCCCGGCAAAGCCGGTTCCGCGGCGTCCGCTCAAAACCGCGCGCTTGCGCGCAGTCGAGCAAGCGAACCGAACGCGGTGAAGATCAAGAACGTTCACGGCAACACGCTCGATCTGCTGGGCGAGGCGATCGTCGCGGGGCACTACGAGGCCGGCGCGGTGCTGCCTGCGGAGCCGCTGCTCGGCGAGGAGCTCGGGGTCAGCCGCACGGTGGTGCGCGAGGCGGTGAAGTCGCTCGTCGCCAAGGGGCTGTTGCGCACGGGGCCCAAGGTCGGCACGCGCGTGCAGCCAGCCGAAGCGTGGAACTGGTTCGACCCCGACCTCGTGGCGTGGCAGTCGAAGGTGGGTCTGACGCGCGACTTCCTGCGCGACCTGCACGAGCTGCGCGTGGTGGTGGAGCCGGCCGGCGTGCGGCTGGCCGCACAGCGCGCCACCGCGCCGGACATCGTCGAGCTCGAAGCGGCCTTTGCCGGCATGACGCACGCGGTGCAGCACGGCGGCGACTACGTGACGCCCGACCTGCGCTTCCACCAGGGGCTGCTGCGTGCCAGCCACAACCGCATGCTGATGCAGATGAGCAAGGCGCTGGCCGCGGTGCTGCGCGTCAGCTTCGAGCTGTCGACGCTGAAGCCGGGGCGTGCCGGGGGCTCTCTGCCGCAGCACCGCGCGGTGCTCGACGCCGTGATCGCGCGCGACCCCAGGAAAGCCGAGCGCGCGATCGTGGTGCTGATCGACGATGCCGGGCGCGAGATCGAGCGCATGATCAGCTCGCGGCGCAAGCTGCCGTCGTTGAGTGCGCCGGCGCGGCGGCTGATCGCACGGCCGAACTGACAGCGGGCCTCGACGCGCCGCCTTCACCCCTTGCCGCGCGGCGCGGCGCGCGCATTGAGGTACACCGAATACAGCGACGTGGTGCCGCAGATGAACAGCCGGTTCAGCTTCGGTCCGCCGAAGCAGACATTGGATACCGTCTCGGGCACGCGGATCTTGCCGAGCAGGGTGCCGTCGTTCGCGTGGCAGTGCACACCGTCGCCGGCGGACAGCCACAGGTTGCCCTGCGTGTCGATGCGAAAGCCGTCGTACAGGCCGACCGGACAGGTGGCGAACACCTCGCCGCCGCCGGCCAGGGACTGGCCGTTGCTCGCCACCTGGAAGCGCCGCACGTGGTGCGGGCCGTCGATCTTGTGCGTCAGCCCGGTGTCGACGATGTACAGCAACGATTCGTCGGGCGAGAACGCGAGCCCGTTGGGCTGCACGAAGTCGTCGGACACGATCGTCACGCGCCGCGTATCGGGGTCGAGCCGGTAGACGTTGCGCGCGCCGATCTCACTGGACGACGCGTCGCCCTCGTACTCGCTGTCGATGCCGTAGCTCGGGTCGGTGAACCAGATGCTGCCGTCGGACTTGACCACCAGGTCGTTCGGCGAGTTGAAGCGCTTGCCGTCGAAGCGATCGGCCAGCACCTCGCGCCGGCCGTCGAAGCCGGTGCGCGAGATGCAGCGCCCGCGGTGCTCGCACGACACCAGGCGGCCTTCGCGGTCGACCGTGTGGCCGTTGGTGTTCATGGCCGGCTGACGGAACACCGAGACCGAGCCGTCGGTTTCGTCCCAGCGCAGCATGCGGTCGTTCGGGATGTCGGACCACACCAGGTAGCGCCCGGCAGCAAACCACGCCGGCCCTTCGGCCCAGCGGCAGCCGGTGTAGAGCTTCTCCAGGTGCACGTTGGGAAACGCCAGCGCCTTGAAGCGCGGGTCGATCATTTCGAACGCGTCGGTGAACCAGCCCATCTGCGTCTCCTTCCGTCTACTCCGACATGCGCCGCCCGCGCCCGTACACCAGCAGCATCACGATGATCACGACGCCGTAGATCACCTGCCGGCCCATCTCCGGAATCTGCATCACCGACAGGATCGACTGCAGCAGCGTGATCAGGATGACGCCCACCACGGTGCCGAGGTACGAGCCGCGCCCGCCCAGGATGTGCGTGCCGCCGAGCACCACCGCGGCGATCGCCGGCAGCAGATAGGCGTCGCCCATCGCCTGGTACGCCTTGGTCGAGTAGCCGGTGAGCAGCACGCCGGCCGCGGCCGAGCAGGCGCCGGCGATCACGAACACCAGCAGCGTGACGCGCTGCGTGTCGATGCCCGACAGGTAGGCCGCACGCTCGCGGTTGCCCACCGCATAGATGGCACGGCCGAGCGCGGTGCGATGCAGCAGGAACACTGCCGCCGCACCGACCACGATCCACACCAGCAGCGCGTTCGGCAGGCCGAGCAGCGAGCGCCCGGTGGCGATCAGGTGCATCGCCGGTGTCGAGCGGTCCTGAGGCGCGAAGCCGCCGGTCTGCACGACGATCAGGCCCTGCGCCACCGCATTGATGCCGAGCGTGAAGATCATCGACGGCACGCGCAGGTACGCCACGCCGATGCCGTTGACGAGGCCGAACAGCGCGCCGCAGGCGATGCCGAACGGGATCGCGACGGTCGCGCCGGTGTCGCCCCACCAGCCTGCCGCGGCCGCCGACATCACGCCGCCGACGGTGACGAGCCAAGGCACCGAGAGGTCGATGCCGCCCAGCAGGATGACCAGCATCGCGCCGGTGGCGATGATGCCGAGGAACGACGCGATCTGCAGCTGCAGCAGCAGGTACTCGGCCGACAGGAAGTTGCTCGAATACAGGCTCCCGACCAGCAACAGCCCCAGCGTGCACAGCGCGGCCGCGGCCACCGGCAGATGGCCCGAGCGCTTGAGCCGCAGCACCAGCGCGTTCATCGCGCGGCATCCTGCGTCAGGCACATCGAGGTCGGCCGCCTCACTTGAACAGCTCCAGCCGGTTGGTGATCTTCAGCAGCTGCAACGCGCCCAGGCTCACCGCCACCAGCAGGATCACACCCTGGAACAGCGGCTGCCACAGCGGCTCGAGGTCGAACACGAACAGCAGGTCGCCGATCGTGCGCAGCACCAGCGCGCCGAACACCGAGCCGATCGCGCTGCCGGCACCACCGGCGAGCGACGTACCACCGATCACCACCGCGGCGATCGAGTTCAGCGTGTAGGTGCCGCCGATCGCCGAGCTCGCTTCGCCCGAGTAGGTGACGAAGGTCAGCAGCAGGCCGCCGATCGCGGCCAGCAGGCCGGCCAGCGTGTAGGTGACGATCTTGGCGCGCCCGATCGGCACGCCCGACATGTAGGCCGCACCTTCGCTCGAGCCGATCGCCAGAGCGGCGCGGCCGATCGCACTGCGCCGGTAGGGCAACCAGATCAAACCGATCACCGCGACCAGCACCAGCAGCATCGACGGCACTCCGGCCAGCGGCGCGCCGGTGATCGCATCGGCCAGCTCGGCCTGCACCTGGCCGCCGGGAACCGGCCGCAAGCCCAGCGCGAGGCCGAAGTACACGGTGCCGGTGGCCAGCGTCGTGATGATCGGTTGCAGTCGCCCCACCACGATGATGAGCCCGTTGATGAGGCCGCACAGCGCGCCCACCGAGAGCACGACGACGACGCCGAGGGCGGCCTGCGCCGGCGTGCCGACCACCAGGTGCGAGGCCAGGCAATTGGCGAGCACGAACACCATGCCCACCGACAGGTCGATGCCCGAGGTCAGCACCGGCAGCGTCTGCGCCATCGCGGCGATCGCCAGCAGCACGCCCTTGTTGGCGGCGGTGGTGATGACCGGCACGGTCCAGCCCACCGGGTGCTTGGCGATGTACAGCGCGAAGATCACGATGAACAACAAGGCCCCGGCGTACACGCCGCGTTGCGCGCGCAGGTGGTAGCGCAGGTTCGCGGCGTTCATGCCGCGCCAGCCTCGCGCTGTGCGGAGGGCGGCGCGCTCTCGATGTTGAGGGCGCTGGCCACCAGCGCATGCTCGGTGAGCTGATCGCCCTGCAACCAGCGCACGATGCGGCCGTCGAAGAACACCGCCACGCGGTCGCAGCAGCCGATCAGCTCGGCATAGTCCGTGCTGTACAGCAGCACCGCGGCACCCGCGGCAGCAAGCTGGCGCAGCAGCAGGTAGATCTCCTGCTTGGTGCCGACGTCGATGCCGCGCGTGGGGTCGTTGAGCAGGATGATGCGTGGCGCGTTGAGCAGCCACTTGGCGATCACCACCTTCTGCTGGTTGCCGCCCGACAGCGTGCCCACTGCGTCGTCGAGGTCCGGCGCCTTGATCGACAACTGGCGCACCATGCGCTGCACCGCCTCGCTTTCGCGCGCGCGGTCGATCACGCCGGCGCGGCTCAAGGCATCGAGCGCCGCGAAGCTCAGGTTCTCGCGCACCGCCATCGGCAGCATCAGGCCGTCGGTCTTGCGGTCTTCGGGCACCAGCGCCATGCTGCTGCGCGCCGACTTGGCCGCCCGCGGGCTGGACGCGCTCACGATGCTGCCGTCGACGCGCACGCTGCCGCTGACGCCGCGCAGCACGCCGAACAACGCGAAGAAGAACTCGCGCTGCCCCTGGCCGTCGAGCCCACCGAGCCCCACCACCTCGCCGGCGCGCGCGCTGAGGTCGATGTGGTGCAGGCGTTCGTTCCAGCACAGGTCGCGCACCTCGAGGCGCGCCGCGCCGGCGCCCGTGGCGGCGGCGGTGGCCGGCACAGTCTTCGGCGGGAAGGCGTGGCTGATCTCGCGCCCGATCATCATCGTCACCGTCTCGACGTCGGTCTTGGTGCCGGCTTCGAAGGTGGCCACATGCTGCCCGTTGCGAAACACCGAGCAGTCGTCGGCGAGCTCGGCGATCTCGTGCATGCGGTGCGAGATGTAGACGATGGCCAGCCCCTCGTCGCGCAGGCGCTTGAGCAGCGCGAACACCCGCTGCACGTCTGCCGCGGTGAGTGCCGAGGTGGCCTCGTCGAGGATCAGGATCTTCGGCTCGCGCGCCAGCGCCTTGGCGATCTCGACCATCTGGCGGCGCGACAGCGACAGGCTGCCCACCGGGGCGAGCGGATGGATGTCGTCGGCGCCGGCGCGCTTGAGCGCCTGCTCGGCGATGCGCCGCTGCGCGCGCTGGTCGATCAGCCCGAAGCGGCGCGGCGGGTTGGTGATGCAGATGTTGTCGGCGACGCTCAGGTCGGGCATCAGCGACAGCTCCTGGAAGATGCAGGCGATGCCGGCGTTCACCGCGTCCTGCGGATGCGTGAAGCGACGCTCCTGACCCTGCAGCACGATGCGCCCCTCGTCGGGCTGCACGACGCCGGCCATCATCTTGATCAGGGTCGACTTGCCGGCGCCGTTCTCGCCGAGCAGCGCGTGGATGCGGCCGCTGGCGCACGCGAAGCGTGCGCGCTCCAGCGCACGCACGCCGCCGTAGCGCTTGGAGACGTCGATCAGTTCGAGAACCGGTTGCACGGCAGGATGGGACAACGAAGCGGCCGCGGCGTGGTCACCGCGGCCGCTGAAAGGTCAGCCAACGACGTGTTGCTGTGGCTTGTCAGTTGTTCTTCTCGTCCTTGCTCATGATCTCGGTGTCCTTCAGGTTCACCCCGCAGGCCGGGAAGGCGTTGGTGGTGAAGAAGTTGTCGGTCAGGTTCGGATAGAAATTCTCGCCCGCCTTGAAGTTCGGGTGCGTGGCCTCGGGGATCGGCACCGAGATCAACTGCGGCACCACCTTGCCCTGCAGCGCGGTGACGGCGGCCTTCATCGAGATCGCCACCAGGCCGGGCGACTGGCCGAGCGACGTGCACACCAGGCCGTCCTTCGCGTTGGCGGCGCACAACTTGCGGAAGCCGTTCTCGGCCTCGCCGGCCACCGGGATCATCTTGTGCTTGGCATCGATCAACGCACGCACCGCACCGGTGGAGCCGCCCTGCACGAACATGCCGGCGAAACTCTTGTGCACGGCCACCGCGTCGGCCACCACCTTCTGCGCGGTGCCGTCGTCCCAGTTGCCGACCACCTCGACGATCTCGAACTTGTTGCCCGCAGCTTCCATCACCTTGCGGAAGCCGAGGTGGCGGTCGCGGTCGACCGAGTTGCCGGGCAGGCCACGCACCTCGAGGATCTTGCCGCTCTTGCTCGGGATGTTCTTGACCAGCCATTCGCCCGACTTGGCGCCCATCTCGAGCTGGTCCTCGTTGACCTGCATGATCTCGTCGCTGTCGAGCACGTTGTCGAACGGCACCAGCACCACGCCGGCGGCGTTCGCGCGCTTGATCACCGGGCCGAACGCGGTCGGGTTGACCGCGATCGTGACGATCGCGTCGTAGCCGGAGTTGATGAAGTTGTCGATCGCCGCCACCTGCGCCGCCACGTCGGTGCCGGTGGAAACGATCTTGAACTCCTTGATGTTCGCGGCCATCTCGGGCGTCGCCGCGTAGGCCTTGGCCATCTTGATCATCTGGATGCGCCAGGTGTTGCCGACGAAGCCGTTGGCCAGCGCGATGCGATACGGGCCCTTCTTCGCGGGCCACTGGAAGTACTTGGTCTTGGCATCCCAGGGCTTGAAGCAATCCGGCGTGTCGCCCGGGCCGCTGACGACCTTCGGGGGTGCAGCCAGTGCCAGGCCGGCGGCCATCAGGCCGATCGCGGTGACCAGTCGAGTCAGTTGAAGCATGGTGTCTCCGATCTGTTATTGGAAGCAACGCCGGCCGCCGCTGCGCGCGGCGCCTCGGCCCTCGTTCGGCGCCTGGGTCACACCCCGCGCGCCCGGGCGAATCGTCGTTCGCCGTCTTTCATCACATCATCATATGAATCGACCCCGCGCTGCATCGGGGGAACCCGGAAATGCGCGCGGCCTAGCGCTTGCGTCGCACCGTCGACAGGTTGATCGCCATCGCCTGCATCACGCCCGATACCAATGCGGCGTCCGACGCGCGCGAATCCGTGCCAAGCACGCGCGCGATCACCTCGACGGCGGTGCCAAGTTGCTTTTCGGTCAGGCGCGCAGCGGCGGCCAGCCACTCGCGTTCTTGCTGCTCGTCATAGGTTTCGCTCACGGGGTGCGCCTTTCGTGCGTGGGGTCGCGACTGTCCCACAACGGTCGCGCGCGGGCAACTCGCGGCACTGCCGCATCATTGCGGCGTGGCGCTGCCGATCGTCACGACTGGTCACGATCACACCCGACTCACAAGGACATCCATGGATTTGTCGCGCTTTCCCCGCCGCCGCTACACCCTGACGCCGACTCCGCTCGAGCCGCTGCCGCGCTTCTCGGCCGCCCTCGCTGCCACGTGCCCTGGCGGCCGCGGTCCCGAGGTGTGGATCAAGCGCGACGACCTGCTCGGCTTGTCACCGGGCGGCAACAAGACGCGCAAGCTCGAGTTCCTGGTGGCCGACGCCCTGGCGCAGGGCGCCGACACGCTGATCACCTGCGGCGCGCCGCAGTCGAACCATTGCCGCATCACGCTCGCCGCCGCGGTCAAAGAGGGCTTGCAATGCCGCTTCGTCATCGAGGAGCGCGTGCCCGACAGCTACCGCGACGACGCCAGCGGCAACCATTTTCTGTTCCGGCTGTTCGGTGTCGAAGCGATCACCGTGGTGCCGGCCGGTACCGACATGGCCGCCGCGATGCAGCGCGTGGCCGCTGAGCTCCAGGCGGTCGGCCGCCGCGGCTACGTGATCCCGGGCGGCGGCTCCAATGCGCTCGGTGGGCTCGGCTATGCGGCGTGCGCGCAGGAGATGCAGCAGCAGGGCTTCGAGCAGGGCCTGCGCTTCGATCACGTGGTGGTCGGCTCGGGCAGCTCGGGCACGCACGGCGGCCTGCTGGCGGGCTTTGTCGGCAACCACATCGCCACGCCGATCCTCGGCATCGGCGTCAGCCGCGACCCGCCGCAACAGGCGCCGCTGGTGCACTCCGAAGCGCAGGCGGTGTGCGAACTGCTCGGCCTCGACCTGCAGGTGCCGCGCGACAGCGTGCGCTGCATCGGCGGCTACTGGCAGCCGAAGTACTCGGTGCCCAACGCGCGCATGGTCGAGGCGGTGCAGATGCTGGCGCGCACCGAGGCGATCCTGCTCGACCCGGTGTACACCGGCAAAGTGATGGCCGGGCTGATCGGCCTGGCGCGTGACGGCGAGCTGCGTGCGGGCGAGCGCGTGCTGTTCATCCACACCGGGGGCATGCCGAGCGTGTTTGCGTACGAGCGCGTGTTGCTGGGGCAGCAAGACGTCGCACCGTGAAGAGAGCGACGAACCGATTCGCCGGCCCACCTGAAGGGCAACTGAACAAGCCCTGCGGCTGTGTGGGACCAACGTCCCATTGCGCCCGAGCGCGCACGGCCCCACGATGCATGGCGCCGTCGCTGCCGAGGAGGGCATCATGATCAGCCGTCGCCTGCTTGGCCTGCTCTGCGCATCGTCGTTGGCCGGCATCGCCGCACCGGCGGCCTGCGCGGAAGGGGCGGCGCACCACTGGAGCTACGGCGGGGAGACCGGCCCCACGCACTGGGCCGCGCTCGAGCCTGAATTCGGCGCATGCCGGGTGGGTCACGCTCAGTCGCCCATCGACATCCGGACCGACCTGGTTCAAAAGGCCAACTTGCCGGCGATCGAGTTCGCCTATCGCCCGTCGCCGCTCAAGATCGTGGACAACGGGCACACGATCCAGGTGAACTACGCGCCGGGCAGCTTCATCGACGTCGATGGGCACCGCTACCAGTTGGTCCAATTCCACTTTCACAAGCCCAGCGAGGAGAGCATCGACGGCAGGCGCCGCGAGATGGTGGCGCACCTGGTGCACGCGGACGCCGACGGGCACCTCGCAGTCGTGGCGGTGCTGCTGACAGCGGGGGCCATCAACCCCATGGTGGCCGCGCTGTGGAGCAATCTGCCGGCGCACAAGGCAACGGAAGTGCAAGCGCCCGGTGTGCAGATCGATGCCGCCGACCTGTTGCCGGCCGACCATGCCTACTACACCTTTGCCGGCTCATTGACGACACCGCCCTGCAGCGAGGGCGTCACGTGGTTCGTGCTGCAACGCCCATCGACCCTGTCGAGCGCAGAGATCGATCGATTTGCGAAGCTGTACCCGATGAATGCGCGTCCGCTGCAGCCTGCGAACAAGCGCCTGGTTCGAGCCTCGCAGTAGGAGAGCGAGGGCAGCGGCCGGCGTTATTCCTTCACCGAGCCGGTCAACCCCGAGACGTAGTACTCGACGAAGAACGAGTACACGAACGCCACGGGCAGCGAGCCGAGCAGTGCGCCGGCCATCAGCGAGCCCCAGTGGTAGACGTCGCCTTCGACCAGCTCGGTGACCACGCCCACCGGAACGGTCTTGACCTCCGACGACGAGACGAAAGTGAGCGCGTAGATGAACTCGTTCCACGACAGCGTGAACGCGAAGATGCCGGCCGAGATCAGCCCCGGCACCGCCAGCGGCAGCACGATCTTGACCAGGATCTGCCAGCGCGTGGCGCCGTCGATCAGCGCGCACTCTTCGAGCTCGTACGGGATCGAGCGGAAGTAGCCCATCAGCAGCCAGGTGCTGAACGGAATCAGGAAGGTCGGGTAGGTGAGGATCAGCGCCCAGCGTGTGTCGAACAGCCCGAGCTTGAAGACGATCGCCGCCAGCGGGATGAACAGAATCGACGGCGGCACCAGGTAGGCCAGGAAGATCGACAGCCCCACCTGCTTCGATCCCGAGAAGCGCAGCCGCTCGATCGCGTAGGCCGCCAGCACCGCGGCGACGAGCGACGCGAACGTCGCGACGACCGACACGATCACCGTGTTCCACAGCCACTCGGGATACGCCGTCTCGAACAGCAGCTTGTGGAAGTGCGCCAGCGTCGGCTTGATCACCCAGAACGGATTGCCCTCGCGCGACAGCAATTCCTCGTTCGGCTTGAACGACGTGATCGCCATCCAGTAGAACGGGAACAGCAGCACGAAGACGAAGATGCCCAGCGGCAGGTAGACCGTGACCAGCTTGCGCGGCACCGACTCGAGGTACTCCATGCCGACGGCGTCGGGCGTCGCTGCGGCCATGTCAATGCACCTCGCGCATCAGTCGGCCCCGCCTTGCTGCCACTTGCGGCGCTGCAGCCCGAAATAGCTGAACAGGATCGCGGCCAGCAAGAACGGCACCATTGCGATCGAGATCGCAGCGCCTTCGCCGAGCGCGCCGCCGGGGATCGCGCGCTGGAACGACAGCGTCGCCATCAGGTGCGTCGCATTGAGCGGGCCGCCGCGCGTGATCACGTAGATGAGTTGGAAATCGGTGAACGTGAACAGCACCGAGAACGTCATCACCACCGCGATGATCGGGGTCAGCAGCGGCAAGGTGACATGGCGGAACTGCTGCCACGGCGTCGCGCCATCGATGGCGGACGCCTCGTAGTACGACGGCGAGATCGTCTGCAACCCGGCCAACAGCGTGATCGCGACGAACGGCACACCGCGCCAGACGTTGGCCGCGATGGTGGACAGTCGCGCATTCCACGGCACGCCGAGGAAGTCGATGTAGTTGTGGATGAGGCCCATCTTGGTCAGCACCCACGAGATGATCGAGAACTGCGCGTCGTAGATCCACCAGAACGCGATCGCCGACAGCGCGGTCGGCACGATGTAGGGCAGCAGGATCACCGCGCGGAAGAAGGTCTTCACGCGAATGTTGCGGTTGAGCAGGATTGCCAGGTACAGGCCGAGCACGAACTTCAGGATGCTGGCGACCACCGTGTAGAAGATCGTGTTGAACAGGGCCAGCCGCGTGACGCTGTCGTTCCACAGGAACTGGTAGTTGTCCAGCCCGATCCATTCGCCGGTGCGGCCGATCTTGGCGTCGGTGAAGCCGAGCCAGGTGCCGAGGCCGAGCGGATACGTCAAAAACAGCACCAACAGCACCGCGGCCGGCAGCATGAACAGCAGGCCGAGCGCGTTGCGGTTGTCTTGGAGCTTTTGGAGCATCTCACCATCGAGGGCGGCGCGTTGAGCGGATCGGCGTCAGCCGATACCGCTCCAACGCGGCGAGGTATGGCGGCGCAGCCGCCGCTATACCTTGTAATAGCGCTCGGCGCGCTTCTGTGCCCGCTCCGCCGCTTCCTTCGGCGACTTCGAGCCGCTCGCCGCTTCGGCGACCATATTCGGCACGATGAAGTCGCCGAGCGCGCCGGCCGACGCATAGCCGAGTTTGCCGGCCCAACCCGCCGGCCGCAGGTTCTTCGTGCAGTCGCGGTACGGCGTGTTCTTCGGGTCCACCGTCCAGATCGGGTTTTTCTCGAAGTGGCTCAGCGGGTGCGACACGTAGCCCTGGCAGCCCTTGAGCCAGTCGTCGAACTGTTCGGCTTCCATCATGAAGCGCAGGAACTCCTTGGCTGCCTGCGGGTACTTCGTGTACTTCATGATCAGCTGATTGAAGAACAAGTGGTACTCGGTCGGCTTGCCTACCGGGCCGATCGGGAAGGCGGCGTGCTGGATGTCGCTGGCCATCTCCTTGATCTTTCCGTCCTGCGAGTTCTTGGCCGCGACGTAGATCGAGATGCCGTTGTTGGTGACGCTGATCTGTCCGTCGAGGAACGCCTTGTTGTTGTTCGGGTCGAGCCAGCTCAACGTGCCTGGCGCGAAGTACTGGTAGAGCTCCTTCGCGTACTCGAGCGCTTTCAGCACCTCGGGAGTGTCGAGCGTGACCTTGTTGTTCTTGTCGACCAGTGCGCCGCCGAAGGCCCAGATCAGCCAATACGTCCAGCCCGAATCGCCGGTGGCATTGCCGAGCGCCATGCCGCCTGGCGTGCCCTTGCCGTGCAGCGCCTTGTACATCGCGAGGAAGCCATCGGTGTCCTTCGGGAAGGTGGCGATGCCGGCGGCCTTCAGCATGCTTTCGCGATACACCTGCATCCCGCCGGCCGTGCCGAGCGGCACGCCGATCCACTTATTGCCATCGGGCCTCAGGTATGCCTCGCACGACGGGTACCAGCCGCCGTACTTCTTGCCGAGGTAGTCGCACAGGTCGGTGACGTCTACCAGCTTGTCTGGGTAGAGGTCGGCGTCGTCGTTGGTCGACAGGATGATGTCAGGGCCGGCGCCGGTGTTGGCCGCCACCGCCGCCTTCGGGCGCACGTCCTCCCAGCCTTCGTTGTCCACGCGCACCTCGATGCCTGTCTTCTCGGTGAACTTTTTGACGTTGACCATGTAGGCATCGATGTCGCCTTGCACGAAGCGGCTCCAGCGCAGCACGCGCAGCTTGGCGTCCTTCTCCGGTTTGAAGGTCACGTTCTGCGCATGCACCGCTGGCGCCCAGATTGCGCCGGCGCCTAGAGCGGTACCGGCGGCCACGGTGGCCGTGCCTTCGAGGAACTTGCGGCGGTCGAATGTCGTCATCGAGGTCTCCTTCGTAGGGGTTCGTCGTCGCGTCGACGGTGGTTGTGCTCTTGCGTGGTCGTGCGGTGCGCGTCAGGCCACAAGCGCGCGCCCGCTGTCGGCGTCGAACAGGTGAGCGTGCGCCATATCGGGCTTCAGATGGATCGTGCTGCCGGGGCTGAACTGGTGCCGCTCGCGGAACACCACTGCCAGCTCGGCACCGTGATGCCGGCACGACACGAACGTGTCGGCACCGGTGGGTTCCACCACGGCCACCTGTGCCGCGATGCCGCTACCGTTGGCAAGCACCAAGTGCTCCGGCCGGGTGCCGAACACCACCTTCTGGCCTTCGCTGCCGCCGGATAGCGGCGGCGCGGTCACACGCGTGCCGTCAGCCAGCTCGACCTCGGTGTCGCCGCCGTTGCGGCGCAACGTGCCGGGCAGGAAGTTCATCGCCGGCGAGCCGATGAAGCCGGCGACGAACAGGTTGGCTGGGTGGTCGTACAACTGCAGCGGGCTGCCCATCTGCTCGATGTAGCCGTCGCGCATCACGACGATCTGATCGCCCATCGTCATCGCTTCGATCTGATCGTGCGTGACGTATACCGAGGTGGTCTTCAAGCGCTGGTGCAGTTCCTTGAGCTCGGTGCGCATCGCCACCCGCAGCTTGGCGTCGAGGTTGGACAGCGGCTCGTCGTAGAGGAACACCTGCGGGTCGCGCACGATCGCGCGCCCCATCGCCACGCGCTGGCGTTGGCCGCCGGAGAGCTGGCGCGGAAAGCGCTCGAGCAGCGCCGTCAAACCCAGGATTTCAGCCGCGCGCTTGACCTTGTCGTCGATCATCGACTTCGGCTGCTTGGCGAGCGCGAGCGAGAACGCCATGTTGTCGCGCACCGTCATGTGCGGGTACAGCGCGTAGTTCTGGAACACCATCGCAATGTCGCGTTCCTTCGGCGGCATCTGGTTGACCACCTTGCCGGCGATGCGGATCTCGCCGCTGCTGATGTGCTCCAGCCCTGCGATCATGCGCAGCAGCGTGCTCTTGCCGCAGCCCGATGGGCCCACCAGCACGGTGAACGAGCCGTCGGCAATGGCAACGTCGACGCCATGCAGCACCTCGACTTCGCCGAAGCGCTTCTTCACCGACTGAATGTCAACACTCGCCACGCAGGCCAATCCATTCGAATGTCGCCGCAAACGGCGCGACTCGCTCGCACCCTACGCGCGCCTGTGCGCGCTGTCACCGAGGGGATACCCCGTTCTGGCGGCACGGAACTTGTCTGATAACCTGATGTGCATGGCCGATCCCGTGCTTGCTCCATCGGCCCGGTTCGCCGCCGAGCCGTTGGTGGCCGAGCGCCTGTCGGATCGTCTGGCCGCGCGGCTCATCCAGCAGATCGAAAGCGGTCGCCTGCAACCCGGCGAACGCCTGCCCAGCGAAGCGCAGATGGCGGCCACGCACGGCGTGTCGCGCTCGGTGGTGCGCGAGGCGGTGCATCAGGTGAAGTCGCGCGGCATGGTGCGCGCGCGCCAGGGCGCGGGCGTGTTCGTGTCGTTCCAGCCGCGCGCACGCTCGCTCGCGTTCGACCCGCAGGTGCTGGAGTCGATCGATGCGGTGGTGCAGGTGGTGGAACTGCGCCGCGTGCTCGAAGGCGAGATGGCGGCGCTCGCGGCGCAGCGCGCCACGCGCGCCCAGCTGACCGAAATCCGGCGCGCGCTGCAGGCCGTCGATGCGGTCACGCGCGCCGGCGCGCTCGGTGTCGAGCAAGACTTCGCGTTCCACCGCGCGATCGGCGAGGCCACCGGCAACCCGCAGTTCGTGCGGCTGCTGAGTTTCATCGAACAGTACCTGCTCGAAGCGATGCGCATCACCAAGGGCAACGAGGCGCGACGCACCGAATGGCTGGCGCAGGTGCACGATGAGCACCATGCGATCTATCACGCGATCGCGGCTCGCAACGCCGCGGCAGCGCGGCGCGCTGCGATCCGCCACCACCTCGGCGGCGAGAAGCGCCTGGCCGATGGTGGCCTGGTGCCGGCGCGCCGCCGCACCCTGAGGAGCAAGGCATGAAGATTCTGATCACTGGCGGCACGGGTTTCATCGGTTCGCGGCTGGCCCGCGAGCTGCTCAAGCGAGGCCAATTGAATGGGGCGCGCATCGACCGGCTGGTCCTGGCCGACCAGTTTGCGCCGCCGCAGGCCGCGGCTGACCTGGCGCGCGATGCGCGCGTCGAGGTGCGTGTGGGCAAGCTGCTCGATCAGTGCGCGGCGTTCAAGGCCGACCGCTTCGACGCCGTGTTCCATCTCGCCTCGGCGGTGTCGGGCGAGTGCGAGGCCGACTTCGAGCTCGGGCTGCGCTCCAACCTCGACAGCACGCGTGCGCTGCTCGACGCCCTGCGCGCCGCCGGAAACGTGCCGCGCGTGGTGTTCTCCAGCTCGGTCGCGGTGTTCGGCCCCGACGCCAGCAACCCGATGCCGCCGCTGGTGCGCGACGACACGCTGCCGACGCCGCAGACCAGCTACGGCACGCACAAGCTGGTGTGCGAGCACCTGGTGGCCGACTACACGCGCAAGGGCTTCATCGACGGCCGCAGCGCGCGCCTGATGACGGTGACCGTGCGTCCGGGCAAGCCCAACGGCGCGGCTTCGTCGTTCTTCAGCGGCATCATCCGCGAGCCGCTGGCCGGTCAGGAGGCGATCCTGCCGGTCGATCCGTCGGTGTCGCACCCGGTGTCGTCACCGGCACGCACCGTCGACGGGCTGATCGCGGTGTGCGAGGCGTCGCAAGAGGCGCTGGGTGGGCGCGCCGGGCTGAACCTGCCGGCACTCAACGTCACGGTGTCGCAGATGCTCGATGCGCTCGAGGCGGTGGCCGGCAAGCCGGCGCGTTCGCTGGTGAAAGCGCAGCCCGACCCGACGATCCAGCGCATCGTGGCTGGCTGGTCCAAGGGCGCGGTCGGGGCGCGTGCCGAGAAGCTGGGGCTCCGGCCCGAGCGCGAGTTCGCCGACATCATCCTGCAGTACATCGCCGACCATCCGGCCGCAGTGACCGAGTCGGCGCGCGCTGCGGCAGCCGACTACCGCCGCACGCGCTGATCCGAACGGTGCCGCGCCCGGCGGCGCGGCCGCACGCCCGCGGCCGAGACGGCGGCTAGGCGCGCGCCGGCGCGCTGGAGGCCACGGTGCCCGCCTGCGGCCACAGCGCGCGCAACCAGCCACCCACGCGGCGGGCGGGCGACGGCGGGCCCTTGACGTCGACGGTGGCGCACTCGCCAAGCGGCAGCACCACCAGCGGCCGATTCGAGTCGACCACGAAGCTCTCGCCCGGGTCGAGCACGATGTCGCGCACGTCGTTGTCGATCGTGATCCACAGCGTGCCCTGCACCGCGCGCACGCGCGCACCGCGTGCATCCTTCAGGCGCAACCCGCGGCGCGCTGCGATGGCCAGGCGGGCGTTGGGGGTGTTGATCCACATGGCATGCTCCTTGAGAATGTGATCCGCGCCGCGCCGGCCGCTGCCCTCTTGCGCGCGCGATGGGGGCATGATGCAGGGGTGCGGGCGACCGCGCAAACGATGATTCGGAACGTCTGACATTCCCAGTACGCATGCGAAAAGCCATCGACCGCCTGCCGCCGTTGGACCTGCTGCTGGCCTTCGAGGCGGCCGCACGCCACCTGTCGTTCACGCGCGCGGCCGACGAGCGATTCGTCACCCAATCGGCCATCAGCCGCCAGATCCGCGCGCTGGAAGACGACCTCGGCGTCGAGCTTTTCGCACGCGGCCATCGCGCGCTGACGCTCACCGGGCCGGGCCAGAAGCTGCTGCTGGCCTGCCAAGGCGTGCTGGCGCAGCTGCGGCGCACGGTGTCGTCGATCCGCGCGCCCAACGCGCGCGAGGTGCTCGCGCTGTCGACCACCCCGAGCTTCGCGTCGTACTGGCTGATTCCGCGCCTGCGCTCGTTCACGCAGGCCAATCCGGGCATCGACGTGCGGCTCGACGCCAGCTACGAGGTGCGCGATCTGCAGGGCGAGGGGTTTGACATTGCGGTGCGCTACCAGAAGGCCGCCGCCACCGACGGCGAGCGCCTGTTCAGCGAGACGATGCTGCCGCTGTGCGCTCCGGCGCTGCGCCGCGCCAAGGATGCGCCGCTGAAGCTGCCGGCCGACCTGCGCCACCACACGCTGCTTGAGGTGGAGAACATGTCGGGCAGCGGCGCACCGGTGGAGTGGCACTCGTGGCTGCAGGCCAACGACGTGGCCGACCTCGAGCCGCGCTCCTGGCTCACGTTCTCGTCGTACAACGAGGTGGTCGCGGCTGCCGTGGCCGGGCAGGGTGTTGCACTCGGGCGCCGCCCCCTGCTCGACGGCCTGCTGCGGAGCAAACAACTGGTGGCGCCGTTCGGCGATGCGCGCGCCACCGCGCGCGCCTATTTCGTGGTCACCGACCCGGCGTCGCGCGCGCGGCCCGCGGTGCGCGCGCTCGAGCAATGGCTGCATGCGGAGGCGGCTCAGGCCTAGCGTCGCATCGTGAGCACCGGGTGCGGGCCGAGGCGGGCCCGCAACCGGGCCGTGTGCCCCGGGGTCGCGTGCTTGACGCGCGCGGCCGCGCAAGCAAGATCCGGTGGGGACTTGGGGAGACGGGGGAGCGTGAGCGGTCGACTGCACCTGTTCGGCACGGCGCACTGGCATGACGTCGAGCGCCGCGAATTGCAAGACAGCCTGCCCGGTTGGCTGATCGCCTACCTGGCCTACGGCGGGGACTGGTTCGCCCGCGATGCGCTGGCCGCCCTGTGCTGGCCCGACCGGCCGGAATCCGAAGCGCAACACAACCTGCGCGCCAACCTGCACCGCGTCCGCGCGCTGGCCACCGCGTGTGGATTCGGCGATCGGCTCGAGGCCGAGCGTCGGCGCGTGCGCCTGCGCGTCGATACCGACGTGGCCGCGTTTCGCCGCGCCGTGGGCCGCGCCGATTGGGCCGAGGCGGTGGCGCTGCAACCGGAGCCGCTGATCACCTCGCTGAGCTTTCGCGGCTTCGCGTTGCTGGAGGCTTGGCTGCACGGTGAGCGTGCAGCGCTCGACACGGCGTGGTGCGACGCCGTGCTGCGAAACGCACTCGACGCCGAGCGCGCGGGAGACGCCGAGCGCGCGGCCGATGGCCTGCTGCAGATGCTGCGCCAGCGCGGCCAGACCGAAGACGCGGTGCAGGCCCTGTTGCGCCTGGCCGTGCGCGCCGGGCGGCGCGCCGAGGCCCTGGAGGCGTACGAACGGCTGTGCCGCCATCTGCATGAAGACCTCGCCATCACGCCCACCGAGACCACGATCGAGCTGGCGCGCAGCCTGCGAACGGCCGGCGGCGCCGCGATGCCGGCCGTGGTGCGCGCGCGGTCCGACGGCGTCGTGCCGCGCGCGATCGACCAGCCGCCGCGGCTGGTCGGACGTGAGGCCGAACGTGCGCTGTTGGCCGATGGCGCGCGGCCGCTGGTCTTCGTCAGCGGCGAACCGGGCATCGGCAAGACGCGACTGTTGGAGGAGGCCTGCCCGCTGGCCCGTTGGGTGGGCTGCCGCGAGGGGTTGGAATCGGTGCCATTCGCCGCAGTCATCGACTACCTCGCCGATCACGTCGACGGCCTGCCCGATCTCGGCGAGTACCGGCGCGACCTGGCGCGCCTGCTGCCGCAACTCGGGCGCGACGAGCTGCTGCCCCCGGCCGACCCGCAGACAGCGAAAGCGCGCCTGCTGGAGGCGCTCGCACACGTGCTGGAGGCGGGCGCCTCGGTCATCGTGTTCGACGACCTTCAATGGGCCGACGAGGCCACGCGCGACCTCGTCGTTCACCTGGCGCGGCGCCGTCGCGTCGCGCTGCGACTGGCCGGCCGCAGCAACGAGATCCACCCGGCACTCGACGCGCTGCTCGACGCGCTGGACGCGGCGCGCGGGCTGCACCGGCTGGATCTGACCGCGCTGTCGAGTGCAGCGGTCGGCGAACTGCTGGCCGATCTGTCGCACTCGCCGACGGCGCCTCCGAAGTTCGGCAACTGGCTGCACGCCCTCACCGGCGGAAACCCGTTCTTTGCGCTGCAGACGCTGCGCACGCTGTTCGAAGGCGGCCGCCTGCATGCGCATGCGGATGGCTGGTCGAGCGATCTCGATGCGATCAGCATCGACTACTCCGAGTTCGCGATGCCGCCGCGCGTGGCCGACCTGGTGCGCCGCAGGCTCGCGGCGCTGGATGACGACACGCGGCGCGTGCTCGGTGCCGCCGCGGTGATCGGTCGCGCGCTCGACAGCGAGCGCATGGCCAGCGCGCTCGGACTGTCGCCGTGGACGGTGGCCGAAGGCGTTGCACGGGCGCAGGCCGCAGGTCTGCTGGACGACGCACGCTTCCGGCACGACGTGATCCGGCACGCGGTGCTGCGGGCCACGCCGGAGCCGCTGCAGCGCGTGCTGCATGCGGCCGTGGCGCGTGCGTTCGAGGGCACGCTGCCGCCGGCGGAGATCGCGCGCCACTGGTGGGCGGCCGGGCAGGTGGACCACGCGGTCCATGCGACGCTGCTCGCCGCCGAGCATGACGGCCGCGCCGGCCTGTACGAGTCTGCGATTGCACGACTCGAGCAGGCATTGCGGCGAGAGCTGCCACCGGCCGATGTGGCGCGCCTTCAGGTGTGCGCGGGCCGCATGCACCTGGTGTTGGGAGATCTCGAGCGCACCGAAGCCGCGGCGCAGTGGGCGCTGGCGGAGCCCGCGCTGCCGCGCGAGCGGGCCATGGCCTATGCGCTGCATGCCGAAGTGCGTTTGCTGCAGGGCCGCCTGAGCGATGCCGAGGCCGCGTTGGCGGAGGCGACCGCCTCCGATCCCGACGAGCCGACGGTGCTGGCCGGTCGCTGCAAACTGGCGCAACTGCAGGGCCGCGTCGAGGAGGTGGTGGCCCAGCTGGAGCGGCGGCGCGATCTGTTGCGGCGCCAGCCGCCTCGCGCCGAACTCATCGAGGTGCTGACGAGCCTGGGCGCAGCCTACGACGAGCTGGGGCAGCCGCAGCGCGGCTTGCCGCTGCACGAGGAGGCCTGGCGGCTGGCCGAGCGGCTGGGCGCGCGCTATGCCCAGGTGGAGGTGGCGATCAACTGGCTGTGGTGCCTGTCCGCGTTGGGCCGCAACGATGACGGTGTGGCCATTGCGCGCCGGGCGCTCGACCTCGGCGAGTACGGCGCCAGCACCGTCCTGCGCAACAACATGGCATGGTCGCTGGCCGAGCTCGGCCGCATCGACGAAGCGCGCGAGCTCTACGAAGTGCTGGCGCGCTGCAGCGACCCGACGCTGGCGCTGATCGCGCAGGCGCGCGTGGTGGACCTGCGCGGCGCGGCGGATCCGCGCCAGGTCGATGCGGCCGACATCCAGCCGCTGCTGCAGGCCATGGGCAGCACCGAGGTCTATCTCGCGCGCGCGTGCGCATCGCTGCCGGTGTTGCGCTATGGCAGCGACGACCAGGTGCACGCCGTGCTGGACTACCTGGGCCCGCAGCCCGTCGAAACCGCCCTGGCTGACAAGCTGCGCGTGGCGCTGCAGAACCGGGGCATCGATCCCACCCCCTATCTGCCCGCGACATCGGTGCATTGACGTTGCATT
>Ga0207648_10002250_pt1 | contig 20862 bp, 16 predicted proteins | sample KBSMisM32_FD_184310 | JGI IMG/M metagenome (GOLD analysis project Ga0207648, IMG submission 184310) | Miscanthus rhizosphere microbial communities from Kellogg Biological Station, Michigan, USA - KBS Miscanthus M3-2 (SPAdes) (version 2) | ecosystem: Host-associated > Plants > Roots >...
CTGATCGGGCCGTGACCAGCGTCGATCTCAACGTCAGTTGAGACTGGTACCCGCAAACGGTAGTCGATCTTCCAAGGCAGATTTAGCAGTCGCTTGGGAAAGTTCTTAGCCACTTTTTTCATAAACTCGCGATCATGTGTTCCGGTTGAGATGATGCGGATGTGATCGGAATCGTCGTCGAAAGCAAAATTGTTGACCTGTGCGAGCAAGTCGAAATCCGCCTGGGTTTCTGCTTGCCACTCGAGCTCTGCTGTCAAATCAATTTCGTTGCGCTGCCAACCTTCAATCTTTACTGATACCTTAGGCCCACCGAGAATGGTTACAGTACCACCATAGCCCATGCGTACATTTTCATGGCGAGTTGCGGTCCGCTTCAACAAAACGGCAGAAGGCGCCGCGGTTTGATTGTTCTTCTGAGACGCATGTGAGGTTGAATGGTAAGTGGGAACCAACAACGCTGATGATAAGGTTAGTAACAGAATCAGTTTTGATTTAGACAAGCGGTTCTCTTCTTTCTGGCAACGCACAATACATTAGAACGACTGCTCTCTGAAACATCATTGTGGCTTTTGATTTGCGCTTTGCCGCCTCGCGTGCGGAAAGCCTCTGGCTTTCAGTTTGCCACTTAGAAAAGAGACGCTTCGCCTCGCGCGGCGTAGCCCCCAAGAGAATTTGCGAGCTTGACGGAAAGCCAGAGGCTTTCCGCAGAGGGGGGCGGCAAAAGCCGCATAATTAGCTCAAGCTTCAGGACCTGAGAATAAGGGACCGCTGTTAGATAGGCACAAAAAAACGGACGCTGATTTCCAGGTCCGTTTCCACAATCACTCTCTTGCAAACGATCTACTTTCGCAAGAACGTAATCTGGCCGCTGAAGTTAGTTACTGATACTGAAGAGCGTCCATCACCAACGTCGCCGGTATACTTTCTGCCATCCTGAGTTTTGAAACCATTGTTCCAAAAGTCTCCGAGCGCAATCTTTCGCGCCGGGGAAGCGGCTACTAAACGAAACGCTGAGTTTCCAGGAATTCGAATCGTAATGTCACCCTTGGTTGATTTGAATTCGTAGGTACCACCACTTGAAAATTCACCGTCAAAAAAGATATTGCCGATCGTGTTTTGCGCAACTACCTGAGAAGCAGTGACGTTCGACAACTCAATGTCGCCTTCAGACGAGACGTACGCGCGTACCGTTCCGCCACGTATGTTGGCAACGCTGATGTTGCCTCGTCGAGTTTCAAGATCAACCGACGAATTGATCGGAACCTGCAGTTTGAAATTAACGTCGCCCACATCGCCACGACCGCGATTGTCGCTCATGACATCGATTACGAGATTCTGATCTATCTGTTTTGGAACCACGTGAGCGTTGGGAGATTCGATGGTGGCCGAGAGTCGGATTTCATCCTTGTTCCACGACTCAACCTCGATCGTTCCGGAAATATTTCGCAACTCAACGCGAACGTTCTTGCTAGCTGGGTAGCGCTTCGAAATGTGCTGCTGGGCTTGAACAACTAGCGACAGACAGATCACACCAACCATTGCCAGGCCGGCGCGCGATGAGAGTCGCAAAAATAGGGAAGTGGTATTCATCAACGTGGGGCTTCTACTAAACCGGATTACCTGCGGCATCACAAGTCGGAGAATTCTTTCAATAGCGCAAGCTTGTCGTTTAGTGATTCGTTGAGCATCTGCTCAGAAATCTCATCATGGGGATTGCGATTCAGTTCATTCAGCGACTGGCTGACAGCCTGGTCGATGACCTGTAGGTTGCGCTCAAACGTTTCGCGCATTTCAGGACTCCAACGGGTCTTATTCAATGCAACTCGCTGGTTCCAGTAGTTGATAACCTGCTGACGTTGCCAGACGCGCTCATTAACAGTTTGGCCACCGGCCAACGTTGGAGGCGGTTCCACTGGACCGCCGTTACCCCAACGTCGAACACCAACAACCGTTATCAACGATACACACAACACTATTGCGGCAGTCAAACTGGCCAACTGCGGGAACGACAATTCCCAACTCCGATTCAGTAACCCGCCTAGAAATGATTTGTGCGTGGCTACGCCACTAACTCCTGATCGAGAAGGTTCAGCATCTACAACGTTCTGAATGCGTAACCAAAGCGCCTGGGGATTAGGTGGTGCTTCATATTCTCCCCGGTGCGAGCGGCAAAACCCGACGATCGACGACAACTCCTGTCGAACGTTCTCGCAATCCAGGCACTCTTGAAGGTGCGTATTTAGAGTGAGCTCATCACTTCGGCCAATTGTGCCGTCTATCAAATCGTGGATGAGTTCCTGACATGTCTCGCAGTTCATTACAACCACCTTTGTTCTGCCGCACAACGCGGGCGAATATTACTAAATCGCGGGAAGACAGAACATACTCCGTTTTTATCGATCCTTGGGAAGACTGCACAAGAGAGCGCCAATGGTGAATAATTGACCAGCTCTTTAGTATTCGAGGCTATTCAGGCTTGTTCTGTTGCCTCAATAATCCTCGTAATTTCATCCTTGCCTTATGTAATTGCGACTTCGACGTTCCGACCGAACAACCTAGCATCCTCGCTATTTCTTCGTGTTCATGCCCCTCGATATCGTGAAGCGTAAATACCGTTCGATATCCGGGCGGCAATTGCGCTATAGCTTTATCCAGGGCGATGCGATCTACTACAGGCATCGCATTGGGGTTTTCGGTGCCTTTTACTATCTGGATTGGAGTCTCACCGTCTTCGGTCGTTGATTCCATTCGCACTCCCCGCTTCCGGAAGTGCATCAGGACTTGATTGACCGTGAGCCGGTGAAGCCAAGTCGTAAAGGCCGACTCACCTCTAAAACTACCGATTTTTCTAAAGAGCTGGATGAAAACCTCTTGAGCCAGGTCTTCAGCTTCCGACACACTCCCGGTCATCCTCAAGCACAAGGAGTAGACGCGACGATTGTGGCGCTGGTAGAGATCTTCGAAGGCTCCCATGTCTCCGTGGGCTGCCTTCTGCGCCAACTCATAGTCTGTCGATTGCGGTGTCTCGGTTTCGGCTGCCGTCACGTGGATTGGCTTGCTCGGGCAAGCTGGAAGAAACCTCACAAGATCTACAGCTTGTTCAGCACTCATATCACGCGTCCGCAGTTTCAAGCTAGCGCACTGTCCCCGCTCATGATGCCCGCGTGGGGTTGCGGAAAGAGGTTACAGTGCCCTCAACGCGGCTGTGATGCTACGCTTGGAGCGCGTCGTTGCCTTGCCCAACACTAAAAGTTGTGAAATCTCAGCCGAATAAATAGTTCGCGCTGAGTCTGACCGACTCAAATCCAAAAAGTAGTAGCTTAGCCCTACCCCGATTGCTCAAAGCTTATTTTCGTCCGGCCTCGCTGGAGAATACGGTGACAAAGCACTTGGTGACAAGCGATCCCGTTGTATGGTGCAGGTGAGTGTCCAAGAGGAAAGAGGAGGAAATAGACGTCGGAGGCTTTGCTTACACCGGTGACGTCTAATTTCCAGTTTCCAATGAGATAAAGGGTGCCCACTAACGTTCGGCCTTAATGAATTATTCGATATGGTTACGCTTCCTCGAGATAATCGGTTGATCTATTTCTCTCTTAGAACCACCGAGGCGGACATCTGGTTGATGACGCTGAATTGAACGAATTACAAAACGTATTTTCGCCCGCACTCAACACCTCGTAAAGACCTGGTCCTGGTTTTACCTCACAGACAATCCGATCTTTGACAGCCTGCGTGACGACTCTCGCTTTCAAGATTTTGCTGCGGAACGTCGGCTTCAAGCAGTGAATTTTCAAAGGCACCAAACTCTGAATTAGGCGCTGCTCTGGCGCCTCTCCCAAACTACATCGGCGTATTGCGACCGAGCGCTTTCCGGTGATAGTCTTACGCCTCGCCCGATTTTTCCAGCCAAAGATTCCAGCCAAAGAAAAGGGGGACGGCAGAATGAAAAGCAGTCCGAGAGTCCTCATTGCACTAACCCTCGGTTTATTAATCTCGCTTTCACTAATTCAGCGTTCACCGGCGGCCAAAGCTGCACCGCTTGATCTGTCTGGCGAGATCGACGGCGCGCCTTACCGGATCCGAGTGCCGGAAGCGTGGAATGGAACGCTGCTTATCTTTGCGCACGGTTATCGTGACAAGGCCGACCACCCCGGCGAAGTTGATAATCGAAATGCCGACGTCGCGCCAAATGCGGCACTGGAAGCTCCGCTGCTCGCTCAAGGTTTTGCCCTAGCTGGGACTGCTTACAAAGACAATGGTTGGGCCATCAAGGATGCGATTCAGGACGTTAAGAATCTTGCTGTTTTCTTCCGCGATAACGTAGCGCAGCCACAAAGGACCATCATCGTCGCTGCTTCATTGGGAACCTTCGTCGGTTTCAAGAGCATGGAACAATTTGGCGGAATTTACGACGGCGCACTCTGTCTATGTGGCGTCGGTGCCGGCGCGACTCGCCTCTGGGACAGTGGCGTACCTCTTTATCTGGCCTACGACATCCTCTTTGGCATACCTGCTTCGTGGGGAACGGTCGGTGAAGTCAGAAACGACATCGATTTCGACACCGAGGTGCTCGCGAAATTAGGCCCCGAACTCAGCAACATCGCAAACTTTCCGAAGTTTGAATTTATTCGACTGGTTGCGAAAAATCCGGGCCGGGGTCTCGTGCCCCCGCCGCCGCCTGCCTTTTATCCGGGCTGGGCGCTGACTGATTTCTTTTTCTTCACTGAGGCGCGCGCCGAATTACAGCGTCGCGCCGGTGGTCCATTTGTGCAGAACCTGGATCAGAGCTACGACCTCACCGCGGCAGAGAAGGCTTACCTTGCCGGTATAGGTCTGCCTACACCAGTCGTTGACGCCTGGTTGGCGCAGATGAACGTGCGCCGCAACATCGACGCAAATCCAGCGGCTCGCAACTACGTTCGCAATAACACCGACTTTAACGGGAAGATCCACCATCCAATCCTGACCGTGCATACGAGCATCGATCCACTGCTGGTCGTGGCAAATGAGTCGGCGTATGCGGAACTGAATGCGTCGAGAGGTAAAGAGGACCTTCTCTTTCAGACGTACACAACTGGCGTCGGTCATTGTAACCTGACCGGTCCACAGATTTTGACCGAGATCGGCGCGATTGATTCCTGGGTACGCACAGGCGTGCGTCCCACGAATGTGTCGTTTCCAGCCGGGCTCGGATTCAACCAGGCTTTTGTCCCACCACCCTTTTGAAACCCCGATCACAATTTCGGGTGATTTGTGCCGATGGTGTGGGCTTATTTAGGCCCAATAAGTTCGATCAAGCGAGCGATAGCCGACGGCTTCTGAAACGTGGGTGGAGCCAATCCTCTCACATCCTTCCAGGTCAGCAATCGTCCGGCTTACTTTCAAGATTCGATCATAAGCACGCGCTGACAGTCCCTGCCGAATCATTGCCTGCTCCAGCAGTTGTTCACTCTTCGAATCGATCCGGCAATGCTTACGAATCATTCGTGGCGTCATCGCGGCGTTGGCAAAAATCTTCTCGCCACTAAAGCGATTGAGTTGCCGGTCTCGTGCAGTGATCACTCGCTGACGGATCTTCTCCGAGCTGTCGGTCTCCGGTGCGTCTTCACCTGCCAATTCGCGAAACTTAACTGCTGGTACATCGATGTGTATATCGATGCGATCTAACAACGGACCTGAGATTCGTCCGACGTAGCGCTGAATCTGTAACGGTGAGCAGCGGCACTCGCGAGTTGGGTCATTCCAGAATCCACAAGGACACGGATTCATCGCAGCTGCCAACATGAACGACGCCGGGAACGTGAGCGACATCGAAGCCCTGCTGATTGTCACGCGCTGATCTTCGAGAGGCTGACGCAAAACTTCCAGCACACTACGATCAAACTCCGGCAGTTCATCGAGAAACAGCACACCCTGGTGAGCAAGTGAAACTTCGCCGGGTCGTGGTACCGCACCTCCACCTATCAAACCTGCATCACTGATCGTGTGATGAGGGGAACGGAATGGACGCTCAGTCACCAAACCCGAACGACCAGTCAGTCCCGCGACTGAATGTATCTTTGTCAGTTCCAGTGCAGCTTCAAATTCAAGCGGAGGAAGAATTGTTGGCAGTCTCTTAGCCAACATCGTCTTACCCGATCCGGGCGGGCCAATGAGCAGAATGTTATGACCTCCCGCACTCGCAATCTCCAAGGCTCTTTTTGCGGATACCTGTCCACGCACCTCTTTGAAATCTACTGCGTAGTGTTCGGTCCGCTTTAGTATTTCGGCAGGATCTACTTTGAGTGGTTCTGGAGGATTTGCGGATCGCAGGTCAGCGACCAGCTCAACGGCACTCTTGAGATTCGCAACGGGATAGACGTTGACGCCATTAACAACCGCCGCTTCCTTTGCGTTTTCTTCTGGAAGAATCACGTGGCGAATCATTCCTTCTCGCGCAAGAATTGCGATCGGCAATGCACCTTTTATTGGTCGCACTCGACCGTCAAGGGAAAGTTCACCGACGCACAGAATATGGATCAGGTTCTCATCTTCAGCGAGATCACCGTTCGCGCCGAGTATTCCCAAGGCGATCGGCAGATCGAAACTTGCCCCTTCTTTGCGAACGTCAGCGGGCGCAAGATTGATCGTGGTTCTTTGAAAGGGAAAGAAGAATTGACAGTTTTGCATAGCTGCACGGATGCGTTCACGCGATTCGCGTACAGCGGCATCGGGCAAACCAACTATGGTTACTGTCTGCGATTGATCGCTTTCGCCGCGTGTTGGAGTTATGTCGACTTCAATATCAACGAGGTCGGCATCGATGCCATAAACGGCGGCGGAGAGTGTGCGGAAGAGCATGTGAGGTCGCTCCTGTTTTCAGATTTAACAGTTTGAATTCTTGATGTCGTGTGGGTGAGCTTACGACGCGAGGGAGTATAACATGCGACTGTCCGATAAGCTGTAGCTTGTCGCGCTCTCGCAATTAAGTCAGCCACAGATGGACACGGACAGACACCGACCAGGAGAAGAATAAAAGTACCTTCTCAGCGTCGATCTGCGTTTATCTGTGGCTAAGCTCTTCCGACATTCGACAAGACATGAAAAAGCGCGCCTGGAAAATCCAAGCGCGCTCTCTGTTCTGATTTGCTGTAGAGGTTCTAGCGACGTTTTGATGGTGCCGTTGACGCTCCTGGCAGTTTCACTTCCTGACCAGCGCGAAGTTCTGCATCAGCGGTGATTCCGTTCAAGCGAGCCAGATCGTTAACGTCAAGATTCTTTGAAGCAGCGATCTTCGCAATCGTGTCGCCCTTCCGTGCTCGATATTTAGTCAGGCTCGCGGCGGGTGTTTCCGGTTCAGTACCCGGCTTAGCTCTTACCCAACGAGTCAGCTTCACGCTGCCGCTCGGCACTACAAGCTTGGTTGCCGATTTAAGATCCACGCCACCGTTCATGGCTTGCAACTGTGGAACGCTAACTCCTATCCGGTTAGCAACGTTCTGCCAGTCTTCACCTGGTGCAACTGAAATCACGCGAGCTGTTTCTCGCTTGTCAGGTGAAATTCTCTTCAACACGCTTGCAAACAGAGTCGAGCGTCCTGCTGGGACTCTGACGTTATAGACATCGCCGCGCGGCGTAATGTCACGCTTCAATTCCGGATTCAAATTGCGAATGACATCGACGCTTGTGTCAGTTGCATCGGCGATTAGCTGCAAGCTGGTTGCGTTTGGAACTTGAACGACATCATACGAAATTGGTGCGTCGGGTTTGATTCCCCTGAAGCCGTATTTTTCAGGATTCTTAGCAATCAAAATCACCGCCAGGATATTCGGAACGTAATTGCGAGTCTCCTGTGCGATGTACGGATAAATCATCCAGAAGTTAGCCGTACCGGCACGAGCGATGGCCCGATCCACATTGCCGGCGCCGGTGTTGTACGCGGCCATAGCCAATTCCCAATTGCCGTTGTAACGATTGGCAAGATCTTTCAGGTAACGAGCTGAAGCATGGGTCGCCTGTTCAAAACTGTTTCGCTCATCGATATAGGCAGTTTGCTTCAGGTCATAAGTTCGACCAGTTCCAGGAACGAACTGCCAAAGACCGGAAGCTGACGCCCACGACATTGCCTTGACCTTCCATGCACTCTCGACTTGTCCCAGCCAGGTAACGTCAACCGGCACGCCTTCCTTGGCGAAAATCTGTCGAGCTAGTCTCATGTACTGACCCGAGCGTCGCAGACCATTTTCCATGGTTCCACGACCACGTGGTCCCTGGTAGTAGTTGATGTATTGCTGAATGAGCGGATTGAGCGTGAAGTTGAAACCGACATTCTTCTGGGCTTGCTCGAGAGCTAACAAGTCTTCGCTCGAAACTTCTTTCTCTTGCTCGGTCAGAACAAGCTTGCTCAGTTCGTCGAGCGGAGATGGCTCAAACTTCTGATCACGAAATCCGATTTGAGGTGGCGGTGGTGGTGTTTTTGGATCTTGGGTGTTCTGAGCTATCAACGTCATTGCGACGTTGTTAGGTACAGCCTGATTTTGAAGTGGAACTTCTTCGCGATAGATCCGCTCAACCAGTTCGAGATAGAAAGTCTGAAGTTTCTGGCTCGCGCGTACATCAAATCCAGATTCGAGAATCGAGTCGACTGCTTTGTCAAACTCGTCTCGTGCCTGCTCACGTTTGCTGTCTTCGAGATTCAGTTTGCCTTTGCGGAAATGGTCTTCCGCCCTGGCAATAATCTGAGTAACGCGACCGTCAGATTGCTCTACTTCGGTAGGTATAGCACGGGCGGATGAAGCCGCCGGGATCTGTGCAAAACTGCTAACCGGTGAAGCGACAAGAGCCGCTAATAAAGCCACACAGGGAATCACACGAGGGAAGCTCGGAGACATCAATTCGTCGTACTCCTTAATGGTTGGTGCTAGTCATCCAGCTATGCAGCTAAGGGAAGTAGCATTCACAAACAACTAGCGCGGTAACTCTTGGCCCATCTGATTTGATAACGCTATGACTCTTCAATAGATAGGGAGCCAAAATCACTTTGGAGGTTACCACACGGTTTTTTGAGGTGTCAAACAAACCCCAACTATCCAACAGTCTCAAAAACAGTAAACTTTTCCACCAAAAGTTGGACGTCTTGGTCTTTTAAAGATGCGGCCAAATTTCTTCGGGTTGCGCGCAATCTGCCGATTAATCTTCTTTGGCGAAAAGGCCCAAATGGTTAACGCCAATATAAGCGGATCCGTTGCAAAAATGTGAGGCTGGGCGAATCTCACCCGCACTTTAGCGAGGTAATTACGATGAAAATGGCGAGAACTATAGTTATTGGCGATATCCACGGATGCTACGACGAGTTGATCGAGTTGATAGAAAAGATCGAATTGACTCTCGAAGACCGGGTCATCGCGGTTGGGGACCTTACCGTAAAAGGCCCAAAGAGCCGGGAAGTACTCGAATTATTCAGGCGAGATCCGCGATTTTCATCAGTAATCGGGAACCACGACCTTGCGTTGGTCAACTTCTGGAAGCACGAGACCCCAAGTCTCAAGACTGCTCAACAACGGACTTTTGACGAACTAGCCGGAAACCAACACCTTCTTGAGTTTTTGGCTTCATTGCCTCTTTATCTGGAACTCGAGTCTCACGTCATTGTTCATGCAGGAATTCGCCCTGGAGTGCCTATCAGGCACCAGGCAATAGCTGATCTCGTTGAACTCCGGACTCTCGGTCCAGACCGAACTTCACGAGAAGGCACTCCATGGTATGAACTTTACAACGACGAGAAAGTCGCGCTGTTTGGGCATTGGCCGTCGTCATCGCCACGTATCGGACGAAAAGCCATTGGCCTTGATACGGGGTGCGTTTACGGCTATCAGTTAACTGCTTACATCCTGGAAGATCACGAATTCATCAGCGTCAACGCTCACGCCGCCTACGACAGCCCTCCGAAGAAATAGTGCGGATAGCATTGAATCCATACAGGACAGAATCGAATTCGATTCGAAACACAATGGTAAGCCCGTGAAAAGCAACGGATAGCTAACCATTGGACTCGTATCGGTACTTGGAACGAGTCTTGCCAAATTCTTCCCGGGCATACTCTCTCTGTGTCAGGAATTGGGAGCGGCTCAAAGCCATTCTCAGATGAGTGAGCCAAAAGAAGCTATGTCAACAGCCATCAAAGAAGCCGATGTCCGCGACTTTCCCCGACGAGTCGAAGAGGTTGAACAATCCGAGAAGAACCAACTCTTCTTCAATCGAGAGCTTAGTCTGTTGGAGTTTCACGCTCGGGTTCTTGAAGAGGCGCTCGATAATCGAAATCCACTGCTCGAGCGCTTGAAGTTTCTTTCTATCTTCTCTTCGAATCTGGATGAGTTCTTTATGATTCGAGTTTCCGGACTCAAAGAGGAGTCGGAGCAATCCGTCTCTGTGTTGTCGCTGGACGGTCTCACGCCCGAGCAACAATTAGAGAAACTGCGTGAGCGAATTCTGAAGCTGGTTGAACAACACGCGAAGTGTTTGTCTGAAAACATTCTGCCGCAGCTCAAGACGGAAGGACTTGAAGTTGCCACATTCAATTCACTGACGAGATATGAACAGCAAAGTATTGAAGAGTACTTCAATGAGAAAGTCTTTCCGATTCTGACGCCACTTGCGGTCGATCCAAGTCATCCGTTTCCGTATATCTCGCCGTCGAGTCTCAATCTTGGTTTGATGGTCAAGGCACCTGAAGGTAAGTCGGTCGAGCTTGATAACACACATTCAGAGCCGCGCTTTGTTCGGATAAAGGTACCCTCGGTAGTCCCACGGTTAGTTCCGGTTGGATTATCGGGATCGAAGTTTGTACTGCTCGAAGATGTGATCGAAGCAAACGTAGCTGCGTTGTTTCCAGGGATGGAGCCTGGGCCTTGTCATCGGTTTCGAGTTACGCGCGATGCTGATATCGAGATACGCGAAGAAGAAGCTCAAGATCTACTTAGCGTGATTCAGGAAGAACTCAGACAGCGACGCTTTGGTACGCCCGTGCGCCTGGAAGTTTCCGATGGCATGCCCGATGAGCTGATTGACTACCTGACTGACTCACTTGGTCTCACAACCGAGGACGTCTATAAGATTCGAGGCCCGCTCGCAATTCAAGAGCTCATGGCGATCTACGATTGGGATCGACCTGACTTGAAAGACGTTCCCTTTGAGCCCCACGTCCCCGGTTGGTGTCGGAATCCTAAAGAGATATTCAATTCGATCAAGGAGCGTGATCGCCTCGTCCATCATCCTTACGATTCCTATGATTGTGTTACTGAGTTCATCAACCAGGCTGTCGACGATGAAGATGTTGTTGCAATCAAGATCTGCCTATATCGAACAGGACCAGACTCGCCAATTCCGCCTGCCCTGATTCGCGCAAGTGAACGAGGCAAACAAGTCACGGCGTTAATCGAATTGAAGGCGCGGTTTGATGAAGAACACAACATTGAATGGGCTCGCAAACTTGATGAAGCGGGCGTCCACGTCGTTTACGGAATTCTGGGCCTTAAAACTCATGGCAAGCTTACTTTGGTTGTTAGACGCGAAGACAACAATCTAAAGCGCTATGTCCATGTAGCATCGGGCAACTACAACCCAACAACCTCGTGCACTTACACCGACCTTGGATTGTTTACTTGCGACGATGCCATCGGCCGCGATGCCGTTGAATTGTTCAACTACCTTACCGGCTTTTCGCTGCAAAGGAATTTTCGCAAGTTACTGGTTGCGCCAGTTAGCTTGCGAGAGAAACTCAACGCGCTCTTCGATCGCGAAATTGAGCAGCAGCGAGCGGGAAAGCCGGCGCACATTGTGGCCAAGTTCAATCGACTTGCCGACAAGCAAATCATTGAAAAGCTCTATGAGGTCGGTCGCGCAGGTGTTTCTATTGAGTTGATTGTTCGCGGAATCTGCATGCTGCGGCCGGGTGTTCCCGGCCTCTCAGAAAATATCAAAGTTCGCAGCGTGGTAGGTCGCTTCCTCGAGCACAGCCGTGTGTTCTACTTCGCCAACGGAGGTGACGAAGAACTCTACATTGGTAGCGCCGATTGGATGGCGAGAAATCTGAAACACCGAATCGAAGTAGTGACTCCGGTAAGCGATCCTGAGTCGAAACAGTATCTAAAAGACGTGCTGCTGGGCGCTTATCTGCGCGATAACTTGGGAGCACGTGAACTGCACACAGACGGCAGCTATCGTCCGATCCCTAAAGGAACGGAAGAAACGTTTGACAGTCAGGTCTACTTTATTGGACGCACCCCCGGTACTACCTGAACAATCCCACGCCCGGTTTCGACGCAACCCCTTCGAGTCCCCTTTTCAAGTTTGACGAACCACCGCACAAGTGCGGCGTTCGTCTTTGAATGATCGGAGATCGAGATGTTTCATCAGACGATGTTACGAAAATTGGTGTTGCTATTAGTCGCGCTTTCAATTCTGAGTGTCGATGTCAGTTTCGCGAAGACTAAGGACAAGAAACAATCGCCCAAGGGCACGCCTGTTCTGTGGCGAACGCCCTCCGACATTTCGTCACGTGATCTCTACCTTGGTCCAGGAGGATCGAGCATGCGCCCCGATCTTCGACAGCTGACTTTTCTAAAGGAAGAAAAGGGCGGCTACTCAAAGAAATTCCGAGTGCGTGATGCAGCTGGGCAAGAGTGGGTCGCGAAAATCGGCAAGGAATCGCAGTCGGAAACTGCGGCGGTCCGATTGTTGTGGGGTATCGGTTATCTGACCGAGGTTAATTACCTGGCACCCAGAGTCACCATTCCCGGAAAAGGAACATTCAATAACGTCCGCTTTGAGGCGCGACCTGACGGTTGGAAGCGAACCGAAGAGTGGAAGTGGGGCCGGAATCCCTTTGTAGGCACGCCCGAATTTCAAGGTCTGAAAGTCATGATGGCCCTCATCAGTAACTGGGACATCAAGGACTCAAACAATCAGATCGTTTTCGTTGATAACGGATCGAAAGAGCTTCGCTACATTATTAGCGATCTCGGCGCGACGTTTGGACATGCCAGCACTACTCCACTGTTCTGGCGTTTCACTCGCAGTCGCAATGACCCGAAGAGCTATGCACGGGCGGAGTTTCTCCAAAAGGTTAAGGGTGACCATGTTGTGCTCCATTACGGCGGAAAGAACCGGGGCCTGTTCAAGAACATCACTGTTCGGGACGCTGTTTGGATAGCAGATCTCATGTCACAACTAAGTGATCAGCAAATTCAAGATGCCTTCAGAGCAGCAAACTACACACCCAATCAAGTGAAGCTTTTGGCTTACGTTGTTCGCGAACGATCTAACGAGTTGCGTGATCTTCAACCGAGCATAAGGATCAGCCGCAATCGATAAGTAGCCTAGAGGAATTTGTGACGAATGAAATGAGTTAAGCCAGGACGTACGTCAGTACCACAACGCGGTAGCGTGTGGCTCAAGGAAGACGTCTCACGTCTAGCGTTGAGCCACACGCTACCGCGTTGTGGTACTGACCTCTATTCGACTAGTTCTTAGTGCCTACCTGCTTCGCACCAGCGTGCGCCGCGGCAGTTGCGTTATTCTGCGCAAAACTAACTGCGTAGTCTTCAACGAACTTCTTCATGTCGCCGTGTCCCCAGCGAGTGTAGAAGTCGTATTTTTTCATCTCTGCGTAAACCTGGTCGAAGTTCCAGTGATCATGATTGAAGCGATATACCGCACCCATCACTCCAGTCCGATGTCGTCCACCAGCACAGTGCACGTAAAACTTTCCAGTTGAAGGATCGTCAACAAGCTTGAGGAACTGATCGATCTGAGCGCTCTCTGGATAGTGCTTGTCACTCATGGGAATGTTTACGTAGTGAAGACCAGCCGCCTCCGCGCTTGGTCTTTCATACGACTGCGGATCGTCCGTCAGGTCAATAATCGTCTTAATTCCGAGTGCCGCGAGTTGCTTATAATCGTCTTGTTTTGGCTGAGCCCCACGAAAAAAGCGGGCGTCCATCTGTCCAAAGTTTTTGATTTTAATATTTGATGATTCGTTTGATTGAGCGAATGCAGTTCCCGTCGAGGCGATAAACAGAGCAGCAATTGCAGTGAGAACAAAGGAAAGACTTCGTCGTTTCTCCATACCTAACTCCTTGATATTGCCTTTCGGCAAGGTACCGACGTTGCTTGAGTATCGGGTGACTAATGCGTAAGTGGTTGAAGCCCGTGAGCGGGCAATGTCCCAAACCGTCGTCCGGGGGACTCAAGAGCGACATATCGGGGAGTCGCGAAGAATCATTCAAAAACCGACACTAAGATTCCCATAATCTGAACTCGGTTGCAAAATTTCTTCGAAGGAATTTGTCGCTTGATTACCTTGCATTTGCTGCTTGCGGCATTCTTTGAGGCCGCGTGGTAGAGGAGGTTGCCGGTGGCAATACCTTGTCCTTTAGCGCCTCACGAAATACTTGGCGCATATTATCGACAAAGACAAACCGGATATCTTTGAAAGGCTCTTTTGGTACTTCATCAAGATCCCTGCGATTTTGTTGCGGAAGGATTATGGTTGAAACACGAGCCCTCCGTGCTGCCAGAACCTTCTCTTTCACTCCACCGATCGGAAGCACGTTTCCCCGCAGAGTTATCTCGCCCGTCATCGCAACATCCTTCCTAACTGGCCGGGCTGAAAGCGCCGAGACCATAGCCGTTGCTAGCGTGATACCTGCGGAGGGCCCGTCTTTTGGAATTGCCCCTTCTGGAATGTGGATATGCAAGTCGTAGGTGTTGAAATCGTCTTCGTCAATATCGAGTTCTTTTGCTCGTGACTTTGCGTAGGAATACGCCGCCTGAGCCGATTCACGCATAACCTCGCCAAGTTGACCAGTCAAGACCAGATTGCCTTTTCCTTTCATTCGCAGAGCTTCAATGAACAGAACGTCGCCGCCAACCGCCGTCCAGGCAAGACCGGTAGCCACTCCGATTTGATCCTTCTTGAGGGCTTCCTCAGGAATGATCTTTGGAGCACCAAGAAACTCATGAACGTTCTTTAGCGACACCCTGACTGAACCTTTGTGACCCTCGGCAATTCTCCGCGCAACCTTGCGGCAAATTCGACCTATCTCACGTTCGAGTTGTCGAAGACCTGCTTCCTGGGTGTATTGCTGGATGATGGTCGTCAAGGCAGTCTTGGAAATGTTGAGCTCTCGAGAAGTGATTCCGTTCTCGTCCATCTGTTTAGTCAGCAGATGGCGCACCGCGATTTCCCGCTTTTCTTCCTCCGTGTAACCAGCGAGTCGTATCACCTCCATGCGATCACGAAGCGCGGGTTGAATAGTGTCCAGCACATTGGCGGTCGTCATGAAGATCACGTTCGAGAGGTCAAACGTTACTCCCAGATAGTTATCGCGAAAACTGTTGTTCTGTTCCGGGTCGAGTACTTCGAGCAAGGCTGACGACGGGTCGCCGCGAAAATCCGCACCCACCTTGTCAATTTCATCCAACATGATTAGCGGGTTGTTGGTGCCTGCCTGCTGTACCGCTTGAATAATTCGACCGGGCATCGCACCCACGTATGTTCGACGGTGACCACGAATTTCAGCTTCGTCATGCACGCCACCAAGTGACAGCCGGACAAACTTGCGATCGAGGGCGCGGGCAATTGATCGACCCAGCGATGTTTTGCCGACACCCGGAGGTCCGACTAAACAAAGGATCGGTCCCTTCGGTTTCTCTTTCAGTTTCCGAACTGCGAGAGCCTCGATAATTCGATCTTTGACCTTCTCGAGGCCGTAGTGATCTTCATTCAACACCTTTTCGGCTTTGGCCAAGTCGAGGTTATCAACAGAAGAACGTGACCACGGCAAGTCAGTCATGATCTCCATCCAGTTACGCAACGTTGCGGTCTCAGCGGCATCCGGGTGCATTCGTTCTAATTTCTTGAGCTGTCGCAACGCCTCTTCTTCCGCCGGCTTCGGCATCTTGGCCGTATCGATCTTTTCACGAAACTGGGCGATCTCTTCTGCGAGTTCGTTACCTTCCCCCAACTCGCTTTGAATCGCTTTCATTTGTTGACGGAGATAAAACTCGCGTTGTGATCGATCAATGTCAGCGCGCGCTTGCGTGTTGATTTCCTGTTGCACAGTCAACACTTCGATCTCTTTGTTCAGTAGATCATTTACGCGTCTTAACCTGACAGTCGTGTCAGCGATGTTGAGAACCGATTGCGCATCCTCAACTTTGAGTTCCAAATTCGAGGCTGATAAATCAGCGAGACGTCCGGCGTCGTCCAGGTTGGCGATAATCGCCATCACTTCTGGTGAAATATTTTTCCCTAGATTGATCGCCTTCTCCATCGAGGCCCTGACATTCCTAACGAGCGCCTCAACTTCAAGCGAACGCTCGGGAGGCAAAATCTCCTGCATCACACTTACTCGCGAAGTAAGGTATTCACCGCTTGTGTCTACCGATTCCACCTGCGCGCGCGCGAGACCCTGAACGAGTATGCGAATGCGACCATCAGGAAGTTTCAGCATTCGCATAATGACCGCCGCCGTGCCAACCGAATACAGGTCGTCGGCGGTCGGTTCTTCCTTGTCGAGATCCTTCTGCGATGCGAGCAGGATCATCCTGTTTTCACCAAGGGCTTCATCGACGGCGCGGATCGATTTTTCGCGCGATACAAACAAAGGCACGATCATAAACGGGTAGATAACGATGTCGCGGAGCGGCAACACCGGCAGTTCATTTGGTATTTGCAACTGCTGGTCGGCGTCCGAATTGTCGATTGCCTCAGTAAATTCTTGTTCCTTCACGATTGCCATGATTACGTCACCCTTAGACTTACAAACTTTCTTCCTACAGTTCTATTGTTCCTTTGTTCGAGTCAACTACGGCTACGATGAACTCGCCTCCCCGACGGTCATTCAACTTGGGTAGACGAATGTGCAGTACTCCGTTTTTCAACTCAGCTTCTGCATCGCGTACATTGATCGCCCAGCGAATTGGCACCACCCTGTTAAATTTCCCGTAGCTTCTTTCCGAGCATAGATAAGACATGATTCGTCGCCGTGCTGGTCGACGCTTCTTTTCACCCCAGATTCGAAGTTTTGTGTTGCATAGTCCAATCATGATCTGATCGGCGGCAACGCCCGGTAGCTCCACTCGTAAACAGATTGCGTCCCCAGTTTCAGATAGATCGACGGGTGGCGCCCAGGCTCCCGATGCCAACGGATTCTCGGCTTCAGTGGCTTCCTCCAGTGCGGCAAAGAGGCGACCGACGCGATCACGAAGCCGCTGCAACTCTAACCGCTCTAAACCTGTTGCGCGAACTGGTTTGATCATCGACGTCCTTCTGCTACTTGCGCCCGATTGGATTATTTGCGCGCGTTCTAACCAGATGCTTGAGCTCAGTCATGAACTCCGATACGTCTTCAAACTCGAGATATACCGAAGCGAAGCGAACGTATGCAACTTTATCGAGTTCCTTGAGACGGCGCATGATCATTTCGCCAATTTTACTCGTTGGTCGCTCCCGCTCTGACGATTCCTGAACGTACTTCTCAATCGCGTTAACGATACTGTCGAGTTTGCTCGAGGGTACCGGACGCTTTTCACACGCGCGCAACAATCCTGCCATTACCTTGTTGCGATCGAATGTCTCGCGGCGCCCATCCTTCTTCACAACCATGTAGGGGATTTCATCAATTCGTTCATACGAAGTGAATCTTCGTTCACAACGCAAGCACTCGCGTCTGCGACGGATGGCATCGCCTTCTCGAGACTCGCGTGAATCCACTACTTTATCTTCGAGATAAGCACAGAATGGACATTTCATCAGAATTGAACCTCGCCAGAATGGTTAATCACTTAAGACGTTCCCAAAGCTTGCGATTCCCTGTTTACGTTGTCTGGAACTAAAGCTTCGTCCTCGACAACATGTTCGACTGCCTCGGGCGAAGCAAGCACCCGAAGTTTTGAGAAATTCAGATCGCCCCGTAGGAAATAGAAGGCCCCAAACAACACAGCAGGACCGAAATCAATAATGTGCATCACGATTGAAATCGCGGCTGCAGTCTCTGGATCCACCCCCAGAAAAATAAATCCAGCAGCAGTCGCCGCATGGAAGGCGCCTGCCGCACCACCGGGCGTTGGAACTAACGAACCCGCTAACGACCAACCAAGAACGAAGACTGCTTGCGTCAAACCAAAATGAAGACCAAACGCCCGCGCCACCAAAAGATTCGCAAAAGCAACGCCTAACCAAAGGAGCGCTGTCCAGCCGATTGTTTCCGCAAGCTCAGCAAAATTGACGAGTACGCGAAGCGCCCGCGCCAACTGTTCCATTGTTCCGATTGCGAGTTTGGCTAGCCTGTTTGGAATGAAATGCCAGCGTTCAAAGAGCTTAGCAAAGCCGGCAATCACAACCTTTGAGTTTTTCCTAAACCAGATTAATAAGCCAATTCCCAATGCTGTCGCCACGAGCAATCCGATTCCCAATGCGCGCACCTTCGAAAAATTACCTTGCAAAGAGGCCGGGGGTTTGAACCAAAGCAAGTTGATTGCAAACAAAAGTACGACTGCCATCATGTCGTAAATCCGCTCGACCATGATGGTGACGATCGAAACGCTTGGGCGGACTCGCGGGTCTCGCATTGGCAGCACTACTGGTCTAACAACTTCTCCAGCGCGTCCTATAAGGAACACCGTTCCAAAGCCAACTGTTGTCGCGGCAAATAGATCAGCAAACCGAGATGGAACCAAAGGACGCAACAGAGCGCCCCACCGAAACGCTCGAACAGCGTATGAGAGACAAACAATTGCGGTGGCCGCGGCGAGCAAGTACGGATTGGATCGACTAACAGCTGATCGAACTTCGGACCAGTTCAGTTTTCGCCCAAACCACCAAAACAATGCCGCCGCTAGTAAGCACAGCGCGGCGAACTCCAGATATTTGCGATAGTTTTGCGCTCTCAAGTTTCCCGAAAGGACGTTTCGCCTCAGATCAAACTTGACTTCTCAACATTCAAACCACAACATGTTGGGTCGTTCGCAAAGGCTACTACAGCTTAGTAGTTAGGGCAAGAATGCCGTCGTTCCAAGCACGTAGTCATTAAAACTGTTAGCTGGCTGCCTCATAACCACGGGTTCAAGTTTGAATGAACTTTAATTTGAAGCCCGTCGTAATCGCTGGTGACAAGGGTTTTCCACCTTAGTTGGATTGCAAATACGGTAGCCGGAGAAGATTAGGTGGGGGCTATAAAGGCTTTGGCTGTCAGCGAAGGAGCCGAACTGGTTCGCCGATGTCGATCGGGCGACGGTGCTGCTTGGGAAGAGATTGTCCAGAATTATTCCCGACGCATCTACAACTTGGCCTACCGCTTTACCTCCCGTTCCGATACCGCTGAAGATTTGACTCAGGAAGTTTTTGTAAGGGTATATCGGTCATTAGATCAATACGATCCTAAGCAAGGTGACTTGCAAAACTGGTTGATGCGGTTAGCGCGTAACTTAATCATTGATGACTACCGGAAACGACAGCGAACGCCGCACGACAATCACGCAGACGACCTGGCTGACCACAGCTACCACCTGCACTCACGATCCAATACTGTTCAGCAGGAAATGGAGCGACGCGAGCTTGGTACGCAGGTTCAGGCGGGAATTGACAAGCTGTCACCAGATCTTAGAACGTGCGTGATTCTTCGCGATATTGAGGAGCTTAGTTATCAGGAGATAGTAGATTTGCTTCGGATTCCTGAAGGCACCGTCAAATCACGGATCAACCGAGGCAGAATTGAATTGGCGAAGATTCTTCGCCGAATGAAAGTTGTTGCAATGGGAGAGTCGTAGAATTCTAAACGGAGCAGCTTTCCAAGGGACTGGAAAGCGGGCTTTGAAAAAAGTGGGGCAGGAAGCGAAACATAATGCTTTGTTCGGATTTTGAGAATCAATTAACCGACTACCTTGACGGCGTAGTCGATCCAGAAACCAACCGGCAAATGGCTGAGCATTCACTACGGTGCCCAGTTTGCCACGAAATACTTTCTGCAGTGCGAAGCACGTTAGAAGCCTGCCGCGTTGCTCCGGTACCAACTCCTTCCAGGGAGCTCGAGGCTCGTATCCTGCAAAGAATTGTTCCCGAGTCGGCGATGAGTTGTGCCGACTTCGAAGATTTTCTGACTGATTACCTCGACGGTTTCTTACCCGCACATCTCTATCACCGATGGGAAAGGCATGCGGCGCTTTGTGATCGCTGCACCGAATTGCCCGGTGAAGTGGTACGCGCAATCGGCGCTTGCTACTCGTACATTTCCGAAGAACAACCCGTACCTTTCGGCTTGAACGAAAGAATACTGCAAGCAACCTTGGGTACAGTCGTTCCTCATGAAGTAAAGGCACCTTGGACATCGCGTGCTGCATCGTGGTTAAGGTTGTGGCTCGATCCGATTGTTTCGCCGCAACTCGCTAGCGTAGCGACAATGTTATTGGTTTCGATTCTCGTGCTGACGAACACGGTTTCAGCTGACGGATCGATCAGCGGTGTTTATAACGCCGGTGTACAACTTGCTGAACGTACAAGCGGGCAGTCAAATAGCGAAGTGCGAGAAGTCACGGATGATCTAAAACTGTTGGTAGAGCCCGAAGAGCAGAAACCGGCAGCGCCTGCGGCACCAGCCAAGGACACAACAGATCAGCAAAAAGAACAGAAGCCAAACACGAAATCGGGAAGCACTCGTAAGAATCGCTGAGGAGTAATGTTTAAGAAATGATGTACTGTGGCTACCATGCAAAGAATCCAGCGGTGGTTCAGTGCAATCAGTGCGCCCGTTGGTTGTGTCCGGCTTGTGATCATCGTGTCAGGGGGTTTCCGTTTTGCCAGGACTGCATTGTGGCTGGCGTTGA
>Ga0207648_10002252_pt1 | contig 20857 bp, 11 predicted proteins | sample KBSMisM32_FD_184310 | JGI IMG/M metagenome (GOLD analysis project Ga0207648, IMG submission 184310) | Miscanthus rhizosphere microbial communities from Kellogg Biological Station, Michigan, USA - KBS Miscanthus M3-2 (SPAdes) (version 2) | ecosystem: Host-associated > Plants > Roots >...
GTTGATGCGCTCGATGCCGTCGGAGTAGTCGCCGAGCCGCGCGAGCGGGATGACGACGTCCTCGATGATCTTGAACGCGTTGGTGTGCTTGGCGATCGCGGCCGTGCGCGCGCGGTCGAGCCAGAACTTCTTGCGCCTCTCGGCCGACACGGCCACGAACCCTTCCGCGCCGCGCGCCGCCGCGCGGCGCACGACCTCGCTCGCGGCGCGCGCGACCGCGTCGTCGGACTCGCCGACGATGTCGCCGATCAGCACCATCTTCGGGCGGCCGTGGCGCTTCGCCTTGGTCGCATACCCGACCGCCTTCACGTAGCGCTCGTCGAGGTGCTCGAGCCCCGCGAGGATCGCACCCCCGGGCCGCGTGTCGAGGTAGTCCTTGATCTCGACGATCGCCGGCACGCTGTCGCGCACCTGGCCGAAGAACTCGAGGCACACGGTGCGGATCGCCGGCGGCATCCGGTGCAGCACGAAGCGCGCGCTCGTGACGATCCCGTCGCAGCCTTCCTTCTGGACGCCCGGCAGGCCCGCGAGGAACTTGTCGGTGACGTCCTTGCCGAGGCCCGCCTTGCGAAAGCGCGCGCCCGGCACGGCGATCGTCTCGGTCGACACGACGGTGCGGCGGTCGCGCGCGAGCCGGCGGATCTCGAAGGTCGCCGTCGGCGCGTCGTGGATCTTGCCCAGGTTGTGGTCGAGGCGCTCGACCTCGAGCCACTCGCCGTCCGGCGCCACCATGCGCCACGACACGAGGTTGTCGAGCGCGGTGCCCCACAGCACCGCCTTCTTGCCGCCGGCGTTCATCGCGACGTTGCCGCCGATGCAGGAGGCGTCGGCGGACGTCGGATCGACGGCGAACACGAGTCCCTGCGACTCGGCCGCCTCCATGACGCGGCGCGTGACCACGCCCGCGCCCGCGTCGATCGTCGGCACCGGCTCGGCGCGCCCGGGCAGCACGAGGCGCTCGACCCCCGACAGGCGCTCGAGCTTCTCGGTGTTGATGACGGCGGATCGCAACGTGAGCGGGCACGCGCCGCCGGTGTAGCCGGTGCCGCCGCCGCGCGGGATGATCGTCAATCCGAGCTCGATGCAACCTTCGACCAGGCCGCGCACCTCGTCCTCGGTGTCCGGATGCAGCACGACGAACGGGTACTCGACGCGCCAGTCGGTCGCGTCGGTCACGTGCGACACGCGCGCGAGCCCGTCGAACGCGATGTTGTCGCGGCGCGTGTGGCGGCCGAGCACGCGCAGCGCGCGCTTGCGAAGGTCGTAGGTGTCGCGGAACGACGCGGCGAACCGCTCGATCGCGTGCGACGCGGACTCCACGAGCGCGGCGACCTTCCAGTCGCGGTCGGGATCCTCGCCCTGCTGCGCGCGGCGACGCTTCTCGATCTCCGCGATGCGGTGGTGCAACGCCTCGACGAGCGCCGCCCGCCGGCGCGGGTTGTCGAGCATGTCGTCCTGCAGGTAGGGATTGCGCTCGACGACCCAGATGTCGCCCAGCACCTCGAACAGCATCCGCGCCGAGCGGCCGGTGCGCCGCTCGCCGCGCAATTCGTCGAGCACCCGCCACGCGTCGGCGCCGAGCAGCCGGATCACGATCTCGCGATCCGAGAACGACGTGTAGTTGTACGGGATCTCGCGCAGCCGCGGCGCGTCGTCGACGGCGTTCATTGCGCGCCGCCGGGCCGTCCCAAGGCGCGCGCCCCCCGTGGGGGGGAGGCGAGCGAAGCTCGCTTCGGGGGGGACAACATCCGATCGATCATACCGCAGCGCAGCATTCCGCCGCGCCCGCCAGGCGATCAGGTCGACGGACTCCGCCCGCGGATCATGCCGGCCATGCCCGCGATCGTGCCCGCCGCGAACAGGTCGCGCGCGGTCAGCCGCACGCCGAACGCGTCGTGGACGCGCCCGATGAGCGCGAACGCCTGCAACGACTCGCCGCCGAGGTCGAAGAAATCGTCGTCGGCGCCGAGCGGCGCGCGGCGCAGGACCTCTTCCCACAGTCGCGCCACGCGCTCCTCGAGCGCGTCGCGAGGCGCGACGAACGGCGTGTCGATCGCCGGGCGCGGCGCGAGCGTCACACGGCCTCGTGCAGCAGGCGCCCGAGGACACGGCCCACCGCCTCGACGTGCGGCGGGCGCAGCATCGAAAGCGTGTCGCCGGGCACCGGATGACGCTTGAGCGTCGGGGTGTAGCGCTCCCATTGCCCGTCGACCGTGTCGTCGCCGTCCGAGGTGCGCAGCACGTGCAGCGGCGCGCGGAGCGGGCGCGCGCGGTACTTGACGCCCGCGTCGAGGTGGAGCCGCAGCACGCCTTGGAGGCGACGCGAAACGTCGGGCTCGAGGTGCGGCCACGTCTCGATCGCTCGCGCCGACAGCGACTGGACGACCTCGCCGAAATGCGCGACCAGCGTCGCCAACCCGGGCAAATCGGGGATCGAGCCCGTGGGGCGGTCCGCCGGGATCGGCGCCATCGCGTCGATCACGACGATCGCGGCGACGCGCTCGCCGCTTGCCTCGAGCGCGGACGCCATCGCGAACGCCACCGCGCCGCCGAGGCAGTGGCCGGCGATCAGGTAGGGCCCGTGCGGCGCGGCGGCACGGAGCTCGGCGACGTTCGCCTCGGCGATCGCTTCGATCGTCGCGTGCGCCGGCGCGTCGTCCTCGACGCCGCGGTAGGCATACGACCGCACCAGGCGCTCGGGCGAAATCGCGCGCGCGAGCCGCACGAGCGAGAGCGGCGTGGTGCCGAGCGACGGCACGAGATCGAGCGCGGGGGTTGCGCCGCGGCTCGTGAGCCGGCACATCAGCGGCGCGGCGACGTTCATCGTGAGCGACGCGATGCCGTCCGCCGCGCGCTACGCGCGCACGGCCATTCCGGCGTCGTTGGCGACCGGTGCGCTCGACGACCGGCGCACGTCGATCAGGCGCGCGAGCGCCGCGATCGTCGGCTCGGAGAGGAACTCGGTGTTCTTGACGCGCAGGTCGAACTCGCGGTGGATCGCGTGCTGGATCTGGATCGCCTCGATCGAGTCGCCGCCGAGCTCGACGAAGTCGTCGTCGGCGCCGATCGGCGAGATGCCGAGCGTCTTCTCCCACAGCCGCGCAAGCGCGGTCTCGACCTCGCCCTCCGGCGCGCGGAACGGCGTCTTGAGCCCGGCGCGCCCGCGACCCTTCTCGGACGACGCGACCCGGATGTGCGCGGGCGCCGCGCCCTCGACCGGCGAGCCCATCGCGAGCACGTAGGTCGGCGCGTGCGGCCACGACAGCACGCGGCGGAAGACGTCGAGCCCGAAGTCGACCGGGACGCCGTGGCCGTAGGCCTCGCTGAACGCCCGCATGGCCGCGCCGCGCACCGTCGCGTCCGCACTGACCTCGAAGACGATCTTGCCGATGTGCTCGGCGCGCGCCATCCGGCGGAAGCCGTCGAGCGCGCGCTCGAACGGCACGACCTCGGTCGGCAGCGGCAGGAGCTCGCCGCTCGCGAAGCGGTCGAGCAGCGTCTCGAGCATCGTCGTCAGCATCGGGTCTCGCGCGTCGACGATCTGGCCGAGGTCGAACGCGGCGAACGTGAGGTTGCGCAGGAATGGCGAGAGATCGAGCGCGGTGCCGGCGATGAGGTCGCGCTTGCCGATCTCGATGAAGCGTCCCTGCGGCCGCAGGAGCGCGAGGCTCGCCGGGATGAACGGGCCCGCGAGCGCATTCAGCACGACGTCGACGCCCTCGCCGCCGGTCGCCTCGCGCACGCCGTCGGCGAACGACAGCGAACGCGAATCGAACACGTGGCGAATGCCGAGCGAGCGCAGGTAGGCGCGCTTGTTGTCGTCGCCCGCCGTCGCATAGATCTCGGCGCGCAGCCGGCGCGCGATCTGGATCGCCGCGAGCCCGACGCCGCCCGCGGCGGCGTGGATCAGCACGCGCTCGCCCGGCGAGACGCGCGCGAGCTTCTCGAGCGCGTACTGCGCGGTCAGGAACACGAGGGGCACGCCCGCGGCGCGGTGGAAGTCGAGGTCGGGAGGCAGCACCGCCAGGGCGTGCGCGGACGTCGTCACGTGCGTCGCGAGCGCGCCGCGCGTGATCCCCGCCACGGCGTCGCCGACGGCGAGGCGCTTGACGCCCGGCCCGACGGCCGTGACCACGCCGGCGACCTCGCTGCCGGGCGTGAGGCCCGCCGCGACGTTCGGCATCTCGCCGAGCGCGGTGAGCAGGTCGCGGAAATTGAGTCCGGTGGCGCGCACCTCGACCTCGACCTCGCCGGGACCGGGCGCACGACGCGAATGCGGCGCCACGCGGATCGAGTCCAGGTCGCCGAGGTCGCCGACGACGACGCGTCGTGCGCCGGCCGGAGCGTCGGACGCGACAGGCCCGGTCGCGCCCTCCACGGGCGGTGCGGGCCGCATGACCAGGCCGTCGATCTCCGCCAGCAGACGGCCCCCGGGCGACAGGATCGCCACGTCGGCCACCCTTCCCGAGGCGGCCGCATGCTGGACGACCCTCACGAGGATGTCGCGCTCGAGCGGCGCATGCACACGAACCGTGTCGTACGTGTGCGGGATCAGCTGCACCGGCGAGCCGCGCGCCGTGCACGAGACCGCGGCGTCGAGCAGTGCAGGATGGAGGTCGAAGACGTCGAGGTCGCTTGCGAATTCGGCGGGCAGCTCGATCCGATGCCACGCGCGCCCGTCGCGCTCGGTCGAGCGTCGCGTCCACGACCAGCGTGGTCCACCGTACAGGCGCGAAGAGCCGAACGGCGCATCCGGCAGCCCGTCGAACGCATCGCGCGCCGGCGGCGCGAGATCGGCGCGGCGCGTCGCGTCGACGCGACGCACCTCGCCGGTCGTGTTGTCGACCCAGGGCGTCCGCGAGCCGAGCTCGCGCGAGCGCAGCGTGAAACGCTCGCCGCCGCGAGAGGGCAGGAAGCGCACCTCGATTTCGGTTCCCCGTTCGTGCGGATACAGCGGCCGCAGGTGCGCGACGTCGCGGAGCTCGATCGCTCCCGCACCGGCCGCATGGTCGGCGAATGCCGTCGCCGCGAGCTGCAGGTGCGCGGTCCCGACGAGCAGCGGTCGGCCGTCGAGGCGGTGGTCGTCGACCAGCCAGTGGCCGTGCCGCAGCACGCCGCGGTAGGCGAGCGTGTCGTCGACCTCGCGGGCGCGCGCCCGCAGCACCGCATGGTCGAGCACGTCGTACTCGACGTCGCGCACGCCGCGTCCGCCGGACATCGCGCGCTGGACGCCGGCGTCGACGGCCTGGCGCATGCGGTCGGCCGCGATCCCTACGTCCTGCCACGGTCCCCAGCCGATCGTGCCGGCGTATCCGCGCCCGCGACGCGCGCGGTTGTCGGCGATGACGTCGAGGACCGCGTTCGCCGCCGCGTAGTCGACCTGGCCGGGCTCCGGCACCTGCGACGCCTGCGACGACACCGGCATGAACATGTCGAGGTCGTCGTCCTGCGTCAGCGCGTCGAGGTGGAACGCGCCGAGCGCCTTCGCGGCGAACACGCGATGCGCGCTCGCGTGCGTCTTGTCGATCACCGACGTCGGATGCAAGACGCCGGCGGCGTGGATCACGCCGTGCAATGCGCCATAGCGTTGCCGCGTGAACGCGATCGCCCTGGCGACGTCGTCGCGGACCGAGACGTCCGCCTTCACGATCGTCACTTCCGCGCCGCGCGCGCGCAGCGCGAGCACGCCGGCGAGCGATGCGGCCATGCGGTCGTCGCGCTTGGCGCGCTCCGGCCACGTCTCCTCCGGCGGCAGGTCCCACAGCGCCGTCAGCACGAAGCGCGCACGGCACAGGTCGTACAGCGCACCGGCGAACAGGAGCCCGAGGCCGCCGGTCCCGCCGGTGATCAGCACGACGCCGTTCTCGCGCAGGCGCGGCCGGGACTCGGGCAGGTTCGGTAGGGCGTAGAGCGTCTCCTCGAGCCGCTCGCCCGGGCGCAGGCAGGTGATCATGCCGGCGCTCGCGGCGCACGCTTCGTCGACGACCGCGTCGACCAGCCAGTCCGGCGGCGCTGCGTCGAGCGCCGGCAGGTCGACGAGGCGCATCGTCAGGTCGGGCAGTTCCGCCGGAATGTCGCGAATCGTGCCGACCAGCGCGCCCTTCTCGGCGTGGCGCGGGCCGGGCTCGCCGTCGAGCCGCATGAGCCCGTCGGCGAACGTGACCACGTCGAGCCCGGACACGATGCCGCGGTCGTGCGCGGCCTGCGCGATCGCGCAGAGCGAGAAGAAGCCCGCGGGCAACGATTCCTGGAACGCCTCCGCGGTGCCGTGCGCGCCCCGGGCGCCGGTGACCGACCCGAAGTGCAGCACCTGCGGCGCAGCGCCCTCGGCCATGTCGGCGAGCACCGCGGCCCAGTCCTCGCGCGACTCGGGCCGGATGCTGTAGCGACGCGGGCCGCGGCGCGCATAGCCCGCGCCGAACTCGACGACGACGGTGGCCGCGCCGCGCGCGACGAGGCGGTCGGCGACCGCTTGCATGAGGCCGCCGGGCGAGCCGCAGACGATGCGCGTGCGGCGCGCGTCGAGCGGCGGGACCGGGTCGAGCGGCACCGAGCGGAACGCCCGCTCGTAGATCTGGCGGCGCGGGTCGGGCGGCGGAGCGTTCTCGTCCTCGCGCCAGTGGCGCGAGCGCTGGAACGGGTAGGTCGGCAACGTGACGAGGCGTCCGGTCCCGCCGCTCGCCGCCAGCGCATCGATCGTCGCGCCCGCGCACCAGAGCGCGCCGAGCGCGGCTCGCGCGGCGGACGGCTCGTCGGCCGCGGCGGACGCAGGCAGCATCGCGGCGACACGCGCGTTCCCATCGTGTCGGCGCACGAGATCGCCGAGCGCGCTGCCCGGGCCGGCCTCGACGAACACCGCGTTCGGGTGCCCGAGCGCGTAGTACGCGCCCGCGGAGAACTGCACCGGGTGGCGGATGTGGTCGGCCCAGTAGCGCGGATCCGTCGCCTGCGCCGCCGTCAGCGGAAGGCCGGTCGCGTTCGAGATCACGCAGCGCGTCGGCGCCTGCAACGCGATCCCGGCGAGGACGCGCGCGAACTCGGGCAGCGCCGGCTCCATCATCCGCGAGTGGAACGCGTGCGAGGTCTCGATGGGTTGGGTCGGAATGCCTTTGCGCTCGGCGTCGGCGCGGAACGACGCGACCGCCTCGGCCGGTCCCGAGACCACGGTGATCGCCGGCGCGTTGACGGCCGCGATCTCGAGCGTCGAAGGCAGCCACCGCGCGACCAGCGTCGACGCGGCGAAGATCGCGGCCATCGTGCCCGGCTCGCATTGCTGCATCAGCCGAGCGCGTGCCGCGACGAGCGCGAGCGCGTCGTCGAGCGTGAACACGTCGGCGAGGCACGCCGCGGTGATCTCGCCGAGCGAATGGCCCAGCATCGCCGCGGGCGCGACGCCCCACGACATCAGGAGCCGCGCCGCCGCATAGCCGACGGCGAACAACGCGGGCTGCGCATGCGCGGTGCGGCGCAATTGCGACGCCGCCTCCGCCGACGGCGCGGCCTTCTCGCCGTAGCCGAGCAGGTCGCGCAGGTCGAGGGCGAGCGTGCCTTCGAGCCGGGCGGCGCATGCGTCGATCGCCTCGCGGAATACCGGCTCGGTCGCGTAGAGCCCGCGACCGGCGCCGTAGCGTTGCGAGCCTTGGCCCGGGAACAGGAACACGACGCTGGCCGGGCCGTCGGGCGCGCGGCCCGCGGCGATGGGCGTCCCGAGTTTCTCCGCGCGATCGCCGGCGACGACGAACGCGGCACGGTGCGCGAACGCGCGCCGACCCTCGTCGAGCGTGCGGGCGAGGTCGGCCGCCGCGAGCGCAGGTTCCGCCTCGAGGTGCGCGTCGATATCGCCGATGCGGCGCGCGAGCGCGGCGTCGTCGCGCGCGGAGACGACCAGCAGGTGGTGGCTGCGCGTCGCGCGCGTCGCCGGCACCGCGGGCGCCTCCTCGAGCACCACGTGAACGTTGCTGCCGCCGAAGCCGAACGACGACACCGCTGCGCGGCGCGGTCCCTCGGTCGCGGTCCACGCCCGGGCGTGCGAGTCGACGACGAAGGGCCCGTGCGCGAAATCGATGCGGGGATTCGGCGTGGCGAAGTTCGCGAGCGGCGGGATCGTGCGGTGCGACAACGCGAGGCACGCCTTGATCACGCTCGCGACGCCGGCGCCGCAGCGCGTGTGGCCGATGTTGCCCTTGACCGAGCCCAGCGAGGCGAACCCGCTGCGGTTCGTGTGCCGCCGGTAGACCTCGACGAGCGCCGCGACCTCGGCCGGGTCGCCCAGGCCCGTCGCGGTGCCGTGCGCCTCGACGTAGCCGATCGTGTCGGGCGGCACGCCGGCGTCGGCAAGCGCCGCCGCGATCGCCGCGACCTGGCCCTCGGGGCTCGGCGCGACGATGCTTTCCTTGCCGGGCGGATGGCCGTCGTTGCTCGCCGCGGAGCCGCGGATCACCGCGTGGATCGGGTTGCCGGCCGCCAGCGCGTCCGCGAGGGGACGCAGCGCGATGACGCCGGCGCCGTCGCCGAAGATCGTGCCGTCGGCGTCGGCATCGAACGGGCGCAGGCGCCCGGTCGGCGAGAGCATGCCCTCGACACTGGCCAGGTAGCCGCCCAGGTGCGAAACGAGCACCGTCGCGCCGCCCGCGAGCGCAACCTCGCAATCGCCGCGTCGCAAGCTCTGCACGGCGAGCTCGATCGCCATCAGCGAGGTCGCGCACGCGGCCATCACCGCGACGCTCGGCCCGGTCAGGTCGAACCGGTGCGAGACGCGCGTGGTCAGGAAGTCGATCGCGTTGCCGATGCGCACCGGCAGGTTGAAGCCGGCGAGCGGGTCCTCGACGTCGGCGAGGGCGCTTTCGCGGTAGTTGCCTTCGCACCCGCCGAAGACGCCGATGACCGGCGCACGACGCCCCGGAACGATGCCGGCGCCTTCGAGCGCCTCCCACGCGCACTCGAGGAACAGCCGATGCGCCGGCTCGGTCATCTCCGCTTCGCTCGACGACATGTCGAAGAACTCGGCGTCGAAGCGATCCACGTCGACGAGCTTCGGCAGCGCGCTAACGAAGTCCGGATGGGCGATCACGTGCTGCGGCACGCCCATGCGCCGCAGCGAGGCGGTGCTGAGCCGCGACAGGCAGTCGCGCCCCTCGACGAGATTGCGCCAGAAGCGCGCCGGCGTGCTCGCGCCGGGCACGCGCAGCGACATGCCGATCACGGCGATCGGCGCCGGCGTCCCCCGAGTCTCGTGTCCCCCCATCGGACGCGAATGATACTGGACGCGTTCCCGGTTGATACTGGAGACGTTCCCGGTTCCCGCGTTCGTGTCGCGTGAATATTCGGAAACGCCCCGCGCGTCCTACACCTACACGCGACCCTGGGGTTGCACGGCGCGCCGGCCGATCGCGTCGCGGACCGTCCGCGCAAGCTCGTCCAGATGGCGCGTGATCATCGTCACGTGGCCGCCGGACACGACGTGGCCTTCCCAGCTGGCCGCGAGCCTCGCCCAGCCGGCGTCGCGCGAGGGCGTGCTCCATTCCTGCGCCTGGATCACGATCGCGTGGGCATCGAGCCGGCCGCCCGCGTACGCGTCGATCGCACGCGTGTACAGGAGCTCGATCTCGGAGAGCCGATCGCGCGGCGCGAGCAACGTCGGCTCGCCGCGCTGGTTGAATTTCACGTACGCCCCCGCGGCATCCGCCGGTTCCGCCACCGGCCCCGGCGCGCGCGACTCGATCAGCACGACCGCGAGCACCTCGTCGCCCGCGGCGACGAGCTGGCGCGCCATCTCGAACGCGACGAGCGCGCCGTTGCAGTGGCCGCCGATCGCGTACGGCCCCTCCGGACGGAACCGCCGCACGGCGAGGATCCGATCAGTGGCCATCGCCTCGATCGTCGCCGGGACCGCGTCGCCGGCGAGCCCGTGCGGATGCACGATCAGCGTCGGCTGGTCGGGCCCCAGCGCGAGGGCCAGCGCGCGGCTGTAGAAGCCGCCCGCCTGGAAGTCCCCGTGCAGGAACACGAACGGCGGCCGCTGGCCGCGCGCGTTGACGACGACGACCGGGCTGTCGGCGTCGGGCGCGCCCTCGCGCAGCGTGCGCGCGAGCCCGTCGACCGTGTCGTCGGCGAAGAGCGCGGTGAGCGGCACGCGGTACCCGGTCTCGCGCTCGATCGCGTCGACGAGCTTCGCGGCGAGCAGCGAATGGCCGCCGATCTCGAAGAAGCGGTCGTGCACGCCGAGCCCGCGCACGCCGAGGACCTGCTCCCAGATGCGCACGAGGACGCCCTCGAACATGTCGCGCGGCGGCGTCGGCGCGCCGCTGCGCATCGCCTCGCCCGGCTCGGGCAGCGCGCGCACGTCGACCTTGCCGGTCGCGGTCAACGGCAGCGACGGAATCCACACGGTCGCGGCGGGAAGCATCGACTCGGGCAGCCGGGCGCGAAGGTCGCGCCGCAGCGTCGTCGGCGGCGGCGCGCGCGGGTCCGAGGGCACGAGCCACGCGACGAGGCGTCGCGTGTCGCTCGTGTCGCCGCGCAGCGCGACGACCGCGTCGCGCACCGACGGCAGCGCGCGCAGCGCGGCCTCGACCTCGTCGAGCTCGATGCGGTGGCCGCGCACCTTGACCTGGCGGTCGGCGCGGCCGAGGAACTCGATCGCGCCGTCGACGCGGTAGCGCGCGCGGTCGCCGGTCCGGTACAGCCGCGCGGCGGGATCGCGCGCGAACGGATGGCGCACGAAACGCTCGACGGAGAGCGCGACGTTGCCGAGATAGCCGCGGGCAAGGCCGGCGCCGCCGACGTGGATCTCCCCGGGCACGCCCTCCGCGCAGGGTTCGCCGTCGCCGTCGATCACGTAGACCTCGGCGCCGGCGATCGGGCCGCCGATCGGGATCGTGGGCCGCGCGGCGTCGCCGTCGTCCACGACATGGAACGTCGCGAACGTCGTCGTCTCGGTCGGCCCGTAGACGTGCACGAGCCGCGCGGGCGCGCCGGCGCGCAACACGTCGCGTACCCAGCGCGGCTCGACGCTCTCGCCGCCGAACAGCACGTGACGGCAGCGCGCGAACGCGCCGGGCGCCTCGCGCGCCACCGCGTTGAACAGCGCCGTGGTCAGGAATATCGTCGTGACGCCCGATGCGCCGAGTTTCGTCGCCAGCGCCCGCGGCTCGAGCGCCGTCGCCTTGTCGATCGGCACGAGCGCCGCGCCGTTCGCGAGCGCACCCCAGACCTCGAACGTGACCGCGTCGAACGCCGGATGCGCGAGGTGGGCGACGACGTCGTCGGGGGCCACCGGCGCGTAGTCGTTGTCGACGACGAGATTGACGATCGCCGCATGCGGGACGGGAACCGCCTTCGGTCGCCCGGTCGAGCCGGACGTCGACATCACGCACGCGATGTCGTCGGCGTCGCGCACCTCGGGCGGCGTGTCGGGGAACGCGGCGATGCGCACCGCGTCGCGATCGACCGCAAGCACGTTCGCGCCGATCGCCGGCAGGCCGTCGAGCCATTTCGCTTCGGTGACGATCGCACCGACGCCGGCGTCGTCGCAAAGGGCGCGGAGCCGCTCGGCCGGGTGATCGGGATCGAGCGGCACGTACGCCGCGCCGGCCTTGAGCGTGGCGAGCATCGCGACGACGAGGTCGACGCCGCGCTCGAGCGCGATGCCCACGCGCCTCGGCGAGCCGGCCGCGGCGATGGCGTGCGCGAGTCGGTTCGCGCGTGCGTCGAGCTCGCGATAGCCCGTGTCGCCGCGTGCGCTCCGGACCGCAACGGCGTCGGGCGCGGCGGCCGCGCGCCGCACGAAGAGCGCTTCCACGCGTTGCGCCGGCAACGCGCGCGTCGCGTCTCCGCGCGCAATCCGCGCATCGCGCTCGTCCGCGAATTGCATCGGGAGCGCGTCGATGCGCGCCTCGGGATCGGCGACGATCGCGCGCAGCAGCGCGACGTACGCCCGCGCAAGCGCTTCGACCGAAGTCGAGTCGAACAATGCCGTTGCGTAATCGATCGTGCCCCGGAAGCCGTCGACGCCATCGGTCAGCGTCACCGTCAGGTCGAACTTCGCGGTCACGTGGACCACGTCGCCGACCTGGGTGAACGTCGCGCCTCCGGCCTCGAAGCGATCGACGCTGCTCGCCGGATGCAGGGCGAACGTGGCCTGGAACAGCGGGTTGCGCGACGCGTCGCGCGGCGGCGCAAGCGCCGCGACGACGGCCTCGAACGGCAGCCCCTGGTGCTCGAACGCATCGAGCGCTCGCGCGCGCACGCGGTCGAGCAGCTCCGTGAAGCGCGGCACGCCGCTTAAGTTCGCGCGCAGCACGACCATGTTGACGAACAGGCCGATCAGCGGCTCGAGCTCGGGGCGTTGGCGCGCGGCGACCGGGACGCCCACGGCGATGTCGTCCCCGCCGCCGAATCGATGCAGAAGCACGTCGAACGCGGCGACCAGCGTCATGAACGGCGTCGTTCGGAGGCGCCGCGAGAGCGCCTTGATCGCGCGCGCGAGCTCGGCGTCCACCGCGAATGCGAAACGGGCGCCGGCGTGGTCCGGCACCGGCGGGCGCGGACGGTCGGTCGGGAGGTCGAGCGTGGCGACGCCGTCGAGCGCGCGGCGCCAGTAGTCGAGCGACGCGCGCATCGCCTCGCCGCCCAGCGCATCGCGCTGCTGCGTCGCGAAGTCCGCGTACTGCAAGGCGAGCGGCGCGTACGGCGGTGATGCGGCGGTGGCGAGCGCCGCGTAGCCGAGCGCGATCTCGCGCAGCATCACGACCGACGACCAGCCGTCGGTGACGATGTGGTGGACCACGACGACGAGCCAGTGCTCGCGGGCACCGAGGCGCAGCAGCCGTGCGCGCAGGAGCGGCCCGCGCTCGAGGTCGAACGGCATGCGCGCGTCGTCGCGCGCGCGACCGCGCGCGGCATCGTCGCGCCGCTCGTCCGCGATCGCCGTCAGGTCGTCGAGCGGCAACGCGATCTCGAGCGCCGCGGCGATGCGCTGCACCGGCGCGCCCGCCTCCACCTCGAAGCGCGTGCGCAGCGAATCGTGCCGCCGCACGATGTCATTGAGGGCGCGCGCAAGCACGGTCGCGTCGAGCGCGCCTTCGATGCGCAGCGCGAAAAGCTCGTTGTAGAGCGGCTCGCCCGGGAACATCCGGTCGAGGAGCCACAACCGCGCCTGCGCGGAGGAAGCCGGAGCCGTGCGCGCGTTCATCAGGTCGCGAATCGTCGCACACCCTCGGCGACGGCGACGTACCGCGCGAGCTTGCCCGCCGCGAGCGCGAGCGCCGCGAGCCGCCAGTCGTGCCGCAGCCAGCCGGACGCGACGCACAGCGCGTCGCCGGCGAGCGGCACCCACGACAACAGGAGCGTCCAGACGCCGTAGCGGCGCGCGAACGCCACCGCGCGCGGCGCGAGCTTGCGCGAGCCTTCCGCGGGAATCAGCCGCCCGAGCCCATAGGACGTCATGCCGCCCAGCGTGTTGCCGACCGTCGCGACGGCGATGGCGGACCACCGCATCCCGGGCTCGGTCGCCACGATCGCACCGAGGACGATCTCGGAGTTGCCCGGGAGGATCGTCGCCGAGACGAAGCTCGACACGAACAGCCCGGCCAGCTGACCCCATTCGCCCATCGGCCCAAGCCTAGCATCGGCCGCGCGCCGGACTTACCATGTCCCCATGGCCGCACGCATGCTCCTCGCCGCCCTGGCGGTTGCCGCCCTGCCCGCGCTCGCGGCGCCGGCCGGCGCGCCCGGCTCGAAGCCGTGGAACGACGACCTCGCGGCGTGGCGCGCCAAGGCCGACAAGTCGCTGCGCAAGGACAACGGCTGGCTGACCCTGGTCGGACGCCACGTGCTGCGCTACGGCTCGAACAGCGTCGGCTCGGCGGCCGGCAACGACGTCGTGCTCGACGCTTCGGTCGCGCCGGCGCATCTCGGCGTCGTCTACGTCGGGGAGCGCCACGTGCGCCTCGACGTCGCTCAGGGCGTGTCGATGATGCGCGACGGGATGCGGTTCTCGTCGGCCCCGCTCACGACCGACGGCGACGGCTGGGTGTCGAACGGCCGCCTCGCGCTGCAGGTGATCCGCCGCGACGACGGCCAGGCCGTGCTGCGCGTCGCCGACAACCAGGCGCCGCTCCGCGCGAGCTTCGCCGGGCGCGTCTGGTTCGACCCGAACGCGTCGCTCGCGCTGCCCGCCACGTTCACGCCCTATCCGAAGGGCACGAAGGTCACGATCGTCAACGTGCTGAACGAGATCTCGCAGGAGGACGCGGCCGGCAACATCGCGTTCACGTTGAACGGCGTCCGGTACTCGCTCGACGCGGTCGACGACGACGGCAACCTCTTCATCATCTTCCGCGACGCGACCAGCGCGGACGCAACCTACCCGCCGGGGCGCTTCCTGTACATCGAGAAGCCCAAGGACGGGCGCTGGAGCGTCGACTTCAACCGCGCCTACAACCCGCCGTGCGCGTTCTCGGCGTACACGAGCTGCCCGCTGCCGCCGAAGCAGAACGTGCTCGCGCCGCGCATCGACGCGGGCGAGAAGTACCGCGCCAGGGCCAAACAGGGCTAGTCAGGACCGGCGGTAGCCGACCGCCTCGGCGACGTGCGCGGCGCCGATCCGCTCGTCGCCCGCCAGGTCGGCGATCGTGCGCGCCACCTTGAGGATCCGGTGATAGGCGCGCGCCGACAGCGCGAGCTTGGCGATGGCGCGCGCGGCGAGCTCGCGGCCTTCGGCGCAGGGCGCGCAGTGACGCGGGAGCTCGCCGACCGGCAGGCGCGCATTGATCACGCCCTGCCGCTCGCGTTGGCGAGCGCGCGCGGCGGCGACCCGCGCGCGCACGTCGCCCGACGTCGTCTCGCCGGCCGGCGCGTGCAGCGCGATCTCGCTCGCCGGCAACGCCGGCACGTCGATCGTCATGTCGATGCGGTCGACGAGCGGACCGGAGATGCGCGCGCGGTACGCGTCGACGCGCGACGGCGAGCAACGGCATCGGCCGCTCGCATGCCCGAGCCAGCCGCATGGGCACGGGTTCATCGCCGCGACGAGCTGGAATTGCGCGGGGAAGACGCTCTGGCGCGCGGCGCGCGAGATCTGCACCACGCCCGACTCCATCGGCTCGCGCAGCACCTCGAGCACGTGGCGCTGCCACTCCGGCAGCTCGTCGAGGAACAGCACGCCGCGGTGCGCGAGCGAGATCTCGCCGGGCCGCGGCGGGCTGCCGCCGCCGACGATCGCCGCGGCGCTCGCCGTGTGGTGCGGCGCGCGGAACGGTCGATCGCGCCAGCGCGACGCATCGAAGCGCGCGGCGACCGACGCGATCGCCGCGACCTCGAGCGCCTCCTCCTCGTCGAGCGGCGGAAGCAATGACGGGAGCCGTTGCGCGAGCATCGACTTGCCCGCGCCCGGCGGTCCGCACATCAGGAGCGCGTGCCCGCCCGCCGCGGCGATCTCCAGCGCGCGCTTCGCCAGGCACTGGCCGCGAACGTCGGCGAGATCCGGCATCGACGCGCGAGGGGAAACGACGCTTGCCGCCTCGAGCCTCGGCAACGGCGCGTCGCCCGACAGGTGCGCGCACACGTCGAGCAGCGTGCGCGCGGGATGCACCGCGGCATCGGGGACCAGCGCGGCCTCCGCGGCACTTGCGTGCGGCAGCACGAACGCGCGTCCGTCGTGACGCGCCGAGAGCACCATCGCGAGCGCGCCGCGCACGGCGCGCAATTCGCCGGTCAGCGCGAGCTCGCCGGCGAACTCGTGACGGTCGAGCCCCGTCGCGGCGACCTGGCCGCTCGCGACGAGGATGCCGACCGCGATCGGCAGGTCGAAGCGGCCCGACTCCTTGGGCAGGTCGGCGGGCGCGAGGTTGACCGTGATGCGCCGGGCGGGGAACTCGAAGTTCGCGTTCTGGAGCGCGGCGCGCACGCGATCGCGCGCCTCGCGCACCTCGGTCTCCGGCAGCCCGACGAGGTTCACGCCCGGCAGGCCGCCGGCGAGATGCACCTCGACGCTGACCGGCGGCGCGGCGAGCCCCGCGAGCGCCCGGCTGCGCACGACGGCGACACCCATGCGCGGGATGCTGACGCACCTTTCCCGCGCGCCGCCATCGGCAAGACGGCCGAGGCATACTCGCCTCGCCATGCCGCCGCCGACCTTCCTGTTCACCGACATCGAGGGCAGCACGGCGCTGTGGGAGCGTGCGCCCGACGCGATGAAGGAGGCGCTGGCGCGCCACGATCGGTGGCTCCGCGAGGCGATCGAATCGCACGGCGGTCGCGTCGTGAAGACCACCGGCGACGGCATGATGGCCGCGTTCGACGCGCCGTTCGACGCGTTGCGCGCGAGCGTCGACGCGCAGCGCCGCCTTCAGGCCCCCGCGACCGGGGACGCCCTCGCGCTCAACGTGCGCATGGGGTTGCACACCGGCGATGCCGACGAGCGCGACGGCGATTACTTCGGCGCCGCGCCGACGCGCGCCGCGCGCATCATGTCGGCCGCGTACGGAGGCCAGGTGCTCGTCTCGTCGGCCACGGCGGACCTCCTGCGCGCCGAAGATCTGGAAGGTGTCGCGCTGCGCGACCTCGGCGAGCATCGTCTCAAGGGGCTCGCCGCGACCGAGCGACTGGCGCAAGTCGTCGTGGCGGGGCTGCGCGCCGACTTCCCGCCGCTCGCGTCGCAGGCCGGCCACAGCCTGCCGGCCGAGCGCGACGCGTTCGTCGGCCGCCGCGACATGCTCGAGCAGTTGCGCGAGCGCTTCGACGCGGGTGCGCGCCTCGTGTCCGTGCTCGCGATCGGCGGCGCGGGCAAGACGCGCATCGTCACGCACTACGGCTGGAACGCGCTCGGCGACCATCCCGGCGGCGTGTGGTTCTGCGACCTGACGCAGGCGCGGACGCCCGACGGCATCGTGCACGCGGTCGCGCAGGGACTCGACGTCGCGCTGGGCAAGGAGGATCCGCTCGCGCAGCTCGGCCACGCGATCGCCGGGCGCGGTCGCTGCCTCGTGATCCTCGACAACTTCGAGCAGGTCGCGCGGCATGCCGCGGGCACGCTCGGCGCGTGGCTCGACCGCGCGCACGCGGCGCGCTTCCTCGTCGCGACGCGCGAATCGCTCGGGCTCCCGGGCGAGCAGGTGGTCGTCGTCCCGCCGCTCGACCGCAGCGAGGCGATCGAGCTCTTCCGGCGCCGCGCGCACGCGGTCCATCCGACGCGGACGTTCGGAGCCGACGACGAGGACGCGCTCGCGCGGCTCGTCGACATGCTCGACGGATTGCCGCTCGCGATCGAGCTCGCGGCCGCGCGCATCGGCGTGATGTCGCCCCGCGCGATGCTGGGGCGCATGTCCGAGCGGTTCAAGCTGCTCGCGTCGTCGCGCGGACGCACGGATCGGCAGGCGGCGCTGCGCGCGACGTTCGACTGGTCGTGGGACCTCCTGACGCCTGCCGAGAAGTCGGCGCTCGCGCAGCTGTCGGTATTCGAAGGCGGGTTCACGCTCGATGCGGCCGAGGCTGTCGTCGACGTCGCGACGCTCGACGACGCGCCGTGGCCCGCCGACCTCGTGCAGTCGTTGCTGCACAAATCGCTCGTGCGCAAGGTCGACGACGAACGGTTCGATCTCCTGGTCAGCGTGCGCGAGTACGCGGCCGAGCAGCTGGTCGCCCTCGGCGGCGCGGCAGCGAAGACCGGGGCGGAGCAACGGCACGGGACGTACTACGCGGCGCTCGACGAGCGCGCGAACGCCGATGGCCGGATCATCGAGCTCGACAACCTCGTTGCCGCGTGCCGTCGCGCCACCGCGCGAGGCGATCGGACGGTTGCCGTCGCGACGCTCGAAGGCGCATGGGCGGCCCTCGCCGCGCGCGGACCGTATCGCGTCGCGGTCGAGCTCGCGACGCAGGTGCGCGCGATCGTCGAGGACGACGTCGCGATGCGCACCCGCGCAGGGATCGTCGCCGGCGAATCCTCGCTCATGCTCGGTGCGGTGTCCGACGCGGTTCCCATGCTCGACCAGGCGCTCGCCGACGCGCGCGCCTCCGCCGACCATCGGCGGGAGGGCGAGGCGCTGATCCTGCTGGCGCGCGCGAACTTCAGCCGCTCGCTCCGCAAGGAAGGTGCGAAGCTCCTCGATCGAGCGCTCGCGCTCGCGCTCGGCCGCGCCGACCTCGACCAGGAGAGCCGCATCCGGCAGAACCTCGGCCAGAACGCGCATTACTCGGGCGCCTCCGACGCCGGGCGCGAGCAACTCGTCGCCGCGCTCGCCCTGGCGCGCAGACTCGGCAATCGGCGGCACGAGGGACGCATCCTGTGCGACCTCGGCGTGCTGTGCTTCGAAGCGGGCCCGCTGGCGAATGCAAGCGCTTATTACGAAGGCGCGCTCGACGCCGCACGCGCGACCGACGACCGAAGCAACGAATCGGTCGTGCGCTCCAACCTCGGGCTCCTGCACCAGATGGCGGGACGCTTCGACGAGGCCGCCGAGCATCTCGAAGCGGCGCTCTCGCTTTGCCGCGAGGCCGGCCACGTCCGGCTCGAGGCCACCCTGCTTTGCAACATCGGCATCCTGTGCGACAAGCGCGGCGAGCTCGAGCAGGCGAGGCGGTACTACGAAGCGGGACTCGAGATCGCGCGAGCGAGCGGATTCAGGCGTGCGGAGGGGCAGGTGCTGGGCTACCTCGGCGCGCTGCACGCCAAGCTCGGCGACGCGGCCGCGGCGAACACGATGTTCGGCCTCGCGGAAAAGAGGCTGCTGGCCGTGAACGACGCGACGAGCCTCGGCATCGTGCACTGCCTGCGCGCGGAAGCGGCGCACGTCGCCGGCGCCCGCGACACGGCCCGCGGCGCGCTTGACGCCGCCGAAGCGGCGGCGACGAGCGCGGGCGCGCCGGCGGATTCCGAGCTGGGGCTCGAGCTCGCGCGCGTGCGCGCGCTGCTCGCGTAAAGCGCTACTTCGCCTGCCGCGCCTCGAGCTCGGCGACCTTGCGCTCGAGCTCGTCGAGCTTCTCGCGCGTCCGCGCGAGCACCTTCGCCTGCACGTCGAACTCGGCGCGCGGGACGACGTCGAGCTTCGACAGCCCGCTCGCCAGCAGCGCCTTCACGTTCTTCTCGAGGTCCTTCGCGGGCGACGCCTCGATCGCGCGGCCGATGCGCTTCGCGAGCTCGTCGAGGGATTGCGCGTTGATCATCGGCCCAGTCTAGCAAAGCTCCGCTCTCGGGAAGCGCCGCACCGGCGCGGTGCCGCGGCACCGAACTGCGCACCGAATCGGTGCGCCCCGACCCCTCCTCAATGCGGGCAATGCCCGAAAAAAGCGATTTAAGCTATTGATTATGTGCGAATTATTGCAATGGCACACGAAATGCTGACGGGTTGACCGGAAGCACCTCCCGTCCCCCTGAGGAATCGCACATGAAGCGCACCATCCCGATCGTCGCCGCCTTGACGCTGGCTTCGTCCGTCGCCTACGCGCAGGCCCCGGCTCCCGCTCCCGCCGCGCCCCCCACGCCCGACTGGACCGTCACCGCGAACGTCCTGCTCGGCAGCGAATACATCTTCCGCGGCATCGCGCAGACCGGCGGCAAGCCGACCGTGCAAGGCGGCTTCGACCTCGCCCACAGCGGCGGCTTCTACGCCGGCACCTGGGCGTCGAACATCAGCTGGCTCGAGGACTTCGGCGCGTACTCCCGCTCGTCGATCGAGTGGGACTTCTACGGCGGCTTCAAGCAGAACTTCGGCGACTCCGACTGGTTCTGGGACGTCGGCACGCTCTACTACTACTACCCGGGCAGCAAGAACCCCGGCGTCGTCTCGGCCGACACCTGGGAGCTCTACGGCGCGATCGGCTGGAAGTGGGTCAGCCTCAAGGTGAGCTACAACCTCGACGACTACTTCGGCCTGCGCCCGAACGGCCAGAAGACCGACGGCACCTTGTACTACGACCTGTCGGCGACCTACCCGGTCGGCGAGACCGGCTTCGCGCTGATCGGGCACTACGGCTACCTCGACGTGAAGCACGACCTCTCGGGCGACGCCGAGCTCTCGTATTCCGATTGGAAGCTCGGCGCGAGCTACACGATTCCCGACGGCGTGATGAAGGGCCTCGAGGTCGGCGCGTACTACACCGGCAACAACGCGAAGTCGCTGCCGTACACCGACCTCACCAACTACGACACGTCGAAGGATCGCGGCGTCCTCTACGTCAAGAAGACGTTCTAACGCGTCCAGGGAGCAAGCGATGAAGCTCGTCACCGCCATCATCAAGCCGTTCAAGCTCGACGAGGTCCGCGAGGCCCTGTCGGGAATCGGCGTGCAGGGAATCACCGTCACCGAGGTCAAGGGCTTCGGCCGGCAGAAAGGCCACACCGAGCTGTACCGGGGTGCCGAGTACGTCGTCGACTTCCTGCCGAAGGTCAAGATCGAAGCCGCCATCCGCGACGACCTCCTCGAGCGGACCATCGAGGCGATCGAGAAGGCCGCCAACACCGGGAAGATCGGCGACGGAAAGATCTTCGTCTTCGACCTGCTGCAGGTCGTCCGCATCCGCACCGGCGAAACCGGCGCGGAAGCGCTGTAAGGGGAACGCCATGAGAAAGCTCGTCACCCTGATCGCGCTCTGCGGAGCGTTCATGTTCGCCGCACCGGCGGTGCTGGCGCAGGACAAGGCCGCCACGCCGGCCGCTCCTGCGGCCACCGCTCCCGCCGCCGCACCCGCGGCGGCTCCCGCTGCCGCGCCCGCGGCGGCACCTGCGGACGCCGCGGCGGCCGCCGCGACGCCCGCGCCGACGCCCAACAAGGGCGACAACGCGTGGAAGATCGTCGCGACGCTGCTCGTGATCATGATGTCCATCCCGGGCCTCGCGCTGTTCTACGGCGGGCTCGTG
>Ga0207648_10002253_pt1 | contig 20851 bp, 18 predicted proteins | sample KBSMisM32_FD_184310 | JGI IMG/M metagenome (GOLD analysis project Ga0207648, IMG submission 184310) | Miscanthus rhizosphere microbial communities from Kellogg Biological Station, Michigan, USA - KBS Miscanthus M3-2 (SPAdes) (version 2) | ecosystem: Host-associated > Plants > Roots >...
CACTGGCACGTCATTCCGCGCTACCTGGACGACGCGCGTTGGGGGATGCCCATCTGGACGACGCCGCTCAGCGCCATGCCGGATCACCGGCTCGGCGAGACCGAGCGCGCGAACCTCATCGACCTGATTCGCACCGTGCTGATGCGAGAGGCGGCGTCGATGCTTGGAGAAGACGAATGACGAGACATGTGTGGGGCATCCTGGCGATCGCGACGCTCGTGGTGACTGCCGCCTGTACGACAGCCGCACCGCCGGCGCGCGACGTCGCGGCCGACCGAGCCAAGCTTGAGGCCGACGCCACCAGCTGGTTTGCGTTTCTCGACAAAGGCGACACCGCCGGCATGGCGAACCTGTATGCGGAAGACGCGCGGTTGACGCCGCCTGCCGTGCCGGCCATCTTGGGCCGCGCGGCCATCAAGGCCTATTTCGACGACGACCTTCCCAAGATGAAGGCGGCGGGGTTGACGATCAAGAACGGGATGACCACGGGCGTGGACGTGTCGGGCGACCTGGGGTGGATCAGCGGCAACTATACGGTCGTCGACGGATCGGGTGCGGCGGTCGACAGCGGCAACTACCTGTCGGTCCACAAGCTCACGAACGGCCAGTGGCTCTACGTGCGCGACATCTGGAACTCGGATCGCCCGCCCGCGCCCGCGAAGTAGGGTCCGCCTTTAGGCGGACCGTCGACGGGCCGCCTGAAGGCGGCCCCTGCTACATCTTCTTGCGCGCCTCGAGGATGGCCTGCACCAGCGACTCGGGGACCTCGTCCGGCACCGGGTCGCCGGCGCACGTTTTGGCGAGCCTCACCGTCTGCTCGTAGGTCTTCAGGTAGTCCACGCACGACGGGCACGCGGCCATGTGACGGTCGAACTCCACCCGCTGGTCCGAGGGGAGCTCGTCGTCAAGGTAGCTCATGATGAAGTCGATGAGCTGCTGACACGTGAGGTGAGGCGTGGCCATCAGCGGGCTCAGATTACCGCATTCCGCTCTGTTGCAGCAGCTTCGCCACCAGGCCCGTCCACCCGGTCTGATGACTGGCGCCCAGGCCACGCCCGTCGTCGCCGTGAAAGTACTCGTGGAACTGGATGAGATCGCTCCAGCCCGGATCGCGTTGGAAGAGCTCGATGTCCCCGTAGACCGGGCGCCGGCCATTGCCGTCTCGCAGGAAGATGCGCGTGAGGCGCTGCGAGAGCTCCTGTGCCACCTCCGCCAGCGTCATCATCCGCCCTGATCCCGTCGGGCACTCGACGGTGAACTCGGGCCCCAGATAGTGGTGGAGACGCTGGAGCGACTCCACCAGCAGGAAGTTCGGTGGAAACCAGATCGGCCCACGCCAGTTGGAATTGCCGCCGAAGAGATCGGTGGACGACTCGCCGGGCTCGTAGTCCACGCGGTGCACCTGGTCGCCGACGACGAGCGTGTAGGGATGCTCGCGGTGCGCGCGCGACAGCGCGCGCACGCCGTAGGGCGACAGGAATTCGCCTTCGTCGAGCATCACCTTGAGCACCCGGCGCAGGCGATCGAGGTTCACGATCGAGAGCAGCCGGCGCTCACCCATGCCCGGCTTGCGAACGCTCGCGACGTTGCCCGTCAGATCCGGCCGGTGCTGCAGGAACCATTCGAGCCGCCGGCGGAAGCCGGGCAGCTTCTCGAGGAGCGCGGGTTCCAGGGTTTCGATCGCGAACAGGGGAATCAGGCCGACCATCGAGCGCACGCGCAGCGGAAAGTGATCGCCGTTGCCGAGGTGCAGGACGTCGTAGTAGAAGCCGTCGGTTTCGTCCCATAGCGCGATGCCCTCGTCGCCCAGGTTGTTCATCGCGTAGGCGATGTAGAGGAAGTGCTCGAGGAACTTGGTGGCGACGTCCTCGTACACCGCGTCCTCCTTGGCGAGCTCGAGCGCGATGGCCAGCATGTTCAGGGTGTACATCCCCATCCAGCTGGTGCCGTCCGACTGTTCGAGGTGGCCGCCGGTGGGCAGCGGCTTGCTGCGGTCGAAGACGCCGATGTTGTCGAGCCCCAGGAAGCCACCCTCGAAGACATTCATCCCCTCGGCGTCCTTGCGGTTCACCCACCAGGTGAAGTTGAGCAGCAGCTTGTGGAAGACGCGTTCGAGAAACGCACGATCGCCGACGCCCGTGCGCCGCTTTTCCATTTTGTAGACGCGCCACGCCGCCCACGCGTGCACCGGCGGGTTCACGTCGCTGAGCGCCCACTCGTAGGCCGGCAGCTGCCCGTTGGGGTGCATGTACCACTCGCGCAGCAGCAGCACGAGCTGCGACTTGGCGAACGACGAGTCCACGATCGCCAGCGCCACGCAGTGAAAGGCCAGATCCCACGCCGCGTACCAGGGGTACTCCCATTTGTCCGGCATGGAGATCACGTCATCGTTGGCCAACTGTGGCCAGCCGGCGTTGCGGCCGCGGCGTCGCTCGGCGGGCGGTTCGGGCTGGCCGGGGTCTCCCTTCAACCACCGCCTGACGTCGTAGTGGTAGAACTGTTTCGACCATAGCATCCCTGCGAGCGCCTGCCGCATGACGAGGCGTCCGTCGGCGCTCAGGTGGCGTGGAGTCACCGTGGCGTAGAACTCGTCGGCCTCGCGGATCCGGGCCGCGAAAACCGCGTTGAAATCGCTGCCGATCGTGCCATCGGCCGGTGCGGCCGTCGCGAGGCGCAACCGGATGACTTCCGAGGCGCCGGCGTCGATCACGAGCGGATAGTGCCCCGCCGCCTTGGTGCCGATCCCGTTGGGGTTCACCGCTTGCGCCGCGCCGCCGACGACGTAGTCGTTGATCCCGTCCTTGACGAACGGCGTCGTGCTCGGCGCGCCGAAGACGCGCTGCCGGTTGGTTTCGTTCTCGGTGAAGAGCAGGTCTGGCGCGCCGTCGAACACCAGCATTCGCCTGCCGCTCTCCGGGTGTTCGATCTCGATCTGCGCGGTTGGTCCCTCGCCACGCCGCAGCCCCGGGCGCGGGGCGCCCGGATCCCACGACCACGTGTTGCGGAACCACACGGTCGGCAGGACGTGCAGCGTGGCCGGCTCAGGCCCGCGGTTGGTGGCGGTGACGCGCACCAGGATGTCTTCGGGCGCGGCCTTGGCGTACTCCACGACGACGTCGAAGTACCGCTCACCGTCGAAGTAGCCGGTGTCGGCGAGCTCGTATTCCGGATCGTCCCTGCTGCGGCGCCGGTTGGTCTCGACCAGGTCGTGGTAGGGGTACGCCCGCTGCCCGTACTTGTAGAGAAACTTCATGTACGAGTGCGTGGGCGTGGAGTCCAGATAGAAGTAGTACTCCTTCACGTCCTCCGCGTGGTTGCCCTCGTGGCCGGTGAGGCCGAAGAGGCGCTCCTTGAGAATCGGATCCTGCCCGTTCCAGAGCGCCAGCGCCACGCACACCGTCTGGCGGCGGTCGGAGATGCCGGCGAGGCCGTCCTCGTTCCACCGGTAGACGCGCGATCGGGCATGGTCGTGGGGGAAGTACTCCCAGGGGGTGCCGCGTGCGCTGTAGTCCTCGCGCACCGTGCCCCAGGCACGTTCGCTGAGATAGGGGCCCCAGCGCTTCCAGTGCGCGCGGGCGTCGTCGTCGAGGCGCTGCTGTTCGGCCGTCATCGCCGGTGACACGAGCATGACACGCTGCATCCGGACCAGGGTGTCCAGTTGGATGCCGGCCGCCGGCCTGCCGTTACGTGGCGTGCGGTTCGCTAGATCAGCCGGAAGGCCGCGATGGCGACAAGCGTCGGCGGCAGCGCGCCGACGAACAGCCAGAACGGGTGGACGGCGTCGTCGAAGTAGCGGCCGAGCAGCGCCTGTCCGGCGGGATTCGGTGCGTTGGCGATCACCGTCAAGCCTCCGCCCGTGACCGCTCCCTCGACCACCGCCAACTTCAGATTGGGCTCCAGATCTGGCACCAGCGTCGCCAGGTAGGTGATGAGGGCGTTGTCGTTGAAGGCGGTGAGGATTGTGGCGCCCAGGTACAGCGGCGTCTCGCTCAGGCTCCGCAGCACCGGCCCCAGCCACCAGCCTTGCAGCCCTCCGTGCACGACCAGTCCGGCCAGGAAGAAGCCGACCAGCAGCGGCGTCTTGAAGTCGGTCAAGGTCGAGTAGGCGGCGGTGGCCCGATCGAAGCCGAGGAAGAACAGGAACCCGCCGAGGAAGAGCGCCGGGTAGTGCGAGTTGATGACGGTCCACGCGAGGAACAGCAGGTAGACCGCCGTGATCCACGGGGGGATCGCCAGCGGCCCGTAGCCGTGGCGCCGCGCTTCATCAGTGGGCGCCGCCTGATCGTGCGCCGCCGGACGCCGGGCGAGCGTCGCGAATTCGCGACGAAACAGCAAATAGCCGCCGGCGGTCGAAATGGCGATGGCCAGCGCGGACCGCCAGCCGAAGTGCCCGAGCATGAACGCCGTGTCCCAGCCCCACGCGCGAGCGACCATCAGCACCGGCGGGGCCGCGAAGTGTGTGAGGGTGCCGCCGATCGAGACGTTGACGAACAGCAGCCCCAGCGTCGCGTACTTCAATCGGCCCGACGGCTGATGGTCGTAGAATTGCCGCGCGAGCAGCAGCGCCGCAATCGTCATCGCACCCGGCTCGGTCACGACAGAGCCCAGCGGCGGCGCCAGGATCAGAATCGACAGCCACCACGAGGCGGGCGTTGAACCGCCAAGGCGCGCGACGTGCCGCAGCAGGTTCTCGGCGAGCTCGACGACGGGGCGCGTCGAGGCGATCGCCATGATCACGACGACGAAGAGCGGCTCGGTGAAATTAACGGTGCCGTTGAAATAGTGCGCCGCTGTCTCCCATCCGCGCGCCAGGGTGATGGCGATGATCAACGGCACGCCCCAGAGGCCAAAAACGACTTCGACCTCTCCCAGAAAACGCAGGAGCTCCGCCACGACACTCGGCGCCGGCGCGCGCCCCGCGGCCGCCGCCGCGGCGTCGGCGCGCGCCTGCAGCCGGTGTGCGGCTTCAGTGAACCGCGCGGCCACGAACGTGTGGCAGACCGCGAGCAGGAAGATCGTGGTGGCGACGGCGTTGAACGGGTCGGTGTCGATGCGCAGCCTCAGCACGTCGGCAAGGCCGCCGCCCACGGGGACGGGATAGCCAGACAACGGGAGAGGGAACGGGTGGTCGCCCACTCAATCCTTGGGATTGGTGGCGAAGACCGTGAGCTCGGTCACGAAGCCGCGGTCGTCCATCTCGAGCGACGACTTCACCGCGTGGGCAATCTCGTCCACCCGCAGCTTGGTGGGGTTGTCGGGGGCGGTCCGCTGCGGCTGGCCGGCGTGCGCCGCGAACTCGGTGATCACCTCGCTCGGGTTGATCAGAATGACCCGCACGTTCGACGGCCGCAGCTCGGCGCGCCAGCACTCCGTCATGCCGCGCAGCGCGAACTTGCTCGCGTAGTACGCGGTGCCATTCGGCGCGCCGCGCAGCGCCGCGGTCGAGCCGATGTTGATGATGTTGCCGCTGCGCCGCTTCACGAAGTGGCGGGCCGCCGCCCGCGCCATCAACATGGCGCCGGTCACGTTGGTGGCGATGATCGACTCGAAGTCCTCGAGCGCCATGTCGACGAGCGGGGCGAACGACCCCGCGCCGGCGTTGTTCACCAGCACGTCGAGGTGGCCGAAGGCGCCGAGCACCTCCGAGTAGGTGCGCTCGACCTCGGCCTCGCTGGAGACGTCGGCCTTGACGGCCAGCACGCCGAGCTCGCGCGCCACTTCCAGCAGCCGCGCGTCGTCGCGGCCGGTCACGGCCACCTTGGCGCCGGCCTGCGTCAGGACACGGGCGACGCCGCGGCCGATCCCACTCGTTCCACCGGTGACCAGCACCGTCGCGTTCTGCAGGTTCATGGAGCGATTTTAGTCGGCTCCCGGCTTCCGGCTACGCGCCCTTTACCTGAAATTCCCGGTCGAGGAGGGTGCGCAACGCCTGGCGGGCGCGGTGCAGCCGCACTTTGACCACGTTCGACGTGGTGCCGAGGATCTCGGCGGCTTCGGCGGTGTCCTTCTCTTCGATGTCGCGCAGCACCAGCACCTCGCGGTACTGATCCGGCAGCATCGCGATCGCTTCGCGGACGATGGCGGCCGTTTCCTTGCGCTCGAGCACCGCGTCGCTCCAGTCGCGCGAGGCCACTGCCTGGTGGCCGTTGGACACGTAGGCAGGCAGCAGATCTTCGATCGACTCTGTCGGCCGGCGGCGCCGTTCGCGCAGCTTCATCAGCGCCGTGTTCACCAGGATGCGATGCAGCCACGTATACAGCTGCGCCCGCGACTCGAACGTGTGGATGGCCTTGTACGCGCGGATGAACGCATCCTGCACCGCGTCCTGCGCGTCCTGGTCGTTGCCGAGGAACCGGCGCGCCACCGCCAGCAGCCGGCCGCCGTGCGCGCGCACGATGGCCTCGAACGCCGTGTCGTCACCGCGTTTCAGCCGGGCTACGAGCTCGGCATCTGACTCTGGACGCTGAGACAGCGCTAGTCGTCCTCGGCGATCAGGACAACGGGCGCACCGCCCGTCGAGATCTCCATCGCGTGGGCGACCGTGACCTGGCCGCCCGCCGACCCCATCGCCGCTTGCAGCGTCTCCATCGAGTCGAAGTACAACTCGGCGACACGCTGATACGGCGCCGCGCCGGCCGGTGCGCCCAGCACCCGTGCCGCCACGAACTTCTTCAAACCGGGGATCTTTTCGTGCACCATCGGCGCGTGCTCCGCGTGATAGCGGCGCTCGAACGTGGCGACGTCGGTGGGCGGTGGATACAGGACGACGAGTTTCGGCATGGTGCGCGGATTGTACCCTTGCGAAGCAGGAGGCAGGAGCGGATGCGGGTATGGGTTGGTGTTCTCGCCGGAATCACGGTCGCCGGTCACATCCTGGCCTCGATGTTTCTGATGGTGCCGTTCCTGATCGCCGAGCCCGGTCAGCCAACCGGCTGGTTCCTCCCGGCGGTGTTGTGGTCCCTCGCCGAGTCGATGTGGACGTGGTGGGTGTTGGTGCGCCGCGGCGCGCCGGTTCCTTCCCACCGCTGGCAGGCCGCCGCGCTGCTGCTGGCGGGCCTCTTCCTGGCGAACCTGACGGGCTTCAGCCTGCTGGACGAACGTGCGACGTGGGAAGCCGGCCTGGCGGTGGCGGGGATTGGAGGCGTTGTTGTGAGCCGGGCCGCGCGGTACTGGATGCGCCAGCCCGCGTAGCGTCACGCCGTCGCCAGGGCTCGGCCGCGCGTCGCGCGCACGGCCATGTAGAGCAGCCAGCCGGCCGGCCCGAACATGAACGTCAGGAACAGACACGGCAGCACCAGCCAGTGCGGAATGCCATGCGCGCGGGCGTCGCGCGCCTCCCAGCTCCCGACGAGCAGATCGAACGCGAGGTAGTGGGTCCAGCCGGCCAGGAGCGCCCAACGGCTGGTGAAGAGCGTCGCCACCTGCGAGAGCGAACCGAAGCCCCCATCGGTGTCGCCCCAGTGGAGACCGAGCACGACCACGTAGATCGAGGCGAGCAGTGCGGGAATCACCACGGTCGTGATCAGGCTCGTCACCCATGGACGGCCAGGCAGGACGGCCAGCAGCACCCAGCCGGCCAGCGCGATCAGGTTCACGATCGAGAAGATCTGATCTGGCGTCATGGCGCCGGGTTGTACCACAGGCTGCCCGCGCAGCGCCTGCACCAGCAACGCCACGAAGAGTCCCGCATACGCGACGCCGGCCCCGACCGCGGCGCGAACGCGAATGCTGTCGGCCCATCCGCGCCGCCGCAGCGCGACGACGAAGAGCGGCAGCACCTGCAGCGCGTGCAGTCCTACGAAGTGCGGCACGCGGAGGTCGCCGTGCTCGGTGCTCCATCCGGTGCCCGGCAGACCGGGGCCGCCGTCGGGCGCCCCCACTGTGTGTGCGCCGGCGACGCTCATCACGTGGGTGGTCCGCGCCTGTTCGAGTTGTGCGCCGGTCGGTCTCGTCATGAGTCCGCCGGTGGCCGCGCCGACAATCGTCAGCGTCATGCCGAGGCGCAGGGCCCATCCGATGGCGCGATCCTCGAACGCGCGCTCGCGCCACAGCGCCACCGCCACCGCGGCGCTTGCCGCCGTCTGCACGATGATCAGCGTGCCCATCAGGCCGAACAGCACACCGTCGAGCACCGTGGAGACGTTGAAGTGGCTGGTCGTGCCGCGCCACGCCTGCCCCGCGATGATCGCCACCTCGATCGCGAACACGATTGCCGTGGTCCAGCCGACGATTGCCCGCATCCGCGGCCAGGAGGGGAGCGCTCGGAACACCCACGCGAGCGTCAGCGAGTAGATTGCGGTCGAGATGGCGAACTTGGCCGGCTTGAGCCAGGCGGGCACGCCGGTGATGGTGCGCGGGTCCAGGAAGATGCCGCCGGCAAACAGCACGAACGCGACGAGCATGACCACGGCGACCGCGGTCAGCGGGCGGCTGGTGCGCCACAAACGAGCCATCTGAGCCTCCATATGTTGTCTTTGTCAACATTGAGGCTACCCGACAATGTTGACTGTGTCAACACCAACGCGCTACGATGCCTGCCAATGGCTGTGTCAGCCCGGAAACGTCCGAAGGCCCAAGGCCTCGGACCCAAGGCCAAAGGCGCGAGGCCCAAGGCCCGGTATCACCACGGCGACCTGCGCCGGGCCCTTCTCGAAGAAGCGGTGCGGACGATTCGCGACGACGGAGCCCCGGCGCTCACGCTGCGCGCGGTGGGCGCGCGGCTGGGCGTCTCGCGCACGGCGCTCTACCGCCACTTCGCCGACAAGTCGGCGCTGCTCAACGCGGTCTCAGAAGAAGGCTTCCGCGGGCTTGGCGATGCGCTCGAGCGCGCGTGGGCAGATGACGGCGGAGGAATCGCCGGTTTCGAGAAGATGGGCAGTGCGTACGTCCGCTTCGCGCTCGACAACCCGTCGCACTACCGGGTGATGTTCGGTGTGTGGAGCAGCCGCGAGCATCACGACCCGTCGCTGCGAGCGGCGGGCACGCGAGCGTTCCAACTGCTCGTCGACGCGCTCGCGGCGCTGCAGCGCGACGGCGTGGCCCGGCGCGAGGACCCGGCGGTCGCGGTGGCGCGCTACGTGTGGGCGGTAGTGCACGGCATCGCGATGCTGGGCATCGACGGCCGCCTGCCCGAGGGACAGGATGGACCCGGCGGAGTCCGCGACGTCACCAGCCTCGCGCTCCGCCGGCTCGGAACCGGAATCTTCCTTACGGAACCTTCGCTGCCTTCAGCGCCGTCGGCTCGGTAAGGGCGTTCAGGAACTCGACGATGTCGGAGATCTGTTCCGGCTTCAGCTTGCGATCCTCGAGGTTGGTCTTGTCGAGGAACTTGTTCGCAACCCCGCCCTTCGCCATCAGCGTCACCGCGTCCTGCAGATTGGCCACGCTGCCGTCGTGGAAGTAGGGCGCCGAGCGGGCGACGTCGCGCAGCGTCGGCGTCTTGAACGCGCCGGTGTCCTTTTCTTCCTTCGTCACTGTGAAGCGGCCGACGTCGGTAGGCTTGCCGTCCACCACGCCGATGCCCACATTGTGGTACGAGAGATCGGTGAAGAGCAGGCCGCGGTGGCAGTTGTTGCACTTCGCGTCCTGGAAGGTCTGCCAGCCGCGCTTGGCGGCGTCGCTCATCGCCGACGCATCGCCGGCCGTGAAGCGATCGTACGGCGTCTCCTTGCTCACGATCGTGCGCATGTAGGTGGCCAGCGCCTGCGTGACGTTCTTCTCGTCGGCCGGGCCGCCGAACACCTTCTTGAACTGCGCCGCGTAGCTCGGCACCGCGTTGATCTTCGCGATCACCGCGTCCTGCACCTTGTCGACCATCGGGTCCTTGGCGCCCATGTTCGCGAGCTTCCACGCCGCCAGCGCCTGCCCTTCGAGCGTCTTGGCGCGGCCGTCCCAATACCACTCCGTGTGGTAGCCGATGTTCCACAGGGTCGGGGTGTGGCGCGGGAGCGGCATGCCGTTGTTGGCGTTCGTGTTCTTCACCAGGCCGTCGGTGAGCCCCTTCTCGTTCACGTGACAGCCGTAGCAGGAACGGTCGCCCTTTCCCGACAGCCGCGTGTCGAACCACAGCTGCCAGCCGAGCGTGGCCTTGTCCACCGTCATCGGGTTGTCCGCGGGAATCGTCATCGGCCCCACCAGCGGATTGGGCGCGTAGTTGGCGGGGTCGGCCGGAAGCGTGAGCGGTTCGGGCGCCGGCGGCGCGGGTGGCTCGGCCGGTTTGGACGAACAGGCCGCGACGAACAGCCCCAGGCAGAGTGCAGTTGACGTGCTGGCCAGTGCCGACTGTATGCGCATTCGCCCTCCCTGAAGTGAACGCGCGATTATATTCCGCGGCGCGGTCGTCGAGTTAGGCTCACGCGACGTGCCGGCCGCCGTCCACCCGCAGGGTTTCGCCGGTGATGAAGTCGGTTTCGATGAACGCGAGTACCGCCTTGGCGATCTCGAGCTCGCCGCCCCAGCGGCCGACCGGTGTGGCTCTGGCGACGGCCGCCGCTTCCTCGGGATCCATGTCCGGCGGCGCCAGGATTGGTCCGGGCGCGATGGCGTTGACCAGGATCTGGTGTGACGCGAGCTCGAGGGCCAGCGCCTCGGTGAGAGCGATGACGCCGGCCTTGGCCACGTAATACGACGTGAACCCGAGATACGTGGGCCGTCCGCTGCGGGCCAGCCAGTCGGCGAAGTTCACGATGCGGCCGCCGCCGGTCCGCTTCATCACCGGGATCGCCGACTGCGAGCACAGGAACGCCGACTTGAGGTTGATCGCCAGGTCGCGGTCGAAGTCGGCCTCGGTGAGCTCGTCGAACGGTTTGCTGCCGTACACCGACGCCATGTTCACGAGCGCGTCCACGCGGCCGAACGCCGTGTCCGCCGCGGCCACGAGGGCGGCGCAGTCGGCCGCCTTCGACACGTCGGCCGCCACGGCAATGGCCCGGCGGCGCCGCGCCTGCACGTCCGCCACCGTGGCCTCGGCCTCGCTTTTCGAGCCGCGGTAGGACAGCACCAGATCGGCGCCGCGCTCCGCCAGCTGCTGGGCGACGATGCGCCCGATGCGCTTGCCGCCGGTAATGATCACAACTCGATTGTTCAGGTCCATGACGATCCGATTTCATCGTAGAGGCGGACCGTTCCGCCTTCGCCAATGCTACGGCGGACCCACCGTAGCTTTAGCGGAGGTGGGGAGGTCCGCCTGTCTGCGACGTTACTGCAGGTTGAGCGTGGCGGCCACCGCCACAGCGGCCAGGGCGAGGACGAACAGGATGCCGCAGAGGGGGATGCAGAAGCGGAGCCAGCGCGAGAAGGGCACGCCGCCGAGCGCGAGGATGGCCATGAGCGCGCCGTCGGTCGGCAGGAAGTTCCCGACGACGCCCGGGCCGAACTGCGTGGCGGTCACGGTGACCTGGCGCGACAGCCCCAGCAGGTCCGACAGCGGCACCAGGATCGGCATCGTGAGCGTGACACGGCCCGAGCTGCTCGGCACCGGCAGCGTGAGCAGCGACTGCACGATCGTGATGCCCATCGCGAAGAGGGTTACCGGGAGCCTGGCGAGCGGCGTGACGAGGAAGTTGATGATCGTGTCCACGATGTGCCCCTGGTCGAGCACCACGAACACGCCGCGGGCCACGCCGATCATCAGCACCGCGTAGCTCATCGACCCGAAGCCGTCGACGAAGGCCGCGCAGGTGCCTTCGATCCCGAGGCCGCCAATCAACCCGGCCAGGAGGCCCAGCCCGAGGAACACGCCGGCCATCTGCTCGAAGCCCCAGCCGAACTGGATGACGCCGAAGATGAAGGTGGCAAATGCCGCGACCGTCGTGACGAGCACCGCGGCGTGGCGGCCGCTGAGCGCCATATTCGGAAGGTCTGCCTCGGACGGCACGGTCCGGTTCCGCCGGGCGTAGCGCATGGTGCCCCACGCCCAGATGGCGATCGCCAGCACCATCACCGGCACTCGGAACTGCCACCCCGACAAAAGGGGCAGTTCGGCAAAACGTTGGGCGATGCCGACGCCGAACGGGTTCATCGGACTGAACGCGTTGCCGATGCCCGCCGCCCCCAGGCTCATCGACACCGCCGTGAGGCCGTCGAAGCCGACGCCGCGAGAGAGGGCCATGAGCACCGGCATCATGGCGATGATCTCTTCCCACATGCCCTCGGCCGCTCCGCCGGCGCCGAAGGCGACGCATGCCACCGGAATGATCAGCATCTCCCGCCGCCGCAGCCGCGAGGCCATCCAGCTGACGCCGCCGCGCAGCGCGCCGGTCTTGTCCACGACGCTGATCGCCGCGCCGGCCATGAACACCATGGCCAGCACGCCAGCCGCGTCGACGAAGCCCTTCGGTACCGCGACGAGGGCGTCGAACGGGCTGACCGGGCTCTGCGGGACGCGGTGAAACGAGCCCGCCACTACGACCTTGCGGTTGATGGCCGGGTCGTCGCGGCGCTCAAACTGTCCGGCCGGGACGACGTAAGTGAGCGCGGCGGCGATCAGCACGCACGCCAGCAGCAGCGCCAAGGGGTGTCGCATCGCTGACGGAGTGTAACGGATTCGGAACGCGACGCCCCCCGCGGCAAAACGGAACCGTCATTCCATGTGCGAATCCGCACAGTGTGCTCAATCGCGTGTGAGCACGAATGGCCGATGTGGTTCAAACACGAGCCCGCTTTTTCAGATTTCTCAGCGCGCGTTCGGCGACGAAAAAATGATCCGCTGATCCTCTCAACTTCAGGTTCGGTTCCGTCGATACCTCCGTTACAGAGAGTGAACACTAGCGAGGCTCCGCGCCAAACATGGAGGCTTCGCCTCGCTAGGCAGTGTTCAATTGCCCGCGCTCCGCGCGGGCGGTTGGTGTCCGTGAGGAGGATGACGATGCAGCGCCGGTTGACCGTATCCCTGGTGGCCCTTCAGTTGGTGGTCGCGTGTGGGTACGCGGTCTCCGCGCAGGACGCCAAGCGTCCCTCATACGCTCGTTCCTCGGCCGCGCGCGAGGCGACGGCCGCGCTCGCTGGTGCCCCGGCGCGTGCGGCCGTCGCGCAGGCCGACAAGGCTGGCGACGATCTGACTCTTCGCCTGACGCCGCGCTTCGTGAGCGCCCCCGGATTTCTTCGCAGCCTGGTTCGCGTCGCGCCGAATGCAGACAACCGGCTGCTGCGCGTCGAGATCGACTCGGCCGGCTACTACCGCAGCAGCGAGATCGAGCTCGACGGCGCGTCGGCGCCAATGAGCCATTTCATGGATTGGAAGGACGTGCCGGCCGGCAAGTACGACCTGATCGTGACCGTGCTGGGACCGTCTGGCCCGCGCGCCGTGCGGCGCCTCAACTTCCAGGTGCTCGGCATCAACAGCGAGTTCGAGCCGTAGGGCTTCGCCCTACGGCTCGCGAGCAGCGTTTGATTGCCCGCCCTTCGGGCGGGCGGTTGACGCGCGCGAGACCGCCCGCGGCTGCCGGGGTATTCCCGGAGCCAAGGGCGTACAAAGCGAACGGCCCCAGACGCGCATGTCGCCTGGGGCCGTTTGTCCGTACGTGGTTGCGGGTCTTCAGACCCGCCTGCAGGTCTAAAGACCGCCCTCTACGGTGAAACTCCCTGACAGAGCGAGACGACGCAGATCGAGTTGATGTTGCGGTCCACCGGCGGCACCTTCATGCCGCGTTCGATCATCATCTTCCGGATGAGGGCCGCCGTCTCGGGGCGCGCGATGGCCGACTGCACGCCGACGCGCACCAGCCCTTCCGCGTAGTCGATCGGCTGCCACGTGGCCCCGGCGGCAATCGAGCCCACCTTGTCGGTGTCGCGGCTGCCGTGGTCGTGCTGATCGAGGACGGCACCCCGCTCCACGAGCAGCTGCACGACGTCGCTGCGCCCCTTGAGCGCCGCGCCCATCAACGCCGTGCGCCCCTCGACGTTGGCGTGGTTGGGGTCGAGACCGAGGTCGAGCAGCATCCGCATCGCCTCGAGGTTCTCCTTCGGCGAGCGCTCGTAGGTGACGCCTTCCACCCAGCCGATCCCGGCGCTGGCGGTGAGCGCGTTGTCGCCGTTGACCGTCGTGGCCTTCGGATCGGCGCCGCGCTCGAGCAGCAGCTTCATCAGCACCGTGTCGCTCGACTGCGCCGCGCGGATGAACGGCGTGGCGCCGTCCTCCCAGAACCACTGCATCGTGAAGATGGTCCGGGTGAGGGTGTTCTCCTTCACCGGCGTGTTCGGCTTCGCGCCTTTGTCGAGGAGCGCCTTGATGATCTCGAGGTGATCGAGATCGGGCTTCGGAACCGGGTAGTCGCCGCCTTCGATGTTGCGGTTGTCGGTGGCGAGGTAGAGCGGCGTCCACCCGCCTTTGTTCGCCAGGTTGGGATCGGCGCCGCGATCGAGCAGGAGGCTGGCCAGCTTGTAGTTGCGGTTGTTGACCGCCGTGAGCAGCGGCGTCCAGCCGTACTCCGTGGCCTGGTTCACGTCGGCGCGCGCGTCGAGCAGCGCCTTCGCCGATTCGAGGTCGCCCTCGCGCGCCGCGAAGGTGAGCGCCGTGAGGCCCCCGCCGCCGCTGCCGACCAATCCGGCAAACACCGTTTCGTTGTCGTCGTCGGCCTGCGCCGCCGCGGCGGCCGCCGCCCCGGCACCTGCGCCAGCCCCGCGGGCGCGGCCCGCGGCTGGCGGCTGGGCCGCCGGCGGCCCGGCGGGAGGCTGTCCCGCACCGCGACCGCGATTCGCCTGGTTGGCGAGCGGCTGTCCGTCCGGCCCGATGGCCTGTCCGAGGCCGCGCTGGCCGCCGAGTTCGCGCCCTTCCTTCTGTTCGACGGCGAGCTGCTCCTCGTAGGTGCGCCCGGCGTCGGCGGCGCGCTTCCGGCGCGCCTGCGCGAGATCAACCGTACGGGTGTTCACCCGGTTGGCCATGTAGTTGCGGGGCAGCCCCGCGCCGGCGGACTTGGTCGCGGGATCCGCGCCCGACGCCAGCAGCACCTTCACGGCCTCGGCGTGCCGCTGCTCGGCGGCCCACATCAGCGCGGTCGTGCCGCGCAGCTTCTCTCGCGCGTTCACGTCGGCGCCGGCTTCGACGAGCAGCTTCACGGCTCGCGGGTTGCCGTTGCGGGCGGCGAACATCACCATGCTTTCGCCGTTCGGCCCGAGCTCCTTGGCGTCGGCGCCGGCCTTGAGCAGGCGGTCGATCATCGCCGGGTTGCCGAAGAGCGCCGCCATTGCCAGCGGCGTCATCCCCACGCGGTTGGCTGCCTTCACGTTGGCGTTGGCGCGCAGCAGCAGATCGGCGAGCTCGAGATCGTCGCGGTACACCGCCCAGTGCAGCGCGGTGCCGCCGTCCACCTGCGGCGCGTTGACGTCGGCCTTCTGCGCCAGCAGCTTCTGCACCGCCGTCGTGTCGCCGTTCATCGCCGCGTCGGCGACGGCGCTCTTGGTGGCGGCCAGCGCCGGCACCGCCGCGCAGGCGGCGGCGACGAGGACCGCTCCGGCGAACTGTCGCACCCTCACGCCAGTTTCGGGAGCAGCCCGGTGCTGTCGCCCTGCTTCTCGGCGTCGATGCCGTACAGGCGGAGGATGCTCAAGAGCAGGTTGCCCGTCGGTACCGTCTTGCGCTCGTAGGCGAGATGGCGATTGCCTTTGAGCTTGCCGTTGAGGCCGCCGACCAGCAGGTGCGCCACGTCGTAGTGCTGGTGCTGGTTCGAGTTGCCCATGTTGGTCCCGTACATGATGAGCGACCGATCCAGCAGGTTGCCGTCGCCGTCCGGAATCGACTTCAGCTCCTCGGCCAGATACGCCAGCGTCGACACGTGATAGCGATTGAGCTGCGCGTAGCGCCGCACCTGCACCGGGTCGTCCTGGTGGTGCGAGCCGCCATGGAAGCTCACGCTGGTGCCGCCCTCCGGGAAGAGCGGCGACTTCGGGAACGGGTAGGCACGGCTCGTCAGGTCGCGGGCGCCGAGCAGCGTCGCCACGCGCGTGATGTCCGCCTTGAACGCCAGCGCCAGCAGCTTCGTGTGCAGCCGCACGTGCTCGTCGAACTGCTCCGGGATGCCAGGCGGCAGATCCAGCGTCGGCACGTCGCCCGAGGCCTTGGCGGCCAGCTGGATGCGGCGCTCGATCTCGCGGATCTCCTCGGTGAACTGGTTCACCGTGCGGACATCCGACGCGCCGAGCTGCCCGCGCAGCGACCCGAGCTCCTTGGTGAGCGCGTCGAGGATGCTGCGGCTCTGCTTCATGCGCTGTGCGCGCACTTCCGGCGTCGAGCCGCTGCCGAACAGGCGCTCGAAGACGACCTGCGGGTTGAGCTCCATCGGGAGCGGGCTGGTGCGCGGAACGGTTTCCATTTCCGGCGTTGGCAGCTCGACCCAGGAGATCGAGTTCGTATACGAGCAGCTGTAGCCTTCGCCGCAGTTGCTCGAGCTCGAGTTCGGATCCTCGACCGCGAGCTGGAGCGACGGCAGCAGCGTGTCCTGTCCAATCTTGCGGGCGATCATCTGGTCGATGGTCGCGCTGCCCACCGTGGCATCCGAACCGGCGGTCTTGCGCGGCTTGATGCCGGTGAGATACGCGGCGGCCACCCAGTGATCCGAACCGGTAGTGCCCTCGGGCGGCTCGGCCGACTGCGACCACAGGCCGCTCATGACCGTGGTCTGCTCCTTGTACTTCTCGAGCGACTCGAGGATGTAGGGCAGCTTCTCGGGGAGCTTCCCCTCTTCCTTCGGCTCCCAGTAGCCCGGAGCCATCCCGTGCGGGAAGAACATGCCCACGAAACGCGGCGTCGGCGCCGCGGCCGTCTGGGCCAGCGCCGTCGCCGCGGGCACCATCGACTCGAGCAGCGGCAGCGCCAGGGTGACGCCTGCGCCCTGCAGGAAGGTCCGCCGCGGGATGTGCTTCTTGGTGATGAACATCGCTAGTTGACTCCCTTGTGCGACGCGGTGGGGGCGATCGACGCGGTGTTGGCCGCCGGCGCCGGCCCGGTCTTCGTATTCATCTGGAACGGGCGGCTCTTGACGACGCTGAGCACCAGCGCCGAGAACCGGTCGCCGTTCGCGTCCGCCTCGCGCGCGATGGAGCGCACGAGCGGCATGTCCTGGTATTCCGCGCCGCGGCCAAGCCCGTACACGAGCAGCTTCTCCGCCGCGACCTCGACGAACTGGTGCGAGTAGGTCTTCAGGATCCACTCGCGCAGGCTCGTGGGTCCGTTCACCTGCGTGTTGTCGTAGACGGTCGACTTCGGATCGACCGGCTGGTTCTCGTCGGTGCTGCGCCACAGCCCGATGCCGTCGAAGTTCTCGAGCGCGAAGCCGATCGGATCCATCAGACGATGGCACTGCGTGCAGTCGGAGCGCACCCGGTGCTGCTCCATCTTCTGGCGCATCGTCGGTTCCTTCGCGTTCGGGTCGGACGGACGCGGCGGCAGCGGCGGCACGTCGGGCGGCGGGTTCGGCGGACTCATGCCGAGCACGTTGCCCATGATCCACTTGCCGCGCGTGACCGGCGACGTGCGCTCCGGCTTCGCCGTGGTGGCGAGGAACGCGCCCTTGCCGAGCAGCCCCTTGCGCGCGTCCATGTCGGGACCGAGCGTCACCTTCCGGAACTGGCTGCCGGTGATGTTGGGGATGCCGTAGTGCTTGGCCAGCCGCTCGTTCACGAAGGTGTAGTCGGCGCTCAACAGCTCGACGATGCTGCGGTCTTCGCGGACGATCGAGTCGAACAGGAGCTCCACTTCGCGGCGCATCGCCTGGCGCAGCGGATCGTCGAAGTCCGGGTAGATGAGCGGCAGCGGCGAGGTGGCGTCGAGGCCGCGCAGGTTCAGCCACTGGCCCGCGAAGTTCACCGCCAGCGCTTCGGCTCGCGGGTCCTTCAGCATGCGCTTCACCTGCGCTTCGAGCACCGCCGGCGTGCGCAGGCGCCCCTGGGTGGCCACGCGCAGCAGCTCCTCGTCCGGCGCCGTGCTCCAGAGGAAGAACGACAGGCGCGACGCCAGGTCGATGTCGCTGATGCGGTAGGCCTGGCCGGCCTTCACGGTGGCCGGTTCTTCCTCGATGCGGTAGATGAACTGCGGCGACGCGAGCACGCGCGCCAGCACCATCTCCACGCCGGCGTCGAAGTTCTTCTCCTTGCGGCCGGCGGTGTAGAACGTCATCAGGTCGTCCACGTCGCCGGCGGTCGCCGGACGCCGATAGGCGTTGGTCGCGAGCTTGGTGACGATGCGGCGCGCGCAGACCGTCTCTTCAGCCGCGGTCTTCGGCGTGCACACGAACACCTTCTGGCGGCTCGGCGAGTTCACGGCCTGCGTGGCCTGGAACGGACCTTCGATGCGGATGGTGCCGATGTGCGGGAAGAACGTGTAGCCGGGCGTCGGCCCCGTCTGCAGCGTGTCGCGCATGAAGTGCTTGTCGAGATCCAGCAGCGGCGCGAAGTTGGTGGCCAGGAACGTGGCGCCGATGTTGTGGGTGCCGGCCGTGGTCTTGAAGCGCACGCGCATCGGCGTGCCGCCGCGGCCGCCGAAGAAGGCGTCGGGTCCAGCCTGGCCACCACGCTGGGCTTCGCGCTGCGGCGTGCGGCCGGGTCCGCAGTTGGCCGCCGCCTGGCGGCCGCCGCCCTGCCAGTCCACGAGCGACAGCCGCTCGCCGTCGAGCAGCATCTCGATGCGCTCGCACGGCACCGACCCGAAGCCGGTGGGCGACATGTTGTCGCCGAAGATCGGCGTCACCGTCATCTGGTATTCACCGTCGGACGGAAAGAGGTGCGGCACCACGAGGCCGCCGCGGGTGCCGAACGGCATGCCTTCGAGGTGGTAATCCTGCGACGTGTCCTCGCGCGTGCGGTAGACGGCCAGCGTCGGCTGCTCGGGATAACCGAGCGCGAGCCGGCTGATCTTCTGCGCGGCCGACACATAGGCCTCGACCAGCGTGGACGACAGGCCGAGCGCGCCGGCGATGTTGTCGAAGCCGGAGGTGGAATCGTCGGACGGCAGGTACTTCGCCGCGTCGATCGGGAGGTCCAGCAGATCGCGAACGACGTTGGCGTATTCCGTGCGGTTCAGTCGATGCAGCCCGGGCGCCGGCGTAAAGGGCACGGCCGCGGCGTCGAGCTCCTGCTCGAACGAGCTGATCATCGTGTTGTAGGCGGCCGGGTCCGGGCGCTTCATGCCGGCCGGCGGCATCATGCCCGCCCGCAGCTTCCGCACCACCAGCTCCCACGTCTTGGCGTCGTGCGCCATGTTGGCCGGGTCGAGTGCGTCGAGCGCCAGCTTGCGCGCCGAGTCCATGCCGGCGGCCTTGGCCCGTTCGCTGTGGCAGGCAATGCAGTACTGGTTGATGAACGCCTTCTGATCCGCGTCCGAGACGGTGCTCACCGGCGCGGCCGCCGCTCGAGCCGTGGCTGCGGCCGGCGTGACCTTGGGTGAGACCGCCGGGGGCTGGCTGCCCTGTGGCGCCGCTGGGGCAGTTCGGGCGGGGCGGCCCGACTGCTGTGCGGACAGTGAAAGCACTCCGCACATGATCGCGACGGCACCCGCGATCAATGATCGCTTCAACATGAATCGGCTCCCGCGCGGGCGGATCGCGCCCGAGGCTGCCGCGCCGGCGCGGATGACCTCTCGCACTCGATCCCACCCCCAAAAGACCTGTGGACTCAATAGGATACCGGAGACTACCCGGTGAAGCCAGTGCCCGAAACTGGTGACTCGAGGCCGCCCGCTGGTCTTGATCTAAATACCGAGGCCGGGCCCCGCGCGCTTACCCCTAAAGAGTAGTGCCCGAAGGCTTCCCAGGCCCTAATCTTCCGACGATGACACGGGCGATACGGGTGGGACTCGACCTTGGGGGGACCAAGATCGAGGGAATTGCGCTCGATCGCGACGGATCGGAGCTGGCTCGGCGTCGTGTGCCGACGCCTCGGGGCGATTACGCCGCGACGGTCGAGGCTGTCGCCAGGCTGGCCGAAGAGCTGGAGCACGCATCTCGTAGTAGCGGCGAATCGTCAGGTTCGCCTGCGGCGACCGTCGGGGTCGGGATGCCCGGAGTGATATCGCCCGCGACCGGGTTGGTGAAGAACGCCAATTCCACCTGGCTGATCGGCCACCCGTTTGCCGCCGACCTGTCGGCCCGCCTCGGCCGCGAGGTGCGCTGCGCCAACGACGCAAACTGCTTTGCGCTGTCCGAGGCCGTGGACGGCGCGGCCGCGGGCGCGCGGACGGTATTCGGCGTGATCGTCGGTACCGGCACCGGCGGCGGCATCGTGGTGGACGGTCGCGTGCTCACCGGCCCCAATGCCATTGCCGGCGAGTGGGGGCACAACCCGATGCCGTGGCCGTTCGAGGACGAATGGCCGGGGCCGGACTGCTACTGCGGCCGGACCGGTTGCATCGAGACTTTTCTTTCGGGGCCCGGCTTTGCGCGCGGCTTCGCCCGCGACGGAACGTCGATCGATGCGAGCGAGATCGTGGCGCGTGCCGCCGCGGGAGACCCGACTGCCGAAGCCTGGGTGCGCCGCTACGAGGAGCGAATGGCGCGCGCGCTCGCGTCCGTGATCAACGTGCTCGATCCCGACGTCATCGTGCTCGGCGGCGGCATGTCGAACATCGATCGGCTCTACACCAACGTTCCCGCGTTCTGGTCCGGCCTGGTGTTCTCGGATACGGTGACGACGCGATTCGTGAAAGCGGCGCACGGCGACTCGAGCGGCGTGCGTGGCGCGGCGTGGCTGTGGAGTACGTAGGGGCCGCCTTCAGGCGGCCCGTTGACGGGCCACCTAAAGGTGGCCCCTACGTACGGGGGGTAACCAACGGCTGCAGCAACTCGCGGAACGCGGCCTGCACCGGGCCGCGGAAGAGCGGCGGCACGCTGTCGCTCGCGCGGGGCGGCGCGAAGAGGTAGCCCTG